>Ga0308398_1000210_pt1 | contig 39419 bp, 30 predicted proteins | sample Hotspr20SampleT9_FD_202360 | JGI IMG/M metagenome (GOLD analysis project Ga0308398, IMG submission 202360) | Hot spring phototrophic mat microbial communities from Mushroom Spring, Yellowstone National Park, Wyoming, United States - 20051001_T9 ...
TGAAATTTGTATATTTCTCCTATAAAACTTCAAGAGTTTTTAATCCCATTTCTGTAAAAGAAATTTTTATGTACATTTGCTTTTGAAAAGAAAACTTACTATGAATTTGAAAAATTATTACTTAATTTGCAGTTTGAATTTTTCAGCAAACCCTAATTATTTAATATTCCTTGTATTGATTTCTTTACATTTAATTTTTTTGGGCGTTAAGGTTTGGTTCGACGTTGAAAAATGGTTAGGTTATATGCCACCTATTTCATTACTTTGTTTTTTAATAATAATAGTTATTATCTTTTTTATTATACGTAAAAGTTTTATTACTTCGAAAAATGATTTTAATTGCAGATAGTGGTTCTACAAAAACTCAATGGGCTATAATTAAAGCTAATGGCATAAAATACGAGGAAACCGAAGGTCTTAATCCTTTTTTTGTAAGTGAAGAAAAAATAGTAAGTGTAGTAAGTTTATTTTCTTCGTTTTCAGTAAAAAGGATATTTTTTTATGGAGCAGGCTGCTCCACTGACGAAAAGAAACAGATTATTTTTAAGGCATTAAGAAAAATATTTACTTATTCAGAAATATATATAGAAAACGATCTTTTAGGAGCAGCAAGAGCAGTATATGCTACCAATACAGGTTGGATTGGAATTTTAGGTACGGGATCAAATGTGGCTTTTTACGACGGGCAAAAATTATTAAAATACAAACCATCGCTCGGTTTTATTTTAGGAGACGAAGGAAGTGGAGCTCATTTGGGTAAAGTTTTTTTAAGAAAAGTATTTTATAGTGAATTAAAGGAAGAAATTATACAAAAATTTTACGAATATTTTGGCAGTGAAATGAATAAAATATTATCAGAGCTTTATAAAAATACTTATCCAAATAAGTTTTTAGCACAATTTGCTAAGTTCATTTTTCAATACAAACACGATGAGGAAATACAAAACCTTATAGTTTATTGCTTTGATGAATTATTAAAAAATCATGTTGTGCCTTATTACATAGAAAATCAATTAGTTTCTTTTGTAGGCTCAATAGCTTTTTATTTTCAAAACGAACTTATGAATGTAGCTCGTTCACATAACATACTAATACATAATGTAATAAAAAATCCAATAGATGGTTTAGTTAAATACCATCAGTTTTAAACTAAAAATAGACTTGTTAATTTTTAAAAAAGTGTCGAAAAATATACTTTTTTACGCAACCAAGACTAAGTAAATTATTTTAAAATCAACTTTATAAACTATACAGTTATGATATTTTAAAAATATAAATGAAACTTTTAATCTTTAATTGAGTTTATGCTTTATTAAAAAAAGTTTTAACTTGTTTTATGAAAAATTTTTAAAAATCTTAATGTAAATTTGCATTAATGGAATTTTCAGAAAATCAAATAAAACTTTTTGTTACAGAAATTTTTCGTTTATCGGGTTACAATTTTTTTGATTATTCATACAAGTCTTTATCTCGCCGTTTAGAAAAAATTTTATCTATTTATCAATGTAATTTAAACGAACTTGTATTAAAAATAAATAAAAATCCGCTTATTATAGATGATATAATTAAAGAAATTACTGTAAATACTACTGAATTTTTTAGAGATCCTTCAGTATGGATAGAACTTGAAGAAAAAGTTATACCTAAATTAAAAAACAGAGAAAATATTAAAATTTGGCATCCGGGCTGTTCGTATGGTCATGAAGCTTTTTCTATGCTAATTTTATTGAACGAACATCAATTATTAGAAAAAACAACTATTATAGGTACAGATTTGAATGCAGATGTGCTTCAAAGTGCAAAAAGCGGGCTTTTTAGATACCATGTTGATATGGAATATTTAAAAAATTTTGATATGGTTTTGAATCGTGATGGCAATTCTAAAATATCTTATTCAAAGTACTTTGAAATAAATTCTTCTAAAAATCTTTTTCAGCTTAGACCTGAATTTGTTGGTAAAGTTCAATTTTACAAACACGATTTAGTTACAGACATTTATCCAATAGAAGCATTTGATATTATAATGTGTCGGAATTTATTAATTTATTTTAACATGGATTTACAAAATAAAGTGGTTTATAATTTTTACAAATCTTTAAAAAAAGATTCTTTTCTTATTTTGGGATACTACGAATCGTTATTAGGTTCTATCTCTTCTTTCTTTTATAAAACAGGACAAATATATATAAAAACAAACTAAATTATGTTTTTGAACAAATAATTAAAATTGTAAAAAATGAAATTTATTTTTTATCTTTATGGCTCTAATTTTTATGACAGAAAATAAAAATATAAATTTTTTAAATTATATTCAGGAAAGTTTTCCTTATATAAAAGGCGAAAATATTATTTTACATTATTGTGGTGAGGTTAATCACGAAATAATTAAAGCTTTATTGCATACACTTGAATCTTATTTTTTTAAGTCACAATTACCACGAATTATACAAAAGAAAACCTTTAACATAATGGTCGAATGTATTCAAAATATTGAAAAACACACTATTAAGTATTTAAATAATCAAGAAAACTATTATAAAAAGGGCTCAATTTTAATTTCAAATTTCAATGATAGCATACAAATATTTTCATCAAATATTGTTAATGATGCTCAGAAGAGTATTTTATTAAATAAAGAACTACAAATAAAAGGTAAAACCAAAGAACAACTTCGTCAGATGTATAAAGAACAGTTAATAAGAGGGACAATAAGTGAAAAGGGAGGGGCTGGGTTAGGATTTATAGATATTGCACGCAAAACTAACAATAACTTGTACTTTCATTTTTATCCTATATCGGACGACTTTATAATATTTACTTTGCAAGTAATAATAAAAAAATAAAATATGGAAACAATAGTTATACAACCAACAATAGACAGTCCTTATGTAAATTTGGATAAACAAAATAATATTTTTGAGATAAAAGGTAAAAGTTTGCCCGAAAACGTCAATGTTTTTTATCAACCTATTATAGATTGGTTTACCGAATACTTTAAAAATCCAAACAATGAAACAGTTATTCATTTTAAATTAGATTATTTGAATACAGCATCATCAAAAGCATTATTATCATTATTTTTGGTTGTAGAAGAAGCTGTTAAAAATGGTGCAAATGTAAAAGTTTTGTGGTATTACGAAGAAGACGATGAAGATATGAGAGACATTGGCGAAGAATATGCCGACCTTATACAAATACCATTTGAAATTATATGTGTAAGTAACGATTAAATTTAAGTGTTATGTTAGATCTGGATTGGACTCATTTACCGTTTGGTTATGTTAAAACAGATTATCATGTTAGAAGTTATTATAAGAATGGGCAATGGTCGTCATTAGAATTTAGTAACGACGACTATATCCCCATTCACATAGCAGCAACAGCTATTCATTATGGTCAACAAGCATTTGAAGGGTTAAAGGCATATCGAGGTAAAGATGGTAAAATTCGTTTGTTTCGATGGATAGAAAATGCAAGACGATTACAACACTCTGCAAGGGGACTTTACATGCCCGAAGTTCCAGAACAGCTTTTTTATGAAGCAATTGTTAAAGCTGTAAAATTAAATATAGGCTTTGTACCTCCATACGGAACCGGGGCATCTTTATACATACGTCCACTCCTAATTGGTACGGGAGCAGAAGTAGGTGTTAAACCTGCAAGCGAATATATGTTTTTAGTTTTTGTAACTCCTGTGGGTCCATATTTTAAAGAAGGATTTAATCCTGTAAAAATAGGTATCGTACGCGATAGCGATAGAGCTGCCCCTCTTGGAACAGGAACATTTAAAGTTGGTGGTAACTATGCCGCAAGTTTAAGAGGTATAATTAAAGTACAAAAAAATGGATACAATGCACCTATGTATTTAGATGCAAAAGAAAAAAAATATATTGATGAGATTGGAGCTGCAAACTTTTTTGGAATAAAACAAAACATTTACGTTACACCTCAATCAACCTCAATTCTTGCATCTATAACAAACAAAAGTCTTATGCACCTTGCACGCGATATGGGATTAGCCGTAGAACAACGACCTTTGCCTATTGACGAACTTGAAACTTTTGAAGAAGTTGGAGCTTGCGGAACAGCTGCCATTATTAGCCCTATTGGATTAATTGTAGATTTGGAAACAGGAAAAGAATATCATTTTTGTAAAGATGGAAAAGCTGGACCTGTATCAACAGAACTTTATAAAACAATTTTAGGTATTCAGTTTGGCGATATTCCCGATCCATACAACTGGATAGAATACATTTAGATAATCTTTTAAAACAGACAATAATTTTTTAAAAAGAGAGTTATTTAACTCATAAAATTTTTTATGAAAGTAGTAATAATTTTAAACATTTTATTTTTTGTGAATTATTCGTTTTCGCAAATTCCAATAGGAACATGGCGAACTCATTTATCATATAATTGTGCAATTGATGTTGCTCCTGCAAATGATGTTGTATATTGTCTAACTACAGGAGGTTTATTTGCGTTTAACTTAAACGATAACTCAATACGTAAATTAGATAAAGTAAACGGATTGTCAGATGTAACAATAAAATGTATTAAATATATAAAAGAAAAAAAATCATTGGTAATCGGTTACGAAAATGGTAATATTGATGTTATTAAGAACAATAGAATTTTTAATATATCAGACATAAAACAAAAACCAATTATTGGCAATAAATCTATAAATTGTATAGAATATTATAACGGTAAAACTTATTTGGGAACGGGTTTTGGTATTGTTGTGATAGACATTGATAAATACGAAGTTAAGGAAACATATATAATAGGTGCAAATGCTACCAATGTTGAGGTTCAGGATATTGCTTTTAGTAATGAAAAAATTTATGCTGCTTCAACAAATGGTATATATTATGCGTTTTTACAAGGTGTGAATTTGGCTAATTATCAGAATTGGTCAAAAATTTTAACAATCCCAAATTATAACAAAAATTTTAAATTTATCGAATATTTCAACCAAAAGCTATATGCAGTTTATAAATCGAATACTTGGAACAACGATAAGCTATACGTCTTTAACAACAATACGTGGGAAGAAGTGGATACTAGTTTAAAAAATATTAAATCAATGCAAAAGTGTAACAATATACTAACTATTTCTGACGAATCTGTTATTAGAGTTATAAAAAACACATCTGATAGTGTGGAGAAATTACATCTACAGTGGGTAACACCTAACAATGCTGTTTTTGACGAGCGTGGCGATTTGTGGGTTGCCGATTTATATGGTGGTATGGTTTGGAAAAAGAAAACTGCTAATAACAACGAATTGATATGGATAAAACCTAACGGACCATTGTTAAACGATGTAATGCGCTTAGATTGTAAAGCAAATAATCTTTGGGCAACTGCAGGTGGTGTAACAAAAACATTGAATAATCAATGGAAAGGAGCTGCTATGTATCACTTTAAAGACGAAAATTGGAATTCATTATACCAGTATTCTCATACGCAATTAAATTCTGTTTTCGATGTTTGTTATGTAAAAATAAATCCGAATAACACAAATCAGGTGTATTTTGGTTCATTTGGATCGGGTTTGATAAAAATTACCAACGGCAATATTGATACTGTGTATAATCAGTATAATAGTCCACTTGAGACAATTGTTCCAAATCAGCCCTATGTGCGAATAACAGGAATGGATTTTGATTTGGAAGGTAACTTATGGATAGCCTTATCAGAAGTGGACAACAACGTTGTTGTATTAAAAAAAGATGGTTCTTGGCAAACTTATGCTTTGTCGGTTCCAATGGGAGGAAAAAAAATTTTAGGAGATATTCTTTGTACATCAAAAGGTGTAAAGTGGATTATTTTTCCTAAAGGAGGAGGATTATTCGCATTTTCCGACAATGGGACTTTAAATAATACTTCCGATGATAAGTACAGAAAAGTTTCTGTTATTAGTAGCGAAGGCGAAGAAATTTCGAATGATATTTTTTGTATAAAAGAAGATAAAGAAGGTCTTTTGTGGGTAGGAACAGCAAAAGGGTTGGTTTATTATTACAATCAAGAAAATGTATTTAATCAGACTAATTTTTATGCACAGCGTATTAAATTACCAAACGAAATAGAAGGTCAAGCTAACTATTTGTTCGAATCTGAGGTTATTACAGCAATATCAATAGATGGTGCAAACCGAAAATGGATAGGAACAAATTCTGGTGGGGTTTTTTTAATGTCGGAAGATTGTACAAAAGAACTATATCATTTCAACGTAGAAAACAGCCCTTTGTTGTCAAATACAATAAACGACATTGCTATTGATCCTTATTCGGGAGAAGTTTTTTTTGCAACAGATAAAGGTATTTGTTCGTTTAGAGGAACGGCAACCGAGGGCAATAATTTTCATCGTAGTGTAGAAGTTTTTCCTAATCCGGTAAAACCAGATTATAATGGAATTATTGCTATTAGAGGATTAGTACAAAATGCTTATGTTAAAATAACTGATATTTCGGGCAATATCGTGTTTGAAACACAGGCAGAAGGTGGACAAGCTGTTTGGAATGGAAAAACATATAATGGTAAAAAGGTTGCAACAGGAGTTTATTTAATCTTTTCGACAGATGAAAATGGCAAAGAAACTTTTGTTTCAAAAATATTGTTTATCAATTAGAGATACTAATCTTTAAAAACCTATTAAACACCGAAAAATTATTATTTTTAATTTGAATAATATAAAATCCATCTGGCAATTGATGAATGGGTATTTCTATATTGTTATTAAAAACTTTTGTATTAAATACATTGTTCCCTACACTATTGTATATAAATAAATCGTATGAATCATTAGTTATAACTGTTAATTGAATAAAATCGCTTGCAGGATTTGGGAAAACAGAAAATTCTGGTTTTGCTAATGTTTCTACATCATAAGTACCAAGCCAAACAGCATTAACAAACTCAGGAAAATCAACATACGGGTTTCTATTATTTTGTATTTGATAAACAGCATTATTTCTTTGAATTTCTTTTACCGATACAGGATCTAAATTATGCCATTGAATAAATAAATTTTTTGCCCAATTAGATAAATTATTTCCTTGAAAAACAGTTGAACTATTCCACGATGGTATATTGTTTAAGTAACGTGTAGCTACATAAAAATAAATACGAGCAAAGTCGCCTTTAAACGAATCTATTGGCTCAAAAACAGTTCCTATATAGCCATTTACAGCACTTGTTCCAAGTTTACTTCCATTCATAGATATCCATGTGGCGTTTGCTACTTTTCCATATGGATAGTTTGCTCTTTTATTGTTTACATAACCATCGCTTGGAACAACCATAAATAAATCGCTGTACATAGGGTAAGCATCGTTGAACCAGCTTGCTGGAACAGTGTGTTCGCGATTGTAACATTGTCCTTCTTGTGTATAGTTTCCACATGTTTGGTTAAAATCATATTCGTATGGCGGAATACCACCAGGAATATCACTATACATGTCCCAAACTTTTCCATTTGCTTTTTTGTCGGTTAACTGATAATGTGTGTATAACGAAGAATATGTAACAGAGATAAAGTTGTTAGAAATAATTTGACTTAATTTAAAACGCAAACTATCTCCAACTAATCCCTGTGTGCCATCGTAATAACCAGCTGGCGGTTGAGCAAATATAAAATTAGAAATTAATAGTAGCAAAATAAATGTTTTCATAATTAAACACTTAACTTAATGGCTACTGGACAATGATCTGAATGATAAACAGATGGAAAAATCTTAGCATCTATCAAAACAGGGTTTAGTTCTTTCGACACAAAATGGTAATCTATACGCCATCCTAAATTTTTTTCTCTGGCACGCTGACGGTAACTCCACCATGTGTATTGTTCTGGCTGTTGGTTAAATTTTCTGAACGAATCTATAAATCCTAATTCAACAAATTTATCCATCCATTCTCTTTCTTCTGGTAAAAATCCCGAAACGTTTTCGTGCTTTTTAGGGTTATTTATATCAATTGGTTTATGACAGATATTAAAATCGCCACTTACAACAAGTTTTGAATTCTTTTGTAATAAATCTTGAATGAAATTATAAAAAACATAAAGAAAGTTCATTTTAAATTCTTGTCTTTCATCTCCCATACTTCCGGAAGGAACATAAACGCATACATGTGTAAATGAATCGAATTCGGTTACAATAATTCTTCCTTCTATATCGAAAGTGGTGTTATTCATTCCGAAATAAAAGGTTTTTGGTGGTATTTTAGTTAATACGGCAACTCCACTATATCCTTTACGTTCAGCAGGATTCCAAAATAATTGATAATTTAATGCTTTAAAAATATTCACATCGAATTGATCGGGAGTAGCTTTTATTTCCTGAAAGCAAATAAAGTCAGGATTTTCTTCTTTTAACCACTCAAACAAACCTTTGTTTAAAGCAGCTCTAATACCATTAACGTTATAAGAATATATATTCATATTTTTTGTGCAAATTTAATTATATTTTTGTAGCTTTGAATGTGGAATAATATAATATTATGATAGTTACAGGTATAGGAAGCACAGGAGGAGTTGGGGTTACAACCTTAATGGCAAGTCTTTTTGAATATCTATTATCGAAAGATAAAGATGTTTATTGGATTTCGTTATCTGATTTAATTCCTCCGTTATTTTATCATGATAAAAGCATGTGGAGTGTTTATGAATCTGTTGTTAGAGAAGTTCCACAATGGGATAAATTAAAATGTATTTTTTGCGATGAATGTCAGAAAAGTTGTAATAGTGGTGCAATTGTTCGTTATGGTGAAATGTATGTAACTTATAATGAATTATGTATTTCTTGTGGTTCTTGTATATATGCTTGTAAATATCAATCAGTTTTTTGGGGATCTAGAAAAATAGGTTCTATTGAACAAAGTTTAATAAATAACAGAGTCTTTAGAACTAATTTAAAACCGAAAGAAATTCTATCATCTTGGCATTGTAAAACTATTATCAACATTTTAACAAAAAAATTACCTCATGATGCAATTCTTTTATTAGATTTTTTATCGGGATTTAGAGAACTATGGTCCGATTTAATCAATCTTTCTAATAAAATTATATTTTATAATAATGATTTATTATCATGGGAAATGTTGTATAAATCAATTTCACACGATCAGGCGGAAATAATTTTAGCAGTAAACAGAAATTATTACGAATTGTTTGCAGAACGTGGATATTCGTTTGCACTTTCTGTGCCTCATACAAAAGAAATAAACATAGAAGCTATTCAAGGAAAAAAAATTACAGACGAAGACTATCAACAGGTAATAAAAGATTTAACGTATTTGTTAAATTTCGATTAAAATGAAAGAGATTTTATTAATATCTGATAAAGGCGGTACAGGAAAAACAACGTTGATGAAAATGTTGGTAGAAATTGTAGGAGGAAATGCTGTATATGCTGATTGCACTTTTACAAGCACTTGGCGTCATATAACAGATGTTTTGCAAGAGGATATTTATTATCTTGGTCAGGAAGCTGTTGTTGACGAATATGCATGTATGGGTTGTGGCGATTGTGAAGATGAATGCAAATTTAAAGCAATTCGTATGTTCAGAGGACAAGCACAAATTATTAAGCAAAATTGTACTGGTTGTGCTCATTGTGTTCAGGTTTGCCCTACAGGTGCCATTTCGATGCAAAACTTAATAGGAGGAAAAATTTTCCAGAAAAAGTCAAACGATGCTATTATTGTTTATGGAACATTACAATACTATCCGAAAAACGGAATACGTCCAGTAAGAATAATTCGCGATAAAGCATGGGATGTTATGATTTCATATCAGAAAAAGATAATGATTTGCGAAGCATATCCAGGTTGGACTCGTTTAACATTGTCTTTAATTCCTTTTGCAAGCATTCTAATGCCTATTATAGAACCACATCAGCAGGTTTTTGAGTTTTTAGATAAAATAAAAGAATATCAACTTACTTATAAAAGCAATATTGCCTTAATTGTTAATAAATACGATTTAAATGAGGAAGTGTCAAAAAAAATACTCGAACAATATCCAGATTGGAAAATTTTAATGTTACCGTATTCTGAAATATATATGAAAAGTAGTTCAGATAGTTTAAAAGAATTTGTATTACCTTTGTTAGTATGAGTCGCGAAATTTTAAGTACACAGAATAAAGCATTAAAAATTAATCTTAATCATAAAATATTTGGCACATTGGCCGAAATAGGCGGAGGACAAGAAGTTGCACGTTATTTTTTTCGTGCAGGTGGCTCTTCGGGAACCATTGCAAAAAGCATTTCTGCTTATGACAAAAAGTATAGCGATTATTTATACAAAGGGAAAGCTAAACGCTACGTCAGCAAAGAACGGCTTGTTAAAATGTTAGATGTTGAATATAACGAGGTTGTTTGTTTATTAGATGCCGAGAGGGGAGAGGTTTCCACTTTTTTTGCTTTTGCTAATACTGTAGAAACAATTAATTTTCGTAAGGATAATCAAGGCCATGGTTGGTTGGGCATTAAATTTCAACACGAACCAAAATCGCCCCCTAATCAAATAATAATGCATTTAAATTTAAAAGAAAACGACACTATTTTACAACAAAACACCTTGGGGGTTATTGGAATAAATTTAATATATGCTGCTTATTATTATTCGAATAACATACACGATTTTTTAGAGTCTTTAATGGATAACTTAACATCGGACAGACTTGAAATAAACATGCTTTCGTTAGAAGGTGAATTATTTAAAGAAATAGATAATCGCATAATTAGCTTACTGCTAGTAAAAATGGGCTATACCCCTGCAAGTGTATTCGATAGAGATGGAAAAATTCAACAGCCAAGCGACATGTTTTATAAAAAAAATATTATGTTGCTTAGGGGAAGTTTTAGACCACCTAACTATGTGCATTTCGATATGCTCAAGGCTGGCTTCGGCTTTTTTAAAAAAGAAGTTGGTTATTCAAGAGACAATAGCCTGATAATTTGTGAAATAACTTTAAATAATTTACTTAAAACTCAAGAATTTAACGAAAAGGATTACCTCGATAGGGTTAATTTGCTAAACGAAATGGGTCAGAACGTAATGGTTTCTAATTTTAAAGAGTTTTATAAGCTAGTGCAATATATGACTTCTCATACAATAATGGAACTTAGATTAGTTTTGGGGGCAAATATTTTAGAAAAACTAATGGACGATAGTTTTTATGTGAATTTGAAAGGTGGTATTCTTGAAGCAATGGGAAGGTTATTTGCACAAAATGTAAAATTATATGTTTATCCTTACATTAATCATAATAAAGAACTTATAACATCGAGCAATTTTGTTGTTAAGAAAAACTTAACGCATTTGTATAATTTTTTAAAACAAGAAGGTAAGATATTAGATATAGAAAATGTAAAAAAGGAACGTTTGTATATTCAAAGCGAAGATATTTTAAAGTGTATTTATTATGGCGACGATAAATGGAAAAAAATGGTTCCTGTTTTTATAGCTAAAAGAATAGAAGAAAGAAAACTTTTTGGTTGCAGCAATTAAAATTATAGAACAGTAAAAGATTTAAAGTTCAAAACTTATGCGTATTATAGGATTTTGATATGGCGATAAGGCATTTTCATTTAAATTCCATAGAATCATAAGGTTAATATAACTGCGTTCTCCAATTTGTTGGCGATATCCTCCGCCTATTAATACACTATGCACTGAGAAACGTTTTTGTGTTTGATAAATTGCAGTATGAAAATAACGACTTTCCAGACTTAACCATTCATATTCGCAACGAGCAAATATATTTTTGTTAATGTAGTAATTCGAAAATAATGAACCTCCGTATATATGAGTAGAAATTTTTAAAACTGAGATATGAATATAGCTATAATTAATTTGTATTCCTGATGATAGTTTTTCGGTAATACGATAACCAATTAAAGGTGAAAGCTCAATTATAGTATAATCACCAGCCTGAATACCAAAGTTGCCTCCAAAAAATAAACGATTACCGGTAATTTTTTTTTCTTTTGTTTTTTTATTTATTGGTTTAGATTGTTCTGTAAAAAAATCTTCTTGAGCCGATACTGATTTTATAAATAATAGAAGTATTAAAAGTAATAATATTCTCATAACAATGCGTTTTTTTGTTCTTCTGCTTGCCATATTATTTTTTTGCCAAAACCAAGTTTGTTGTCTGTTAGTTTTGCATACTGTACAAAGAGAATCCAGAATGTAGATTGTGTGCCTAAGGCGTAAGGAAATCTTTTGTAATATATTTTTTTTGAAATAGAAAGAATTTCATTATCGGCTTTTTCTACCGTGCCTTTAAATTGTAGCCCTTGAATTTTACCAACAATGCGAGTTTCGAGTGTTATTGTGCCTGCAACATTTGGATTTATTATCATCATTTGTGAATGCTTGGTATCTTCGTCTGATAGAAATATCAAAGCGTTTTTATCTTCCCAGTAAGCGTAAAAACACGAAGCTGTCCAAACTTCATTTTCATTAAAAACAGCTAAGTTGAAAACGTGATGTTTTTTTATAAATTGACGTATGTTTTTATCCATCAAATTCATATTTATTCGCTTTTATCTTGTTGGGGTTCATCTTCGTCCCAAACAATTATAAATTTTTTACTTTTTTGTTCTTGTTGTTTTTTAAAAGTATTTTTTAGTGTAGTATCTTTTTTGAATAATCCAAATTCTTCACGTAATACAGATTTAATTTCTTCTTTTTCTTGTTTTAGACTTTCTTTAACTTGTTCTTTCATTTTTTTGGAATCGTAAGAAATTTGATATTTATTTTCGGTTCCTTTAATTATTAGATAAAGAGCTGTTGAGCCAAGTCCGTCGTTTTCTTCTATACCAAATTCAAGATTTTCTTTTTTATTTTTTTTGGCTTTTTTTGCTAACCATTCGCGTAAAAGTAGTTTTATGCGATATTCTAAGTAATTGTCGAAAGTATGTTCACCGCTTACTTCTATTGTGAAAGCATTGGTTTTAACTTCCATATTAGGAATAATTATTTTTCTATCTTTAATACTTATGTCGTTTTTAAGGTTTGAAAATTTTATTTGCTTAAGCTCGTCGAGTTCAATATAATCGGCAAGTTTATATATAGGTTCGAATTCAATTAGCTGTCCGTTTGTAATTTCTATGTTTGCATAAAGTATAATATCTTTTTCAATAATTTTAAATGTACTATCCCATTTTATTTGAACGTAGGGCAAATAGGAATTAAGTTTTCCTTGTAAATGTTTTTCTGTAATAAAGTCTTGACCAAAGTTGTCGAAAGATTGAAATAGTTGTTTTATGTTAATATTCTGTAAATTGCATTCGCTTTGTAATAAAGTTTCTTTTTTAGAGTTTGTAATTAATCTTCCCTTTAAAAAAGCACTGCCATCTATTGTATTAAGTTGTAAGTTACTGAAATAAATGTTTCCGTTAATTAATTCTAAAGAACATAGAATTTTTTTTGCAACAAATTTATTGTAAGTAAATTCGTCAATATTTATATTGCCTTTAAAAATAATGTCGGTTGGTAAATAAGAACTCGAATTATTATTATTGCTTTGCCAGTTTTCTATGTTTATTTTGTTTATATTTAGATTGATATTAGCTTCTAATTTTTCGTTAGGAAGCATTAGGTAAGCAATAAAGTTTTTTATTATTCCTTTTAATATAAACTGGCTATTATTGAGTTCAAACATTACATTATCGGTATAAACGTCGTTGTTATTGAAGCGAATGTTTCCATTAAAATTTTGAATTGCAAGCGGATTGTTTTGTATTTTAATAGATGCATTGTTAATATACATATTTCCTTTTACAATTGCATTTTTGTAATCGGTGGCTGAAATGTTCGAAAGGCTTTTTAACTTTCCAGCGTAGTCAAGATATAAAGAAATATTACCTTTTAAAACTTCGAATGTGTCTAAGTTAAAAAGTGCTTTCCATTGTTCAAGATTTACAAAACCATTTAGCTTAAGTTTAATAAGAGGTTTAGAAAAATTAAATATAGAAAATTGCCCAATAAAAGAGCTATCGCCAAATTGTGTGTAAAAAGTATCAATAATTAAATAAGTTGTTTCAAGATTTTGTTTAAGTCCATTATCGAACGAACCTTTTAAGTTAATTTTATTAAGTTTTGTGTTCGATTTATAGTTTTTCATAAAGCCGTCGTGTAATGTAAATGAAGCTTTAATACGAGGATTTACATTGTAGCTAATACCACCTTGAATATGTACTGAAAAATCTATTATGCCACTCGATTCAACTTTTTCAAAAAACGATGTATAATTTTCGGGCAAACTTTTTGTTAAATCGCTTAACGATTGTTTGTGACCTTCTATTCTAATATTTATGTTATCGTTTTTGTCGTTGATTTGATAATTTCCGTTTACCAATAATGTAATTTTGCCAAGTTTAATGGTTCCTTTTTTAATTTCAAGTTCATTATTATTAACTTTAATATTTAAATTAATTTTTGCTTTGTCGGTTTTTAAATAATTTACTTTATCAACAATTAGTTGTTTTAGGTCTATCGCTCCTCGTGTTACTATGGTATATTTATCTTTATAAAAATTGCCCGATAAAGTAAAATTGTTAGCATAAGTTTCAACTGCCAAACGTTTTGCTGCATTGTAAATTTTAACTGTTGTTCTGTTTAGTTTAATTTTATCGAGCTTAATGTATAATGTGTCTTTCGAGGCTTGTTCATTGTTTTTTTTCAATACTGAAAAATTATTATTTCCTTTTTTATCGTAACAAAGGAGTATATTGGCATCGTTAAGTTTTATAGTTTGAAGTGTATATTTTTTTTGAAAAATGTCAAAAAGATTAAACTGCAGAAAAATATTTGCAGCTTTTAATAATGTATCTGTATTTAATTTTAAATCTTTCTTATTATATGTTTGGCTCGATTTTAAAACAACTTTATTTAATATAATTGTTGCATCAGGAAAATTTTTTATTATAGAAAAATCAATCTCGTCAATTTTTATTTCTGTGTTGAAATACAAATTAATTTGCGACAATGCCCATTGTTTTATTTCTTCTTTATAAATGTATGTTAGTAAAATACTTGCAGATATGGTAATAAATAAAAAAATTAGTAATACAATAAAAATACGTTTTATTATTTTAAATGCCCTCATATTGGCTGCAAGTTATAAAAACATAAGGAGAGTACAAAATGATTTGCTTAGATAATATGATTTTTGAATGATTTACAGTTTTTTAAACTAATTTACCATTTTATGTATTAACTTTGCAAATTATTTTATTAAATAGAAGATATGAAACTAAACGTATGTAATTCTAGGGGGTGTGTATTTGAGAATATGAATGAAGTTTCGCATTGCAAAACATTATCGTCTTGTGCAAAATTAGATGTTTACGATTATTTATCTGATTATCCTGTATCGTCATTTATTCCCGACATAGTAGAAGTACGTTTTAAAAATACTCGTAAAGATATATTTATAAATCCGTCAAAATTATCTCTTAAAAAAGGTGATATTGTTGCAGTAGAAGCTGCTATGGGACACGATATAGGTATAGTTAATGCAATGGGTGAAATAGTATATGAACGATTGCGTATTTTAGGTAAAAAAGTTGAAGATATTCAAAAGAAAATATACCGCAAAGCTCGTCCAACCGATATAGAAAAATGGGAAAAAGCTATTTCACTCGAACATTCAACTATGATTAAATCGAGACAAATAGCAAAATCGCTGGGCTTAGAGATGAAAATAGGCGATGTAGAATATCAAGGCGATAAATCAAAAGCTATTTTTTATTACATAGCCGACGACAGAGTTGATTTTAGGGAACTAATTAAAGTATTAGCAGCCGAATTTAAAGTAAAAATTGAGATGAAACAAATAGGTGCACGTCAGGAAGCAGGTAGAATAGGTGGTATTGGATCTTGTGGTAGGGAATTGTGTTGCTCGTCTTGGCTAAACGATTTTGTATCTGTTCCAACTACAGCAGCCAGATTACAAGAATTAGCTCCAAATCCGCAAAAATTAACAGGTCAATGTAGTAAATTGAAATGTTGTTTAAATTACGAATTAGATGTATATGTTGATGCACGCAAATTTTTTCCAGAAACTTACGATGTTTTACAAATGCTTGATGGGGATTTGTACTGTCAGAAAGTAGATATATTTAGGGCATTGTTTTGGTATTCGAAAGCGAAGGAATCAGCGATAGATGTAATAGCTTTATCGCTCGAACAGGTAAAATATATTTTAGAAGAAAATAAAAAAGGCAATAAACCTGATTTAAGTATAATTTTGGGAGTTAAAAAAACTAAAATACAAGAATATAAAAGCGATTTTATGTCGGGAACGAGTGAAGTTACAGCTCAAAGTCAAATTAATGGAAATTCTTATAAAAAAGATAAGAAAAAATTTGGAAATAAAAAATAAACATTTTACTTTTGCAGTCCCAAAAAAAAGGAAGTTACAAGGCCCGTTCGTCTAGGGGTTAGGACGCAAGATTTTCATTCTTGAAACAGGGGTTCGATTCCCCTACGGGCTGCAAAGAACAAAATAAAAATAAAATGGCAAATCATAAATCAGCAGAAAAGCGTATTCGTCAAAACGAAAAGCGTCGTTTACATAATCGTTATTATGCAAAAACAACTCGTAATGCTATAAAAAAATTACGTTTACTTAAAGACAAGAAAGAAGCTATGGAATTGTTACCAAAAGTTGTTAGTATGCTTGATAAATTAGCAAAAAAGAATGTAATACATAAAAACAAAGCTTCTAATTTAAAATCAAAGTTAACAAAGCACGTTCAGGCACTTTCTTAAAAAAGATTTAATTAAGCATCATACATATCAAAAGTCTTCCTAAATTTGGGAGACTTTTTTGTTTTATGAGCAACACAAAAAAAACTACAATAAAACAGTGGGCAGAAGATGATCGCCCAAGAGAAAAACTTGTTAAAAAAGGGATAAGAGCTTTAAGTAATGCAGAATTATTGGCAATACTTATAAGAACAGGAACAAAAAGCCAAACTGCTATAGATGTTGCCCGAAATTTGTTAAAAGAAGCCAACGATAACTTAAACATACTGGCAACTTTCAATTTACAAAAATATAAAAAAATTAACGGACTTGGAACTACAAAAGCTGTTACAATAATGGCTGCACTTGAATTAGGGAATAGACGCATTTTTGAACAGAAATTGGAATTACCTAATTTTACTTCGAGCAAAGAGGCATATATGTTTTTTCGCTCAATATTTGCCGACAATTTAAAAGAAGAGGCATGGTTCGTTACGCTTAATCAGGCTAACAAACTTAAAGGTTATTATAATTTAAGTTCTGGCGGTCAAACAGCTACAGTTATTGATGTTAGACTAATTTTAAAACAGGCATTGTACGACGATGCAACATCTATTATACTTGCACATAATCATCCTTCGGGAAATATAAAGCCTAGTAAGCAAGATATAGATATAACAAATAAATTAAAAGAAGCATCACGTCAGTTAGATATTGCTTTACTAGATCATTTAATTATTTCTCAGCACGAATATTTTAGTTTTGCCGATAACGGAATATTGTAATGTTGTTGATTTACGTTCCATATAAAACACAACGCATCGAATATATATGGGATTTTATTTTCAACGAAGCAACAAAAGTAAATTATAATTTAACAACGTCAGAAGAAGAATTTAATAAATATGATGGTCCTAAGTTAGAATATTCGAACCGAAAAACACAAAATACTATTTGGTTATGGGCATCAGATTTGCTAACAAAAAACATTCTAACAAATAATTTTCAAGAAAAAAAAATTGAAGATTGGGGATATGTTTTATTTCCTGCAGAAAATGCTTTGTCGTTTATTCCATTCGACCTTCCATCAGCAGTTTTTTGGATAATTAGCCGCTACGAAGAATATATATCAAACAATTTAGACGAACACAGTAGATACGATTATCGTTACTCGTGGTTATATCGTCGAAGTTTAATAAACAAGCCAATAGTTAATATTTGGATACACGAATTTATAAAAAAAATAAAATCATATTTTCCGAATTTAAAAGTCGAATTTCCTGAGTATAATTTTATATCAACAATTGATGTTGATAATATGTATGCTTGTTTTGGGAAGCCTTTTTTTTTGAACTTTGTAGGTGGTATAAAATCGTTATTGTACGGCAGGTTTAATTTGGCATTTAATAGGTTTACATATTACTTTAAAAAAACAGACTTATACGATAAGTACGCAGAAATTTTAAAAATAAATAATTATTATGGTGTTAAACCTATATTTTTTATTTTAACATCAAAACGAACAAAATACGATAGAAATTTATTACCAGAAAATACTTTTTTTAAAAAAACAATAGATTTTTTAAGAAACAATTCTGAAATTGGCATACATTTTTCGTATTACAGTTTTGAAAAACAATTGTACAATTGGGAATTAAAAACTTTAGAAAATATAACAAAAGCAAAAATTTTTAAAAATCGCTTTCATTATTTAAAATATAGATTACCTAATGATTATGAAAAATTGATAGATTATGGAATTTTGGAAGATTATTCGATGATGTATGCTCAAAAAGAAGGCTTTAGGGCTGGTACTTGTACACCTTTTTATTTTTTTAACCTAAAAACTAACCAAAAAACAAATTTGAAGATATATTCGTCGCCATTTATGGATAGACATTTGATAAAAAATAAGAAGTTATTAAATAACGAAATATTTAACTACATTCAAGATATTAAAAAATTTAATGGTACATTTGTTCTATTGTGGCACAACGAAACATTATTAGAAAAAACATACTATAATAGTAATTTAAAAGATTTATATAAAATGATAATAGAATATGCAGTAAAATGAAGTGGTATCATTTAAAAAATTATGAAATAAACAAAATATTGTGGGAAAAGAGCATATTATCAGCAACTAATGGAAATTTATATGCTTATTCGTGGTATTTAGATATAGTATCACCAGAATGGGAGGTTATTGTTTCAGATAATTACGATTTTATTATGCCACTTACTGTTAAGAAAATTTTTCACTTTAAAATTTTACAACAACCTATTTTTGCACAGCAACTTGGTGTTTATGTTCAACATATAAGTTTAATTAATAAATTTAAAGAAATTACAGAATATTTAATTAAAACATTTCCTTACATAAATATACAGCTTAATAAGTATATTTCACCAGATTTAATAGATAAAAATGCTAATACAAATATTTTAACAAAGATAAATTACGAGTTGGATTTAATACCATCGTATGAATACTTATGGAAAAAATTTAATGAAAATACGAGAAGAAATATTATAAAATCGAGAAAGGAAAAAATATATATAAAAATTAATCACTTAAACACCGAAACGTTTGTTAATTTTATACGTAGAAATCTTAACGAAAAAGTAAGGAATTTAAAAGAAAAAGAGTATCAGAAAATTACAGAAATAGTGAGTTTTACAAGAAAAAACAATATATCGAAACTTTATTCTGTACACAATTCAGACGGGGGAGTAATTGCAGCTTCTTTATTTGTTTTTTCTCATCGAAGGGCTTATTATTTATTTGCTTCGAGTAATACAGAAGGAAAAAATAAAAGAGCAATGTTTTTATTACTCGACGAATTTATAAAAAATTACTCAGAAAATAATATAATACTCGATTTTGAAGGGACTATGATACCAGGATTAGCTAGGTTTTATAGTGGTTTTGGAGCTACACCAACAAATTATACCAACTGGATTTTTAATAAATTGCCATTTTATTTACGATTATTTAAAAAATAAATTTTTGTATATGAACATAATAAATTTAGGCGAACAAAAAACATTATTAAATCAGTTTGTTGCAGAATTGAGAGACGAAAAAATTCAAACAGATAGCATGCGTTTTAGACGAAACTTAGAAAGAGTGGGAGAAATATTTGCTTATGAAATTAGTAAAACTTTAAAATACGAAGAAAAACAAGTAATTACACCATTGGGGATAGCATCTGTTTTTTTACCTATTGAAAAACCAGTTTTAGCAACAATTTTAAGAGCCGGATTGCCTTTGCATCAAGGATTACTTAATTACTTCGACACTGCAGACAATTCTTTTATTAGTGCATTTAGAAAATATAGTAAAGACGGAACTTTTCATATAGAATTAGAATATATATCTTGTCCAAAACTTGATGACAGAATTTTGATTATTTGTGACCCAATGATAGCAACAGGTTCGTCAATTATTCTTGCTTATAACGCATTAATAGCTAATGGCATGCCACAGCATATTCATATAGTAACCGTTATTATTAGTAAAGATGCAATTAAAAAAATGCAAAAAACGTTAAATTTAAAAAATTTAACTATTTGGACAGGTGCTATTGATGAAGAATTAACAGTTAAGTCGTATATTGTACCAGGAATTGGAGATGCAGGCGATTTAGCATACGGCAGTAAAGTTTAATTATGATAGCAAAAATAATCTCAATTATTCTTTTGAGTAGCGTAAAGTTTATATTTGCTTTTCCTGTTGCTGTAAAATATCATTTTAATTTCGGAACAACTCTATTTCTTACGTCTATTGGCGGTATAGGTGGAATACTTTTTTTTTCATTTTTCTGGGAGCATCTCATTAAAATTTATTTTTGGTTTATTCACGATTATTTGTATAAATTTCCTGAAATAAGAAATATTTTAAAAAGGTTGAAAAATAAATTTTTTCCTGCAAAAAAACAAAACGGAATTGCTTATCGAAAAATAAAACGATATGTATGGATTAGAAAAAATGGTGGTTTATTAGGCATTTCATTATTAACTCCTTTTATTTTGTCTATACCTTTAGGAACATTTTTAGCAGTTCGTTTTTTTGGTAGAAATATGCGTACTATAACATTTCTTGTTATTGCATTATTATTCTGGTCGCTTTTATTGAGTTTTTTCGTTCACGTTATTGGTATCAGATTCTGAATTTTTTTTTGATGGTTTATACATTAAAATACTACCAATTAAAGCACCATATATTACAGAAATATAAGGATTAGAAGTTAACGGACAAGTTCCAGATTGACAACCTATAAAATAGTAATATGCATAGCCACCAATTGCTCCTAACACACATCCTAAACAAGTTCTAGTAAATATGTATTTTTTTATTATAGGGATCATGTTTTTTTGCAAAAGTATAAACAAAAACAGAAAAATAGTATGATTTTTAAAGATAGTAATTGTTTGTTAAAATATTATTTTTCACATTTTTTAACGATAATATTACTTTTTCCTTTTTATGAAAAACCAGCTGTTAAAATTTTTTACGCTACTATTTTTTGTAAACGAAAAAAATAAACTGCTTTGATTTTTTATACCATTAAAAAAAACAGTAAGATTTTTTTGCATAAGTAAAATATTGCAATATTTTAAAGAAATAAGCCATTAGTAATCAAACGATTATATCGTTAATAAGAGATTATTACTAAAGGTCATATAAATAGAAAAAACTAAACTAATTTAATTTTTTTTAAAAAAAGCATTATCTTTATGGCATATTAATTTAAAATTTATTTATTCATGAATGTTTCAAAAAACAAAGTTGTAGAAGTATCATTTAAACTAAGTTTAGATGATTTCGATGGTGAACTTATTCAAGAATTTGATAAGGAAGAACCATTTAAATTTATTTTTGGAATTGGAAATTTGTTAGAAGGTTTTGAGAATAAAATAAATGGAATGTCTGTAGGCGATAAATTTAAGTTTAAATTATCTTCAGAAGAAGCCTACGGTGAAGTTGATGAAGAAGCAATTATTGATTTTCCGCATTCAATGTTTAACATAGATAAAAACTATGTTTACGTAGGTTCTGTTTTGCCTTTTAAAGATCAAGATGGTAATGAAATGGAAGGGACTATTGTTGAAATAACCGATAATGCTATTACAGTTGATTTTAATCATCCATTAGCAGGCGAAGATTTATTTTTTGAAGGAGAAATTCTTAATATTAGAGAAGCAACTTCTGAAGAATTGGAAAACAGATATCCTAATTAGTCAATCTTTCAACATTTATAAACATTTGTTATGGGCTAATTTTTGTTAAAGGTTGATATCTAAGTTTGTGTTATATTTTTTGCTAACAAATAGGTGTCCATTATTAACATAATAATTCCTTGATTGTTAATAAATTAAAATTATTTTTTTTAGTAAAAAATACGCAAGATTTAGTAATTTAAATGCATAAACCTTGTAATTTTTTTTAAGAATCCAAAGTTTTCTTCTATTAAACACTTTGTAAACTAGTTGTTTTTTCACCACAGAGAACACATAGAAAGCACAGAGTTTTTTTCTCTGTGTTACTCCGTGAACTCTGTGGTTAATTAAAAAAAATAACTTTTTAAGATACAACTAATTAAACAACAATATTAATAATTTTACCAGGAATAGCTATTATTTTTTTTGGTTGTTTTCCTTCGAGCCATTTTTGTGTTCGTTCGTCGGCAAGTACGGCCTTTTCTAAATCTATTGCATTAGCATTTACTGGCAGTTCTATTTGAAAACGCATTTTACCGTTAAAAGAAACAGGATAAGGTTTTAAATTGTCAACAGTAAGTTCTTCTTTGTATTCAGGAAATGGTTCGTTAGATATACTGTTGTTGTGTCCGAGTCGTTGCCATAATTCTTCGCAAATATGAGGGGCAAATGGCGAAAGACAAAATAAAAAAGGTTCAAGAATACTACGTTTGTTGCATTTAATATCTGATATTTCGTTTATAAAAATCATAAAAGAACTAACGGCTGTGTTGAATGAAAAGTTATTTATATCGCTGTTTATTTTTTTAATAAGTTTATGTAAAAGTCTTATTTCTTTTTCGTTAGCAGGTTCTTCTGATACTTGAAGCTGATTATTATTGTCTATAAAAAGTTTCCATACTTTTTTTAGGAAACGGTGTACACCTTCTATACCATTTGTATCCCAAGGTTTAGATTGTTCTAATGGTCCGAGAAACATTTCATACATACGAAGAGTATCGGCTCCATACTTTTCAACAATGTCGTCGGGGTTAACAACATTGTATAGCGATTTAGACATTTTTTCTATTGCCCATCCGCAAATATATTTTCCTTCTTCGAGTATAAATTGTGCATTTTCAAATTCTGGACGCCATTTTTTAAAAGCTTCTAAATTTAAAACATCATTTTTTACTAAATTAATATCTACATGTAATTGCTGAGTTTTATAGTTGTCTTTTAATCCTTTCGATACAAAAGTGTTTGTTCCTATGATACGATACACGAAATTGCTACGTCCTTGTATCATTCCTTGATTAACTAATTTTTGAAAGGGCTCTTCGATAGGAGATAATCCAATATCGTATAAAAATTTACACCAAAATCGTGCATAAATAAGATGCCCTGTTGCATGTTCTGTACCGCCAATATATAAATCTACATTACGCCAATAATTAACAGCATCTTTCGAAAAGTATTCATTTTCGTTATGTGGATCCATATAACGAAAGTAATATCCTGATGAGCCTGCAAAACCAGGCATAGTGCTTGTTTCTAGTGGATAACCTTCTTTGGTGTACCAATTTTTGCAACGAGCTAATGGAGGTTGTCCGTCGGAAGTTGGCAAAAAGCTATCTATTTCAGGTAAAACAAGTGGTAAGTCGGCTTCGTTTAGAGTGTATGGAATATTATCTTTAAAGTATATTGGGAAAGGTTCGCCCCAGTATCGTTGCCGGCTAAAAATGGCATCGCGAATACGATAGTTTATTTTGCGGTTACCTATACCTTTTTTTTCAATTTCTTCAATAACCTTATTTATAGCTTTGTGAACTTCCAAATTATTGATAAAGTCGCTATTTATGCAAAATCCTTCTTTCGAGTCGTACGATTCGGTCCAAGTGTTAACATCATTGCTTTTTTGTTCTGACGGATTTTTGATTACTTGAATAATAGGCAAATTAAAATGTTTTGCAAATAAGAAATCCCTAGAATCATGAGCAGGAACAGCCATAATTGCTCCTGTTCCATATCCGGCAAGCACATAGTCGCTTATCCATATAGGTATTTCTTTTCTTGTAAAAGGATGTATTGCATAAGCACCTGTAAAACAACCACTAATTTTGTTAACTTCACTAATACGTTCTCGTTCGGTTCGTTTTTTTGTTTCTTCAATATAAGCAATAACATTATTTTTTCTATCTTTAGTAGTTATTTCTAAAACAAAATTATGTTCTGGTGCTAAAACCATAAAAGTACAACCAAAAATTGTATCGGGGCGTGTTGTAAATATTTTTAAAGGCTTATTGTAGTTTTTTATCTCAAAAAATATTTCTGCGCCTTCCGATTTGCCTATCCAGTTGCGTTGCATTTCTTTTAGCGAATCGGACCAATCAATTTTATTTAATCCGTCTAAAAGTCTTTCTGCGTATGCACTTACTCTCAAAAACCATTGTTTCATGTATCGCTGTTCGACAGGGTGTCCTCCACGGACAGAAAAACCGTCTTTTACTTCGTCATTAGCTAAAACTGTTCCCAAGGCAGGGCACCAGTTGACTAAGGTTTCATCGAGGTATGCAAGACGATATTTTAGCAAAATGTTTAATTTTTCAGCCTCAGAAAAAACTCTCCACTCTTTGCAGCTAAACTCTAATTCGCAATTATTGGCAGCCTGAATATTTTTATTTCCTTGTTTTTCGAATAATTCTATAAGTGTTTCAATAGGTTCGGCTTTTTGTGTGTTTTTGTTAAACCAGTGTTTATATAATTGTATGAATGTCCATTGTGTCCATTTATAATAAGACGGGTCACATGTTCTTATTTCTCTGTCCCAATCGTAAGCAAATCCTAATTTTTTTAATTGTGCTTTGTAACGTTGAATATTTTGTTCTGTTGTTATAGCAGGATGCTGTCCTGTTTGTATTGCGTATTGTTCGGCAGGTAAACCAAAAGCATCGAATCCCATAGGATGTAAAACATTGTATCCTTTATGTCTCATGTATCGTGTAAAAATGTCGCTAGCTATATAGCCAAGTGGATGACCAACATGTAGTCCTGCTCCGGAAGGATATGGAAACATATCTAATACGTAATACTTTGGCTTATTACTTACATGAGTTACACTGAATGTTTTTTCTTTTTCCCAAAATTCTTGCCATTTTGATTCAATGCTTTTAAAATCGTAATCCATAAATGTTCACACTATTTTGTTGCAAAGATAGAAATTATTTTGGCTGTTGCTGGTAATAAAACTTTTTAGAAGTGGTGAATTATTACTTACTAAAAACAACTTTCTTTTTTATATTGTTTATTTTACCGTATTTTGAAAGTGCTTTTAAGTCTATTCGTTTTGCATCACCAACAATAGTAATTATCATAGGTTTTTTCTGAATATTTTCGGCATAAAATTTATACATATCGTCGAATTGCATATCGTAAAACACGGGTATTTTAGCTTGAGCTGGGTCGTGTTGATATCCTAATAATTTCCATTTAACAACCTGCTCGCTTAAATCCCTAAAATCTGGTCTGTTTGTTAAAGAAGACTTAACTAAATAATTTATCATGTACGACCAACGGTCTTTTTTTTGAGGCATAAAACGTACGAGCGAGTCAAAAACTTGAATAGCTTCGATTGTTTTATCGGATTGTGTACCAATGTAGCCTAAAAAGAGACTTTCTTTACCTGACTTATAAGGTATTTTATAACGTGCACCAGCAGCATAAGCCATTGAACGGTATTCCCTAATTTCTTGCATAACTAAGCCGCTAAAATCTCCACTAAAATATACATTAAAAGCATCTATTAATGGTTCATAATCATTGTAAAAAGGTTTTTGGTTTATAAAAAAGTGTATTTTGCTTTGAAGAGCTTTAGGTTCATCAATTAAGTAAATTGTATTTTCGGAAAATTGATTATATGTAATATCGGCAGGAGCTAAGCTATTTTTTGGGGTTGCTGCCCAGCTTATGTTATTTTTAAAGATAGGTATAAGTTCTTCCATTTTAAGTTTACCTGAATAATGTATATCGCACTCAAATGTTGTAGATAGCTGAAAAACTTTTAACAATGAATCTATTGAGAGTTTTTTTAATTCTTTAATACTTGGGCGGTTTAAGTATTCCGATTTTCTTCCATATAGAACATACGAATATAATGCTTCGGCAATTTGATCTGGTTCAGATTCTTGTATCTTTCTATTTGCTTTTTCACCTTGAATGATTTTATCTTTTGCATTTTTGTCGGCTTGTGGAGATTGTATTAGTTCGTTTATTAGCTTTAAAGCGTTTGTAAGATTTTTTTCTAAACCTGTTATTTCAATTATAGTATAACTTTTATCGCTATAAATACTATATGTACAACCAATTTTAGCAAATTCTAATTTAAGTTCATTAACTTTTTTCGATTTTGTACCAGAAACATTTAATATTTCACAACTATACTTTAAAAGGGGATGGTAATATTCTCCTAAACCGTATTTTATTTTTAGCTTGAATATATCGTTATACGGATTCTCTGTTACGTATATATTTACTCCTCGTTTAATACGGTTGTATTGTATATCTGTTCTAAAATCTATAAATTTTTCCTTAATAGGTTGGCTTGGAATTTTTTCAAGTTTTTTTGCAAATTCCGATTTTGCTTCTATATTTGATATTACAGGCTTGAAGTTGGGTTTTTCTATTTTTTCTTTTTTCATAGAGCCCATTTGCGAATAGAAAGCCAGATAATTGCCGTTTAGATATTTATTAGCAACGTTAATAATATCTTGTTTGGTAATTGACATTATTTTTTTTGGAAGTTCTGCTATTTCGTTAATATTACGTCCTTGTGCGAAGTATTCTGCCATAGTAATAGCTCGCCATTCGTTATTCTCAATCTGAGTAACTATTTCACGATATTTTTCTAGTTTTATTGCTTCTAATAATATATCATCAAAATTCCCTTTGCGAAGCTTATCAAGTTGTTCTAAAATTATTTTTTCGGCGTCCTCGAGCTTTTGTCCTATTATTTTAGGCACGGTAAGAATTACAGATTGACCTTCGTCGTTATATGGCATATAAAAAGATGTGGCTAAAAGAAGTTTGTTGTCTAAAACTAATTGATCTATAAGTCCGGTAGAACTCTGATTTGATAAAATATTTGAAGCTATTTCAAAAGCAATTTGATCTTCATGTCCGTTTTTTGGTGCTCTGAATCCTAATAATAACATTTTAATAGGTGTAAGTTTCATTTCAACAAATTCGCGACCATTGAAGGGTTTTTCTTCCCATTTTCTTTCATTTGGAAGTGGTTTATTTTCCCATTTTCCAAATTTTTCTTTAATCAATGGAAATATTTTATCACTATCAAAATCTCCAACCATTATCAAAGCCATATTGTTTGGAACATAATATGTTTTGAAAAAATTGTACATTTTGTGTAGCGAAGGATTTTTTAAGTGTTCAATAGAACCTATTAATGATTGTTGTCCATAGGGGTGTTCTTTAAAAAATTTTTTATTAAATTCTTCTAAAAGATTAAATTGAAACATATCGGTGTATAGGTTTTTTTCTTCGTAAACTGTTTCGAGCTCTGATTGAAATCCTCTAAAAACAGGATTAATAAAGCGATGACTATATATTTCAAGCCATTTTTCTATTTCGCTCGATGGGAAAGCATTGTGATAAACTGTTCTATCGTAAGAAGTATTGGCGTTAATATCGGTGGAGCCAATTTCTTTAAGAATTCTATCCAATTCGTTAGGTATAGCATATTTATTGGCTTCAACAGAAGCTTCATTAATTTGTTTTTGAATATCTTTTCTCTTTGCAGGGTCGGATGTTTGAGCAAGTTGTTCGTAAAGAGAGATAATTTTATCTATCCAGGGTTTTTCTTTTTGCCAATCAATTGTTCCAAGTTCTTCTGTTCCTTTGAAAAGCATATGTTCCATATAATGTGCCATTCCAGTGGCATCGGGAGGATCGTGTTTTGAACCGACTTTGGTTACAATAAGCCCATAAACAACAGGAGAGTTATGATCTTCGCTTAATATAACAGTTAATCCATTTTCTAAAACATATTGCTTATATTGCAGTTTAATTTCAATTTGTGAAAAAGCAACACTAAAAAATATGTTTAAACAAATGAAAGCAAATATTATTTTTTTCATAAAAAATTTAATTAAATCTGACTTCAATAATACAAACAAATTACGAAATTAAAAAACAAATTTTAATAAAAAACGTATAAAGCTAAAAAATTATAAAAAAATATTCATTAATTTCGAGTTTTTAAAAAATATAAAATTTTGATGTTTTTAAAATTAAAACAAATATCATGGGTAATAATAATTATTGGAAATATTAATTTTGTTTTTTCGCAAGATAACGATAAACTTACTGAACAAAAAGCTATTTCTTTATATTCTCAAAAAAAATATTCAGAAGCTCTACCTTTGTTTTCGCAATTGTTAAGTTTATATCCAAAAGACGAGCGTTATAATCTTTATTATGCAGCTTGTTTAATAGAAACAAATCAGAACATCGAAAAATCAATTAAATATTTGCAATTTGCCGATAGTAAAAGTAACGATCCTATAATAAAATATTATTTAGGAAGAGCTTATCATTTGCTTTATCAGTTTAAAGATGCAATTGAACAGTACTCTGCTTTTAAACAATTAGCTACTTCAAAACAAGTTAAAGAACTGCAAGTAGATAAACTTATTGAAATGTGTTATAGCGGGCAAGATTTAATAAAATATATAAGCGATCTTACAGTAGTTGATAACCGTAGAATAAAAAGCGAAAATTATTTTTATTCATACGAACTAAAAGAATTTGACGGTAAACTTGTAATAAAGCCTAAAGAGTTGAAAAGTTCTGTTGATAAGAAAGAAGAACCAGCAAATATGGTTATATTTCTTCCTAACAATTCAAATATAATATATTATGGTAGTTACGGAAACTCTAAGGCAAACGGAAGAGATATATATCGTATTCAACGCCTTTCGGATGGTAAATGGGGAAAGCCGGAAAATTTAGGTAATGTTATAAATACTCCTTACGACGAAGATTTTCCATTTTTGCATTCAGATGGAAAAACACTTTACTTTGCATCGAAGGGACACAACAGCATGGGAGGTTATGATATTTTTAAGTCGGTTTTTGATAGTAGCGCAAATTCTTGGACAAAGCCAGTAAATCTCGATTTTCCTATAAATACACCTTACGATGATTATTTGTATATTACTGATAAAGACAACTTTTATGCATACTTTACTTCTAACAGAGAAACACGCGAAAATAACATTACTGTGTATAAAATAATAGTTGATCAAAATCCAACATTGCGCGAATACAAAGATTTAGAAGAAATAATTAATGTTTCAAAACTTGAAGTTTCGTCATTAGCAGAAATAAAAAAAACAGAGCAATCGAGACAAAAATCTAAAACCGATGAAATGCCATTGTTAGCAACTGATACTAGAACAATACCTGAAAAAAATAATATAACTCCATATAGCTTTAAACCTATAAGTTACAAACCTGGTTTAACTTCGCAAGAATTGGTTAACGAACTTAAAAACGACAATGAGAAAGTATTAAAAAATGCAGAGGAAATAAGCCGTCAATCAAATTTGGCTTACATTATAGCAAAACAAAATAATGAAAAAGCAAATGAAAAACGTAAGTTAGCTTACGAAAAAAATGAAAAATTAAAAACAATTAAAGATCCCGTTGTAGCAGAACAAACGAAACAAGAGGTTTATACATTAATTGAAGAAGCCGAAGAATACGAAAGACAAGCAATAACTGCATACAATTTGGCACAAAATTTTGAATCTATTGCACAGGAAATGAAAAAAGATGTGTCAAAATCGCAAGGATTTATAAACGCTATAGAAAAACAAACAAATGTTGACGAAGCTATTGTAGATGCTGCAAATAAAAATAAAGAACGTTTATATTTATGTCATAATAAATACTCTTCGTTGCAAAAAGAATTGGAGGAACGAAAAAATATTCAGAAAAATAAAGAAAATGAACTGTTAACACTAGAAGAATTATTTGCAAAAACAAGCGATAGTCTCTACAATATTGAAAAAGAAATAAATCGTTTGCAAGAACGAATTGATAAAAGCAATTCAGAAACAGAGAAAAATCACTTAAATTTATTAGTTGAACAATTGAACAGAAAAGCTGAAATATTAGAAACAAAGCAAATAGAATTAGCTGAGCAAAAAGAAAAAATAAAAATAGACTTAGATATTCTTAATAGCGAAAATACATTTATTAAAGAATTTGCAAACAAAGTAGCTACTGACAATAGAAAAAATGAAGAACTTAAAAAAGAAGTAGCAGATAAAGACTATTTAAAAAGAGAAATATTTGATAAAGAATTAAGTGCTGAAATAGCTATTGCCGAAACAGTAAAAGAAAAAGTAGGAAGTAAAACAAAAACAACAACCGGTAAAACCGAAAAAAGTGTTGTGAATCAAACAAGAACTCAAACAACTTTAGCCCAAAATAATACTACTAATAGGAATACATTAAATAATACAATGAATGAAAACATAGTTACAAAAGACGATAATAAAGAAAATACAGCTATTATTGTAAAAGGCGTTAATCCATTATTGCCATCAACTTCATCGGACAATAAAATTAGTACAGAAAATTTTCAGAAAGAACAGTTTAATGTGCAGTATTATACAAACATATTGAACGAACAACAACAGAAGCTCGAAATTATAAACAATGCAATAAATAAAACAAAAGACAAAAAAGAAAAACAATTGTTAGAGCAACAAAGAAATTTTTTAATAGAAGAAATTCAGAGCAACAAGCAAAATTTAGCCGAATCTCAACAAAAAGTAAATCAATATAAAAAAGCATTAGCTAATGAATTGGATACGGCATTAAAAGTAACGAATGAAGAACTTGTATTAAGAGGAACAAAATACGAAAATCGCTACGAAATAAATTTTTCGCCTACTCAAAAACGTACTTTAATAGAAGCTGAACAAAACAAAGAAATTGCAAAGAACATTGAAAAACAAATTTTAGAAAATAATAAAGAAATTGAAAGAATAGAAAGACTAAAAATATCAACAACAAATCTGTCGGAAATTAAACAATACGAAAATGAACTTAATGAATTGAATAATAAACAAAGGCAGCTTTACAAAGATTATACTATACAAACCGACAAATCGAATCAACAGATATTTAATATATATAATGAAATTCTTGCTAGTGTTCGAATATACGATGCTTCAAACGATAACATTAGAAATGCTTTATTGCTCGAAAAAGAAATAGAAGCAATAAAAGAAAAAGCAATGCAATTAAAAAAAGAAGCACTTTTAGCAAATAATTATCGAAATAAATTATCTTATTATAACAGAGCTGTAACAATGGAACAAATAGCAATAGAAAAGCAAAAATATGCAATAGATTTGTATGTATCGGGACTACAAACAGCTAGTTTAAATACTCATTCAAAAACACAAGATAATACCGAAAAATTAGAATCAACAATAACCCCTTCTGATGTAAAAACAATAAGTTTAGAGATAAGCCCAGAAGAAAATAAACAAATAAATAAGTACCAGGCAGAAAAATCGCAAGCCGATGTTAAATTTGAACAAGGAAAAGCTATTTATAAAGAAATAGAAGAAAAGAAAAAATTAGCAGCAAGTATATATTCTGAGTCAAGAAAAAAAGAAATACTAAAAGATATTGATAAAAAAGAAAAACAAGCGCTAAGATTGTTACTTGATGCTCATCAAATATACGAAAAGTCGAATCAAAATAAATATCAATTATATCAAAGTCAGAATAATAAGCTATTGCAAAACGAAAACGTAAGCGAAGAAAACAAAAGTATAGCCAAACAATTTTTAAGAGAAGCTGAATTTTACTTTGAAGAAGCTCAACAACTAAGAAATAACAGCAAAGAAGTAACAAACATTGAAGAGAAAATAGCAATGTTAAATAAAGCAAAAAATTTTGAAGACAAAGCTTTATCTAATCAAGAATATGCAATAGATGCATTGACAAATACCGATCCAGTAATATTTATTGCGTCTAATAACCTTACAAAAGTAGATCGCTTAGAAGCTTTAGATAAACCAATTAATGTTGATGATGTTGTTAGAATTAAAACGGAACGAATAATATCGAAGTTGTCATTAACAGAAATAGAAAAAAACAAATTAGATGAAGTACAAATTAAAAGAGGAACTATACAACAATTAAACACTGAGGCAGAAAAATATAAATTGAAACTCGATTTAGCTAATGAAATACTAAAAAATTCTACTGACCCAAAAGAAAAGAAAAAAGCTCAAAAATCAATACCTAAACTCGAAAAAGAATACTTTGCCAGAAAATTTACATCTGCTGAATTAACCGAGAATGTTAACGATAATATATATCAAATTTATGAATCAAAATTTTCTGAAGTTAGACCAAAAACTAATGATACAGAAGTCAAACAAGGTAAGCAGTTAGAAAAAAATGCAAATAATTTATATATTCAAGCAAAGCAATTACGCGACAAGTCGTTTATTACTGAAAATCCTTATTTAGCATATAACTATTTGTTGCAAGCCGATTCGTTAGAAAAACTTGCTATTGAAGAACAGGAAAAAGCTTATGGATTATATTTAAAACTAAAACCAATTGAAGAAGAATTGAAAGAATATGCTGAGAAAAAACAAAAAAAACGCCCTGTTGATGAACTAATTGTATTAAAAACTCCTGCTAATGTAAGTCCTATATCTAATGAAAGATTAGCAGAAATTGAAAAAGAACAAGAACAAAAGGCTGAAAAAGAAAAAAAATCAAACATTGCTCAGGTAACTACAAGTAATATAAATGAAACAGTAATAAAGGAAGAAAATAAACAGAAAGAACAAACAGTAAATGAAGAAGACGAGAAAATATCAGAAAATTCTAACAATCAAAAAATACAAATAGTTGCAAATACAGATAATTTAGAAGTTAATAAAACAGAAGAAATTAAGCAAGAAATAGTTCAGCAAAAATCAAATATCAGTCAACAACAAATTGTACAAAATCAAGAAATTATTCAACCAATAAATGTTATTAGTAAAGAACCAGAAGTAACAACAACATCATCAACAACTACACCTACATTTACTACTGCATCAAAAGACTTAACAGAGACAGTCGTCCCGAAGAATATAAAAACTCCGATGGGTTTTGCTTTTATGCCATCTTCTCCTTATTCAGAAGCTAATCCAATTCCAATAAATCCTCCATTACCCGAGGGCTTAGTATTTAAAGTACAAATAGGAGCTTTTTATTCACCTGTAAAAGAGGATGCATTTAAAGGTTTGTCGCCTGTTACAGCCGAGAAATTAGAAGGAAGTAAGTTTTATCGTTATTTTGTCGGTTTATTTTATTCTGAAGCTGCTGCTTTAATGGTAAGAGATTACATTCGCCCTATTGGTTATCCAGATGCTTTTGTGGTAGCATTTTACAACGGAAAACGCATTACCTTGTTTGAAGCACGACAGCTAATGAAACAAGCAACTGCTCCAGAATATCAACAATTGCTTGCAGACGAACAGAACAAAATAAAGAGTGTTACATCAGTTACTCCAGTAGCAAAACAAAAAGCAGAACCTTCAACTACAATTCAAACCACAAGTTTACAAACTACTGCATCAGTGGGAGAAAATGTAAATCAAACAAAGGGATTATTTTATACTGTTCAAATAGGCGTGTTTAAAAATCCTGTTAGTCATGAAGCACTAAAATATTTAACACCATTGTACGAAGATCGTTCTTATGGTTTTATTCGTTATTTAGTTGGTAAGTTCAATGATAGAAGAAAAGCCGAATTGGAAAAAAACAAAATTGTAAATATGGGTATTACTGATGCTTTTGTAACAGCTTATTTTAATGGTCAAAAAATTACTTTAACAGAAGCGGCAAATATAGAAGCACTTAATCCAAATGCAGTAATAAAAACATCCGATAATGTTACAGCTAAATATTCCGGTGCGACTAATACAAATGAATTATCAAACATAACAAATGTTAATGTACAAAATTTATTCTTTAGGGTACAAATAGGAGCTTTTAAAGATAAGGTTCCATTTGAAATTGCTGCAAAATTTGTTCAGGTTTCTTCCAAATATGGTATAGATCAAGAAACAGATGCTTCAAATACAACACTATACTATGCAGGTAAATTTAAATCTTACGAACAAGCTTTAAATTGTAAAAACGAGTTGGTAGAACAGGGTTTTAAAGATGCATTTATTATTGCAACTGATGGTAAGCAAAGAATATCTGTTAATCGAGCAAGGCAGTTATTAAATCAATAATTTTGCCATTATCTTAATTTTCATTAAAAAAGTTTATAAATTCAAAAAAAAAGACTATCTTTGTAAAAACTTGTTTTTTATGAAAACATCACCAAAGAAAAAAGAAAATCATATAAATAGCCCTGATTTTCAAAATAGTTTAGTTTTATTTAATGATTCTGTAAATACATTTGAATATATAATTGAGTCGTTAGTAGAACTTTGTCATCACGATCCTTATCAGGCAACACAATGTGCTATTTTAGCGCATTATAAGGGCAAATGTGAAATAAAAAGAGGCGACAAAGAATATTTACTGAATTTACAAAAAAGTTTTATTAGTCGTGGTATTAATGTTTGCATAGAATAAACTTATGATTGCGGTTATAATAGGTTTGATTTTGTTAGGGATTTTATTAATTATTTTAGAATTATTAGTAATACCAGGTACTACAATAGTTGGTTTTTTAGGGATGATTTTAATGGGGATAGGTGTTTATCTTTCATATACCAATATTAGTACAACTGTCGGACATTTTGTTTTATCGGGGAGCATTTTGTTTTTTGTAATTTCTATTATTTTTGCTTTACGTTCAAAAACTTGGAATAAAGCTGCATTAAATAACTCTATAGACAGTAAAGTTACTCTTATTGAAACCGATCCTAACGAGATGATAGGTAAAACAGCAATAACCATTTCTCGTTTAAATCCTGTTGGTAAAATAAATTTTAACGGAGAATATTACGAAGCAAAATCTTATTATAATATTATAGAGCCAAATACAGAAGTTGAAATTATTAATATAGAAGGGAATTCACTAATTGTTAAACCAAAAAATAAATAACTATGTTTGAAGGAACAGCAATGATTTTATTTTTAGCCGTTATAGGGCTAATTATTTTATGGATTTTATTGTATTTTATACCTTTAGGATTGTGGTTTTCTGCAATATTATCGGGTGTAAGAATTTCACTAATTCAATTAATATTGATGCGTTGGCGTAAAGTTCCGCCAAGAATAATAGTAAATGCGCTAATAGAAGGGACGAAAGCCGGTTTAGTTCTTAATCGTAATGAGTTAGAAGCACACTATTTAGCAGGTGGAAGGGTAGCACAAGTTGTACATGCTTTAGTTTCGGCAGAAAAAGCAAATATTCCTTTAAATTTTAAAATGGCTACAGCTATAGACTTAGCTGGTAGAGATGTTTTTGAAGCAGTTCAGATGTCGGTTAATCCGAGAGTTATAAATACTCCACCAATTGCAGCAGTAGCAAAAGACGGTATTCAGTTAATTGTTAAAGCAAGAGTTACGGTTAGAGCTAATATTAAACAATTAGTTGGTGGAGCTGGAGAAGAAACAATAATAGCAAGAGTAGGCGAAGGAATAGTTACTTCAATTGGTTCGGCCGAATCGCATAAAGCAGTTTTAGAAAATCCTGATTCTATTTCAAAAGTAGTTTTAGAAAAAGGTTTAGATAGCGGAACAGCATTCGAAATACTTTCTATAGATATTGCCGATATTGATATAGGAAAGAATATCGGGGCACAACTTATGATGGATCAGGCCGAAGCAGATAAAAATATTGCCCAAGCAAAAGCCGAAGAGCGCAGAGCTATGGCAGTTGCTGTTGAACAAGAAATGAAAGCTAAAGCTCAAGAAGCAAGAGCAAAAGTTATTGAAGCTGAAGCCCAAATACCTATGGCAATTGCCGAAGCATTTCGTAATGGTAATCTTGGTATAATGGATTATTATAGATTAAAAAATATTCAAGCAGACACCAATATGAGAGATTCTCTCTCGAAAGGTAATACAAATACATAAAATATTTTTTTATAAAATAAAAAATTCCTATATTTGCGACTTCAAATAGGAGAGATGGGTGAGTGGCTGAAACCAACAGTTTGCTAAACTGTCATACTGGGTAACCGGTATCGGGGGTTCGAATCCCCCTCTCTCCGCAAAGATTTAATTAAAAGTGATTATTAACCCTTAAAACTCAAAGAGCTATGTTTGATTTTGAAAAACTCGATGTTTATCAGGTTGTAAAAGAGCAAAACAACAAAGTATTGCAATTTTTAAAGAAAAACACCAGTATCGATCCATTACTTTCTGAGCATTGGAAAAGAGCAAGTTTAAAAAGTGTTTTAAATCTTGCAGAAGGAACTGGTAGAAAAAACACAACTGAAAAAAAAGAATTTTTAACAGCCGCACGTGGAAACATTTTCGAATGTGCTACTATTCTTCAAATTGTTAAAGATATGGGACATATTGACGAAGTAGAGTACAACGGTTATTATGAAGGATACGAGAAAGCATCAAAAATGTTGTTAGGTATGTTTCGTAGTTACAATAAACGAGAACAGCAATATCAAAATCAAGAAGAAAATTTTAATATTTAAAATTATCGGGGTGTAGCGCAGTTGGCTAGCGCACCTGCTTTGGGAGCAGGGGGTCGTCAGTTCGAGTCTGTCCACCCCGACTAATATTAACAAGGGTTTCAGACAATAAAAGTTTGAAGCCCTTTTTTATTTGCACACAAAAAGCATTTTTGCATAAACAAATCGAACCAAATTTATTTAGTCGTCCCTTGTTGACATAATAAACTTTTGATTGTTAATATATTAATTTTTTTAGTGAAATTTTGCAAGATTTAGACCAATAAACATTGCAATTTTTTAAAGAATTCAAAGTTTGTTTCTTTGTTTTATTTCTTCACCACAGAGAACACAGAGAAAATACAGAGTTTTTTTCTCTGTTAAACTCTGTGTTACTTCGTGAACTCTGTGGTTTATTTAAAAAATGATTTTTTAAATAACGACTAATTAGCTTTATAGAATATCGTTAGTATTATCTTCAAGATTGTTGTTAGAAATAGTGAAAAAGCGTTCAAAGAACAGAGTCAGCTTATTTAATACGCTTTCGCGTTTTTTCGATCGTTCGCCCGTGGGCGTAAAACGTGATATCGGTGGTAAAACCTTTGCTAAATCGGTGCCTGTGGTTGTAATATATCCATTACGAAATGCATTTTGCATAAATTTATAGGTTTCGTCGCGGTTAAGATTTTCCTGCTTGATTATTTCATCCAGTTCTTCTCTTCTTTTGGTTTCAATGTATGTTTGCCATGCTTCATCTATTACCGAATGAGCATCAAGCGAGTTAATAAATTCTAAAATGAGGTCTTTCTTATTGCGTAGCCCAATAGTTGCATCAATGGCTTTATTGATATCAACCAGTATTTCTTTGTTTTTGATGTGGTCTTTGTGATACTTTTTAACCAACTCCAAAATATAATCAATGTTTATCTCCACCTGCTTAATGAGTTCCATTTCAAAGACCAAATCGTCGTTGATAACTTCTTTTTCCTCATCTCCAGTTTTGCGAAATTCATTGTACAAATCGATGTAGATACTATGGTAATCTTGCGTATCGCGTTCGGTTAGTATTTCGTTGCCTTTAAATTCATCAAAAGCAGAAAGTATATTCCTCAGTCGCAAAATGGCTCCGTAAAGCTTTATAAAATCTTTTTTAGCTTGCACGCCTTTTATCCGTTCGCCTATGGGATATTTATTTAGCAGTTCTTCGACCAAGTCTTTGTAGCCACGTACTTCTTTATTACCGTCTTTGTAACCGTAGTAATAATCGGAATAGGTTTTTAACAAAACAATTCCGCTAGCTTCCTTATCGCCAAAGAGGGCAATGGCTTCGTTGGTGGCTTGTTCTAAATTGCGAAAACAAACAATATTGCCAAAGGTTTTGACGCTGTTTAAAATACGGTTGGTTCGCGAGTATGCCTGTAAAAGTCCGTGATAACGTAAATTCTTATCCACCCACAGAGTATTGAGCGTAGTGGCATCAAAGCCAGTTAAAAACATATTCACCACAAGCAAAATGTCTATCTCTCGATTTTTTACTCGTTCGCTTACATCTTTATAGTAATTTTGAAACTTTTCGGACGAGGTATCGTACATAGTGCCAAACATCTTATTATAGTCAGCAATAGCACTTTCCAGAAAATCGCGTGAGTTTTGGTCGAGTCCGCTGGTGTCTTCAGAATTTTCGTCTATTACGCCATCAATTTCTTCTTCGTTTACTCCAAAACTGTAAATAAGGGCTATTTTGAGTTGCTTATCGTTGGGCAATTTTGCCATCTGTTTTTTAAAATCAGCATAATACATTTTAGCGGCTTCAATGGACGAAACGGCAAAAATAGAGTTAAAACCAGCTAAGCGGCGGTCTTTTAGCTTATAGTAAATATTGCGTTTGGTTTTTTGGTCAAAATGTTCAAGAATATATTTAACTATATTGGCTATGCGTTCGGGGGCTAATAAAGCTCTTTCGCGATCAATATCACTTATCTTTTTATCTTCAATATTTTCGGCTTCGCGCATAGTAGATACGTAATCTACTTTAAAGGGCAAAACATTTCCGTCGGCAATGGCATCGACAATGGTGTAGCTGTGCAATTTTTCGCCAAAAGCTTGTTCCGTAGTTTTCAGGTTGGACTTGCCGCTTGATGAGGCATTGACAGCAAAAATAGGAGTACCCGTAAATCCAAACAGATAATATTTCTTAAATGCCTTTACAATAGCATTATGCATTACGCCAAACTGACTGCGATGACATTCATCAAAAATAATGACAACCTCACCATCAAAAATCGTATGCCCTTTGTTGGCTTTAATGAAACGTTCGAGCTTCTGAATGGTAGTAATGATGATGCGAGCATTTTTGTCTTCGAGCTGTCGTTTGAGTATAGCAGTGCTTGTGTTACTGTTGGCAGCTCCTTTTTCAAACTTATCATACTCGCGCATAGTTTGATAGTCCAAATCTTTGCGGTCAACCACAAAGAGCACTTTGTCCACATAGGGCAGCTTGCTTGCCAGTTGAGCAGTTTTAAAGCTGGTGAGTGTTTTGCCCGAACCGGTAGTGTGCCAGATGTAACCGCCAGCTTCGATGGTTCCCAGCTTTTTGTAATTGGTGCTGATTTCTATTTTTTTCAAAATTTTTTCGGTAGCCACAATCTGGTACGGACGCATCACCAAAAGGAGCCGATCGGTAGTAAACACACAGTAGCGGGTAAGGATATTTAAAAGCGTATGTTTGGCAAAAAAAGTTTTGGCAAA
>Ga0308398_1000212_pt1 | contig 39278 bp, 35 predicted proteins | sample Hotspr20SampleT9_FD_202360 | JGI IMG/M metagenome (GOLD analysis project Ga0308398, IMG submission 202360) | Hot spring phototrophic mat microbial communities from Mushroom Spring, Yellowstone National Park, Wyoming, United States - 20051001_T9 ...
AGCTTCTTCAGGCCTTTTTCGTTCAGGGCCTTCTCAATCCGAACTTTGAGTTCGGTTCCGCTGACTTTCACATGCGTCGTCATACCAAGCATTACAACAAAAGCGCAAGGGAAGTTAGTTCCCGTTTTTACAATTCAGCGTATGAGGCCAAACGAAAAAGCGGGGCATTCGCCCCGCCTACCAATATCGTCCTAAACTGCGGATGTGAATGATTATATTATGACTTGTTCTGCGATTTTACGTAAATTCTCTAAAACCCTCTTGCTTTCATGTTCTAGATCATATAAATCATTTGATATCACGTAACGAGCCTCATCTATGCTTTCTAATTGATCTTCTAGACTTTCTATTTGTTCTTCGAATGGTTTAATCTTTCTATACAATTCATTAATTTTATTCCATATTTCTTCGCTCATTTTTTTCAACTTGTTTAAATCATTTCTTAAAGTATTGATTCTTGATTTAGTATTATACAACTCTTCTACAAGATTTACAAACGATGATTTATTAGAATATAGGATATAGGCTGCGATCCAGTACTTCTCGTCGTACTTTGAGTCTACGGGGATGAAGGTTTGCGCCTGGTCGTATAACTGTTTGAGACGCTCGGTGTCTTCCCCAGCTTCGTTCATCTTCCGAATGATGACTTCCAGAACGTTTCTTACATCTTCATCGTTGATGAGGTACCAGAGTTCTTTTTGAACTCCTGTCATGTTTTCGCTGTGCGTCGTCATACCAAGCATTACAACAAACACGCAAGGGAAGCCATCTTCTATACGGGCTACCTAAAAAGCCATCCTGCGACGAAGCAGGAAACTCAACTGAGAAACGTTGAGCAGTCCTTTAGTATATTTATATACATGATAGACACCTACGATACTCAATCAGCAGAAAAATCTTTTCAGTTATTCAAAAACGAAATGCTAAAAATAATACGACAAAACGAAAAATATTACAAAGAACTTTATGATTTAAATAATGAGATTAGATATAGTTTGAATTTATTGTCTCAATTTCAGCAAAGAATAGCTAGAAATAATTTTTATGATGAATTAGATAAAGAACTTCAGTATCCAGACTACGATAACTTGGTAAGTCCGATAATGCGACAGAAGATAGCGGCATATTATGAAAAGTATAAAAATAAAACATATAGTACAAAGTATAAGATAGACAAAAAAATTCATAAAATGATAATGGAGATGGGCAGATATCTTGAAAAGGTAGAAAGTAAAATAAAAGCTAAAAATATTAAAAAATCTCAGATAAAAAAACATTACTATTCTATTATATCAAGTGTCGGTAACGATTTTAAAGATTACTTGGCTTTTTTGTCCAAATTGCTCAAAAAGATTGCTATAAAGTTAGGAGTTTTAGGTGCTGGGATGTTTTATGTCACTACATTAATGTCTACTTATACTCCTGAAATGATGGATTGGGTAAAAATAATATTTTTATGCAATAGAATAAACGACTTGCTTGTTATAATATCTCTTACAATAGACCCTAATAAAAAAAGAAAAATAGAAATGATGAAATATAACATTATAGACATATTTGGAATACATAAAAATAGATTATACAGCATTTATATCAAGTTTATATACAAATTATACGACATATCGAATGCTATAATGTCTTTTATAGCGAACTTAAAATCTTATCTTAGAGGTTCTAATAATTGGCAAGATTTTTACAAAAAGTTAGAAGCTCACATAGCAGCAATGAGTGGTATAAGTCTTAATAGGTTGGTGGATGTTATTGATTTTGATATAGTGGCTATTGATGAATTTCTTGAGAGTTTGAATGATCACGATAGGCATGATACCTATAATTACAGTCTGAGACTTTCATTTAGTGCGTTAAGTAGACTGAAAGAATACTATGGCGATAAAGTCAATACTGAAAACGGATGGATTAGATTTGGCTTAAGATACTCTGGTGGTCGGTATTATGTTCTAGCTAATCCATTAGATGAGGGAATGATTCTAGATATCTTGGGATTTGACGGCGACATACCAGAGAAAGCTGATTTTATTACTGCTGCTATACTGTTAGCTGATGAGATTATACTGGATAGTATAGGACACAAGCATTTATCAAATGCTATAATACGTATAGACTTACAGGAGCTGCGATGGTTAGCGTATAAAAGTCGGTCATGGCTCGCGAGAAGACTAGATGCGATTTTGCTCAGGGAGTCCATATTACTAACTCCACAAACACTCGGTTACAGATTACTAGAATCATTTACAAAACTGAATTTACTACAAAAGTCTCATTCGGGATCTATCATACAATAAAGCAAGAAACTCAACTGTAAAATTTGAGCAGTTTGTGTAGTTGTCTTTGTGGTAAGCTCCAGTTACATTGAATTTAAGGCGTCGCATCACAAAAAAAGCCAGTGCTAACTTACGGTGAAGTCGGTAGTGCATGCTCTGATTACAAACCGTAGCCATCATGCGACGAAGCTGTAATTTCAACCCTGAAACGTTGAGTAATCCGCTCCCCTTGCGCGTTTCGTCTTAGAACGGAAGCACCCTGCCCGCAGTGGGCAGGACTTCCGTTTTGAGCTGGTGAGCGGTTACTCGTGTGCTGCTACGCTTTGGAGGCGGTTAGCGATGGAGAGGTACCGCTTGACCAAGGTGCGAATTTGCTTGACCATCAGATTGGTATTCTTAGGGAGTGTGTCCAGCACATCTTGGAGTCCCTCAAAAGTGGGCAAAGCGTCCAGAAAGTTTTCCACAAGCTGCTGCTTTTGCTCGCGCGGTATGCGTACCCGTGTCTGACCTGTACTGCTGGATGTCCGAGCGTACCGTGCAGGCACTTCCAGCCCGAAAGTGCTGAGGGACTCCCGAAGGGCCTCGTTACGGAGCTTTTGCACGATGGGAGCTATGTTTTGCTCACCGCCCATGCTTTTGACCCGTAAAAGGTCGTCCAGCTTAGGGAGAAGCAGGTACGCTGCGATGCACCGGTACCAGCCGCCATGCTGCGAAACCGCTACACCAGCGCTCGTAATCTCCCTACGAATCTGTGATTCCACCTCGTGAGGGAGAAAGCTGTGCTCCCCATCCAGCTCCTTTTCCAGATTCGTGATAAGCTTCTTCAGGCTCTTTTCTGTGAGAGCCTTCTCAATCCGAACTTTGAGTTCGGTTCCGCTGACTTTCACATGCGTCGTCATACCAAACACTACAACAAAGACGCAAGGGAATCCAGCGCACAAAAAAGGAATTTTAGTATATTTACTCATGACCAACTTACAGAATTACTTATTCAGAGTATATAACAAGTTCCGCATAACATCACTGGATACTGATCAGAAACTTAGTAGAAGCGTCCAAGTTTTAAATAAATACAAACTGAATGACCTGATCAAATTACTCGTTTTTGGCCATATAGAAGGCAATGATTATTATGGTAAAGACAATGAGGCAAAGTTGGCACTATTATCACTTTTATCTATGCAGGGCGACGGCAGTGTATCGCCAATGGCTGTTAGTTTAATTAGCAATAGACCCGATAGCCCAGTGTTTCGAGTAGACTTAGGTTATCTGTTGCTCGGTCCAAATAATGCGCAAAAATATAAAGTTAGTCTTGATACTTTCATGTGGATTCTCATATTCTACTCTAGTAGAGATTACATTAACATAAGACAGAACTTGATTGAAGCTGTTGAAAAATTGATTAAGTACTGTGAAACAGAAGACGGAAGTATTATATTAAAACGCTTCCCTAAAATAGATGAAGATAAAGAAAATCTTAAGGCAGTTATTCATAAGGCAAAAGGCGAATCTCATGTAACAAAACCGAGTGACTTTTGTGCTGTTATTAATTCTATAGGTACTGAGCTTTCAAATTATATTGAAACAAAGGGAAGTAAAATATTAATGGATAGCAAGATAGAATCTAAGTCTATGGGTGGCGGTTCAGAAACTGAGGGGGGACATTTAGCAGCTATTTTGAACGCCATGTTTGAGATATTTAAAGCTGGGTATTATCCGGCATCTATATCATCTGTACTTCCTGATACGATTTTTGCTACTATGGATATTTTTGGCGCGGGTGATGTGAGCGGGTTAGCTGATTACCTCCTAACCCTAAGCGGACTGGAATACTTTAATGAAGTTGATATAAATAATGTTGATACTCGCGACAATAGGGTGGTTAGGGTTGTGCTAAAAGGTACTTATGCTACTAAATGTATATTAAATGAAAGTTACGAACGTTGGGATCATATAGAGAAACGTTTGCCAGGCGCTTGGAAACTTTTTAAGATTATTTATAATCGTCTTAGAAATGGAGAGTATGATACTAACGAATATAAATTTAGCACTTATAGATTTCCATTTTTAATCAAAGATTTAGACGAAGATATAGTAGAAATGGCGAGGGTAAGCTGGTTGACCCTATTTAGTAGTTTTATTATGGGGCATGTATTGAATCTCATTGGACAGCGTAATGCTGAACATCTTTATAAAGTAGCAGTACCAGTAGTTAGGGTAAGTCAAGAGGACATCTACCTAGTCCCTGAGAACCTATATGACTTACAGAATGTGGTTGTAAAATACGATTTGGCAGATCAAACAGAACTGAAACCTACTTTCTTAGGAAAGTGGTTAAAGTATAAGGCTGATGATTACTATACAAGCTTGAGTAATAATCCCACCGGAGGTGTTGGGTATAACGCTAGATATAGTATAATAATGACCGAACAAAGTGATAGTCTGCCTAAAGAAGTTAATATAACTGCTAGTGAATCTGATGTTAGGGAATGGCAAGAAGTTGTAGAAGGAAAAGTTGAAATTAGTGCTGGTACTATGCAGGCGCTTAACTTATTCTTCTATGACGATGATGGCAAACGGATTGATATAGCTAAAATAGAGCCTACCAAGGGTGAAGGTGGGAAACTTATAGAACCTAAAGAATTGAGGGTATCGAAAGTTACCAACTATGATAATGAGCAGGAATCGTAGCAAACAAAAATACCATAAGCGATGAAGAATTCTAGAGAACTGAGTTGGTCGGATATCAAAAAAATAAAAGAGATAGTACAGCAACAATACGAGAATTGTGATTTAGGCGAAATAGCTGGTATGGTTTATCTGTTGTCTGATGCAGATTGTGTAGATATAGTTACTAAAAAACTTAGGGAAGTGTCTAAGTTTGATGACGTACATCTTGTTTTAAGCACTATATACGATAGCCTACCTTCATCTATTCAAAAAAGAGTACTTGGCGACATACTATCCAATAGACAAGCTATCATGATCGTAGAAAAACTTTACAAGAAGCGCTCCGGTTATGTGCTCGAGGATATAATTAGGTTATGGAGCGGATTATCTATCGTAGTAGATTACCCTAATAACATAAATCTTTTAGACTATAGTCAAGTTTATAAAAGTATAGATTTTATCGTAAATTATTTTAGTCAAATTAAGGAAAAGGCAAAAGATGTTACTAATTTCAATGAGGCTCGTTTAGTCGTTATAGAAAGTATAAGAGAGGCTTTTGGTATAACACGACGGGAACCCGAATACACGGATTTTAGTATTATAAAGATAGCTTCTACGAGAAAAATAGCACCTGTATCTTTAATTCATTTTTACATATTATCTTTGGCCTTTGCCATTGAGAATGCTACTATATTTTGTATAGAAGATACGCCATGTCTTAGGCTAGCTAATGGTTATTTCTACATTAGTAACCTCCCTGACTACCTATTTACCACTGATACTGCTAAAATGCTTTTAGATAAGCATGGCATAGATAATAAAGTTCTTTATACAGAAAGTACTGAGGCCGATTTTGTTATGTCGCTTTTAATAAGATTTTATAGGAATGGACTAATTAAGAAAAACATGTATAGAATACTAAAATCCGCTTTAAGGCATTATAACGCTAAGTTCGCAAGAAGCCCACACCTTCTATAGGGTGCAATGTGTTGTAAACTTGTGTGCGGACTGTTCAACCTTTTTCAGCTGCGCTTCCTGCTTCGCCGCAAGATGGCTTTTTAGGTAGTCCGTATGGGCTACGGTCATCCACCAGAGCCTGCTCCACAGGCGTAACTTCAGGTCGTCCTAAACCTACAGAGCGACGCTTAGAAAATACCTAAAAGTCATCACGCCAGGCCTGGCCTAAACTATACAAACCTGTACACATTTTGTACAGTCGTCCCTTGACCTGGGAGAGGGACTAGCCCGTTTCGTTTCGCCACTCCTACCCAATCCCTTGCGAGGATTACCCTCTTCAAGGGAGAGAGGTCTCTGAAACTCTCAAGGCAGGAGAAGGCGAGGGCTACGGAGAGAACTTGCCAGCTTTTTTGTTCCACCTGAGAAGAATCGCATCGGCCGGATATCGGGTGTTTATCCCATACTTGCGGGATAGTAGTTTTTTCAGTTCTTTTCTTTCTGCTCCATGCAATAGCCTTTTGTAGGCAAACCTGACCATCGATGAAAACTTACGCATGAGGACTAATATCTGCCCTTTGTCCTCATCTTTGTCAAATGCTAATAAGCACTCTACTGTTACGAAGTCGCTGTTACTTTTCTTTTCTGTCAGCATTTTTAGAACCTCTTTGTTCATAGATTCTGCCCGAAAGTATTAACTATGACTATCCCCATCTCGAAACTATCGAAAATTTTCTACACTCTTTTACACTTAGGAGCTTCATAGCGAGGCTATGTTATAAATATATAAATTTGTACAGAAAGTAGCAACAAGTGTCTATGTACTTTTATGAAATTTAAGCTGTCCGCACTCCCTAAGGTAGAGATAGCCAAGGCTATCAAGGTGCCTTATGTGGCCAACTCTTTGAATGTTGCAAAAAGCGATTGCAATCCGCATAAAGATACGCACGGTGATTTATATTACGTAAAAAGTTCCCGTTTCATAACACACTTTTATTCTAAAAACAATTTGATTTTTTATAAAAGAAACAAAAGAATGAGCTTTTTTGAATTTGTTCCTAACTTTATAAAAGGTTCTTATAGGTTTATTGAATTTAAAAATATTCAGGGTAGGATTATGGAAGAAGGGAAGATGGTACTTAGGACACCGAATGGGAATTGGCTCTTAGTCGCTCAAAAAGTAGAATTGCAAGATAATAGAAGATACATAATCGCAATAGATTTCTTAAACAATAAAACTTTACTTTCAGTAAGTAAAGATAATGAAATATATTCAAGATTTTTACCAGTTATATCCAATAACATAATGCCTATAATCCAATTCCAAAAAGACGGTATCTTCATATATCTAATTGACTTATCAAATGAAACTGTGCATTTAGTAAAATGGGGACTTACAGATATAAAACAACTTATACTTGATACACTCAGAATTTGTGAAGTTCCTAGTGAAATCATCTTAAAAGTAAATGAAGACTCAATTAACTGCATTCACGATATTAGACTAGAGCGTATTGACGGCTATCCAGAACATGATATTATAAATAAGCAAGCTATACATATTAGAGCACTCAAAATTTTATTTAGCAATATTACTATGATTGGCGAAAAATATGATTATGCTTTAAATAAATTTGGCATAAATATAGAGCTATCTGAAAATACAATTTCGGTTTACTGGAATTATCGATTCTTTTACACACATGATGGTTTATATATTATGAAGAAAAAAGTTATAGATAAATTCCCAAAAAGTGAAGATGATATGGTTTTTTATATCAATGAGAATCTCAGTAAGTTATTGGAGTCTGACATTAAATTATTAGAATACAATATTAATGTTAATACCCGATCAGGGGATATTTATTATGTAAACGAAATATATAGAGACGATTTTCATTACGTAACGCAAGATCATAATGGTGTCAAGGTCGTAAACTGCGGCTCTCCCCAAGATTTTTATCTTAACTATTATACTGTGTCCGTGTATCGCTACAAAAGGTATATTTTTATGTTTAAGCATGGTTCTACTACTAAGTTAGAGATTATAGATGTGTATAACAATTTGTTACTCAGTCTTGATGTAGATGCGGAAATAAAAAATTCAACTGAGCGCAGAATACTCTATCACTTTTACCCACTGGAAAATCTTAATAAGTTATTATTTTTACACGTTCAACTTAATTTTCTGCTTATATTAGATTTAAGGGAACTGGAGCGTGTATTTAATGACTTGTATAGCAAAAAAGGTGAACTAGAATGTGAAAAGCATCTTATCAGAAAGGCAGAAGATTTCTTAAAAATTTTTAGACTTCACGATTTGATAAATCATGCTATGTGTGAACATATCCCTTGTGATGGAGTAATATACGATATACGCATAATATCTCATTATCTAGATAAACAAAGTAACATATTATATTTTTTAGTTAAATGTATGCAGGACAACAATAAAATTACTGCATTATTCTTTTGGGATGTTTCAAATAGAGATGTAAGACTTGGCGTTGTTCAATACAGCATTGGGGATAGTGCTAATGCTGCCTTGAAAGTAACAGGCGGGACTAAAAGACATAAAAATAAACCTTTTAGGATTAGTAACAAAATAGATTTGTATAATATAGATGTACATAAATCGGAACATAGATTTCGGAAGTTAGTTGATTTAGATATTTTGTTTAATTCGCATAACTGCTTTGTTAGTGTTAGAAATAATAGGGTTAGTTTGCCAATTCTGGGAATAGATGGTAATAGGGCTGGATTTAAGATAGAAAATATTAGAGATTTTGTATTTTTAAGCTTTTGTTATCATGGTATGCGTGATGATAATGATTTAGAGCTTGACATAGATTTTTCATCCTGCTTTATTTTATCGGAACTTTCATTGGTAAGTCAAATACCGGCAATTGAATTCTGAAGTAGTAATGAATAGGATAACCTTGGCTAGGTTTTTATAAGTTTAGTATATTTATTTATGATTTTCGCACCTATAATGCCTACTTTAGGGCAAAAGGAGGTATTTACTGAACAAATAGTAGAGGAACCACGAGCGCCTGAGATAGTCGAACCTGAACAACCATTATTCATAGAAAAAACAAAGCGGGAGCTATCAGAGCTCAATATACAAAATCAGAACTCCATAAACCAAATGTATGACATAATAGGTAACACAAAGTACTTTGATAGCGAAAAAGGTATAGAGTTTATAAGGCAAATAGATACCTTCTACAACGATATTGTGAAAGATTTAATAAACAACAAAATACTAAAAATAAAAAATATAGAAGCTTTATTTGCTCCAGCGCTGTATTTAGAAAATTTATCTTCTGTTGTATTCCCAAGACTCTTGGATTACAATACTGAAGACTTATTTTATAAGTCTAATCTAAACGATCTGGTTTCTTTCTTTTTGAGCTGGTTTTATAAGTTTTTGATAACGGACGATTATATAAGCAATACGACAGAACTTGATGGTCTTAAAATTGTAGACGACTTAGACCGCAAGTATAATTTTATGCGAATAATAACGGATAATAGTATAGGCGAAAGTGATGATATATTTAAACCCGAAAATCCGTTAGAACTTAAAGGTGCGCTCTCTAGGATTTCAGCCCTCGTTCTAGTTCGTATACCTAAAATAGAATTTGTTTTGTATCACGAAATAAAAAGATTGCTTAAGAATTACAAGGCTGGTTTTAATGTAAAAGATTTTGTGAATACGATATTCAAAAAATACTATAATGTAGATGATTATTATAGTGATTTAGGCAAGATTGTAGATTCTAGCGCGAATGGTGCTGTAAGTCCAGAACAACATGTAGTGTTAAATTACACTTTACGTTACGCTAATGATATCTATTCGATGCTTGTGCAGGGTGGAGCCAATAAACAGACAGACGACTATATTGAATACGGGTTATATTTAGCTTCTGTACTTTTACTAAACTTCGTAAGTAAAAGGAGATTAGAAAAGTTTGTTGAAACCGACCAAACTATACAAGAAACAATGAACGAAGAAATGGTAATCCACACAATAGAAGGTAAGAACCAAAATTATACCTTTATAACTATTAACTTGCCCTATATTGATGAAAATGGACGTGTCAATCCAAAACGCAAAGCTAAAATAGATAAAATCAGGGCACTAATTCTTACGTACATCGATAACGAGCTTTATAAGATGGACGCTAACCGCATGATGAAAGAACTTGCATCTATGTAGTGTTATATTTATGCATCAGCGCATCGCTCTGCTCTCTTATGTAATTAAAATAACTTTTACATTCATTATTGTTTTCAATCTTAGTATGCATATATAATACATATAACAACTTGACAAATATAAGTTGTGAATAACTAATAAAGAAACTTTTTATTATTTCTGTATTCTGAGGGTCTGATACTATTTTTTGATAATAATACCTTAGTATTACTATTCTAATATTATCGCTTACTGTTAGCATGTATAGTTCGTTAGCATTGGTAGGTATGTATAGTATGTTTTTAAAATGCGGCAGTAAGATAACGGAATAGTAGGTGGCGGCATATACGTGATATGCGTGGGTTACAGATAAGAAGTATTCCTCTATACTACGGGCACGCCGTGCGAACCATCTGGATATAATATCCACTTCCTGTGTTCTGATAGGTAAGGTGACAGAATTGTAAGTTTGTATTGTACTAAGGTCAATGTTCTCGGACGTAGCGGCATCAGCTACCTCAGAGATGGTATCAAACAGTAGAGAGATAAACTCTTGCCTTTCGGTATTGGATAGTTGGTGTTCAACGCTTTCAAGTATAAAATCAAATTCCTCTAATGCGAGTCTCGTGATCGCTCCTACGATATCGTTCTTCTCTAGACCACCTGCGATACCTATCGGCATGGCTACCAGCTCCCTGAACCGCCATGAGATCAGGCTATCAACTACTTCAGCGACCATAGTACCCGCGACTCACATAGCGCAAGGGAAAACACCAAAACTAGTATATTTACTCATGCCAATAAAAAACCAAGATAACAGCAGATATATAATAGACCCCAAGATAAGAAAAAGGTTGTTATATAAAAAAATGTTTACTAAGTATCTTGTGAAATACATAGCACCTGGTATATTATTATACTTATTTTCTTTATTCATAAAGCCAATCTTTAATTTAGAAACACCAGTTATGGCCATATTGTTTATGATATTTATGATTGTAATCTACAACATAGAGTATGATTTAAGCAAATTTATGCTAGATGATACTGTATATGCCTCTAACATCACTTTTGAAACGCGACATGGTAAATATAAGCTTCCCAATAGCACAATCTTATTGGCTATACCGTACATAGACAAAATAATAGATTACATAAAAGATACTAAAAAACATAACTTGCTTTTTAAGACGTCTGTCGAAAAGAGCATAGATAAAAATATAAAAAACGCTAAAAAGCAAGAGATAGTCTTTTATACATGCAATTTTTGTACTAGACTCATAATAGATATAGATCGAAGTATGATTATAGAGACAGATTCATATTTATCTTTTGATACAGGTTTTCCATGTGATTTAGAATATAATATTAATATATATGACGATGCGGGGCATACGATAGAAGACATGCCCGAGTACAAGATTAAATGCTTTAAAAGTACTATATCTGAGGCTATATTAGGTGAAGATATAGACTTGCTATGTCACAATAATCGCATTAGTGTCTTAGATTTCTTACGTTCATTTTTCTTTGTATATTGGTTGGCCGAGACCTATCTTATGTATGATAATAACCGTAAGGTCTTGATTTAGTTATACTATATTGGCATTTTTTAGTAGCGGTAGCATAAGCCTATAATGTATGAGAGTTTCGTGAGCAGTAGATGGGATAAAAAATAAGTTACCCATATACATAAGTAGAGTTCTAATTTCTAATATATTTCTTTTACCGCTTTCTTCGTCTAATACTAAGAAGTCTATATTGACCATACCACCTTCATCAAGTAAGAAGACAGCGAACAAGTTATCGGAACTCATATCTATAGTAGTAACCTTGTCATTAGGATGATACAAAAGGTTGATCCCAAAACGTAGCAAACTAGATGAATCTATAAAGATCAAAGACCTATTGATGTCATTCGTACTTATATTGTACTTATGCAAAGTGTCTTGACTTATATGAAGCATAAAATAAGTATTTTTCAGTATCGTATCTGGATAGGTTATCAGCAAACCGACAGGCAGATCGCTGTACTCTACCTCGGTGTCCTGGAGAGCCATGACGGCACCACGTTCATCGATACTAAGAAAAACCTTGTTTGTAATGCTAATAACCGAAGGAGGTATATACGTACCGAAATCACCAATGGAATCTTCACCCAAACTTAGGTAGTAAAATTTTACTAACTTATTAACATTTCTTCTGATGTCTATGTTTCGCAAAGAAACGTTATAAACAGCGCTATTTTCTGACGCGTCAACAGTACCTTCTGTCTTGTTTCTTAGCCACCACTTCTTTATGAGATTAATCATGATAGGTCTTGTTGTCGAAACGAGTCGTCAATATAGTATATTTACGTAGTTTATGAAAAGTACAGAACTAAACGAACGTTTTAGGGATATGATTAGATTTATTTTGCCACCAAATGGGATTTTATCATGGACCACAAAAGATGTATGGGATTTATTATATTATGGGCTTAGCAAAGACATATTAATAGATATTGATAAGCTTAGAACCTATGAATTTTACCGAAAGCTGATAAAACCCATAGTTCCTGACTTGTTTGGTAAGGTTAGTACTAGCACGGAGGATCTTTACGAAGCTTATAAAAAGAGCTCTTCTATGGTTATGGTGCTTTTACATGCAATATTGAAGACGCACGGAAAACGAGACCTTATGCCTGACGATAAGGTGCTGCTTAGAGTGCCTGACGACTACGAAACAATGATGATAGAGGCTATAGTCGATGCTATAAAACCATTATGCTACGATAACATTTTTATACTTCAAAATCACACGACAGTTGAGTTAATAGTAAGTAGATTCACACAACCCTATGTAATCAATACAAACAAAAACGCACTAATCATATTGAATAAAAAGTATGGTATAGATATTAGTTCGCAGCAAATCATTAATGTTTACGACATAGCCATGAAGATACTGCCATACTCGGTTTATGACGCTATATTTGTGGTATTACATATTATCTACGCGTTTTACGAATACGCAGTTTTCTATAACTATGGCGGAAACGATCTAAGACATCAGTTTAAGTGAAAATAAAATCCTATTAGTAACTTTAATTATGACAAAAATGAATCATTCGCTAAGAACCTCAACACTACTTCAGGATTTAGAAAACATCTTCGGTGATAATGATGAGGTGAATAGTGTGATAAGAGGTAGTTATAAAATATATAATCAATATTTTGATAGGCTTATTAGTTATGATGAGTTTTTCAAGGTATATTGGCCGACTATATACGCTGTTTACTTTAAAGGCATCAATGTAGAGAATTATGCTATCAGCCTATTTACTAATACTATTGATACATTAGAAAAGATACAAGATGGCTTAGTGAGTGCTGACAGTAATACTTTAGATTTTTCAGTAATCAATCTATTTATACCATTTATTTTTAGTGATATTATTTTGAATGCATCGGAGCTGGTTAGGATAAGGGCGCATATGAAGGCCAGTGATGCATTTTGCGAAAACTTACTATACGAGTGGCTTAATAAGCAGCACGCCATATACGACGATTTGATTACACGACTCTATATATCGCTATTGAGGCGACCTGTGGAGGTTATAAACGGGTTAGCGTGTGTGAGCGGCTGTCTGAGGTGCGTACGGGTAGCCCTGATGGGCACCCTATCTTAGTTTTCCCTTGCGCAATCAAATTTATAAGTACTATGGAAACGACACGCGAACTGCGGCAGCACCGAGCCTTCTTGTACGCTGCTCTTTTAGCTTACCTGGAAAAACTCTCTCTTGAGAAGGACAGAACGCATTACGAAAGCAAGAGATGGTGGCGAGCTATCCTGATAGGATACCCTAAGTTCGCAATGGCTAGCCTTTTAGTATTTGCTATCTATTTTACGTTGCGTAAAAAATATTTGTATGACTCTGAGCTTCTATCGTTATTATTGGCATTATCACTGGGGTATATTACATTTATAATGTTGATGGGTAAGAATGTATTTAGGCAAACATATAAGGAGAGATCACTTACTGAGGTGCCGTTTTATCTTAGGGCTTACTTTTTACATAGTGCTGTTGAATTAGCTTACTTAAATCGCTTTAATAGCTTTTTAACTCTCAAGGATCTAGATCTAAATGAGAAACGTGTAAAGAAGGAGAAGAGGAAACTACTTTGTAAAGCGGCCCAAGCGCCATTCTGGCCATCCGAGGTCAAAAACCCATGGGAACTTAGGATGCCTAAGCCAACTCTGTGGCAAAAAATAAAAAATGCTTTCTATACATTCGTAGATATGCACTTGCCTTTACCTCTCCGATGGAGCGAGGAGGAAGTACTAAATGACTATAGGCGCCTGTCAGCACAAGATAAGATATATCTTATGAGTAGCCTGCGACACGTTATGGCTATTTTTAACGCCAGTTATTTTAATATCCCCAGAAGAGAAATATTCTTTATGGACACAAGACCACTCACTGAAGAAAAATACGGCGACCGAGAGTTACAAAGATTGTATGGCTCTTTTGGTAAAGGCGTACTGAGTATCAGCGACTACTTTTCGCTTTTTCCGAGTGTTGAGCATGCTTATGCGGCTTTTTACCATGTTTTGCGGCGAACTTGGGAGAAGATGCGTCGCCAGGATGTATGTGCTGGATACTCAGTAGCTATGGCTTTTCTCATGCTCACAAAAGGTACCTACCATCCTGAGAAGGTAACTATCTGATCGGACCTTTTCGAGTGCAAAGGACGTATGCACCCTATCATCCAGGAAGTTTCGGTGGTAGAAGTCAAGCTGCGTTTCAGGAACGGAATCTACGATTTCTACCTGACGGGTGTGCTACTTCTACCACCCGACTTCAATAATAATCATCTTCTCAGAGCTGCCCATTTTGTCATCACACAGAATACCTCGCCCCAAATGAGTGTCGAACGGGCTAACGCCATAGCTACCGTACAATGCAGCCAGGACTATTACGATGCGAGCTTCAAGACCTATCACTGGCATTTACTGCCTTCACACGACGGCTTCGTCTCTACACTAAACCCCGAAAAAATACCGTACTACTACATTACTACCTTCTACATCAAAGACCTCCCAGAACATAAAGTGCCTATAAAACCTTATATACTAAATAGTAACTTTAAACTTCAATATCTAATATAAATAGTCATTCTACATAAAACTATTTTATGTGATAATTTATTATATTGTTTCTACTGTAAAAAATTGTTTTAAGCGAGTCGTTATTGACACAATACATCATGTTATGTTTTTCATAATAGGCCTGGCCTGGCTCAAACTATACAAAACTGTACATATTCAGCCTTACGAAAACTAAAAGCTTCAAAAATAGTGAGAAGGCTAGACTGAGACTTGCGAGGCAGCACGCGTACATTACCAACGCTCGAAATGACTTTTTGCATAAGCTGTCCAAAGCCATCATAGACGAAAACCAAGTCGTGGTGGTAGAGGACATCAACGTGAAAGGCCTATTGAAGACAAGACTGGCCAAGTCTGTTGCTGACAGCAGGTGGTCAAAGTTTCTAACCTACCTTAAGTACAAAGCAGAATGGTACGGGCGGACTTTCATTCAGGTAGATCGCTCCTTCCCATCGTCAAAGCTTTGCCACCACTGCGGGTACAAAAACGAAGACTTAGCATTGCATGATAGAACGTGGTGCTGCCCAGCATGCGGTGAAACACACGATAGAGACGTAAACGCCTCTATCAATCTTTACCTCGTAGGGCTAGGACGGCCCGAAGTTACGCCTGTGGAGCAGGCTCTGGTGGATGACCGTGGTTCCGACGGACTACCTAAAAAGCCATCCTGCGCCGAAACAGTAAGCTCAACTACAAAAGGTTGAGGAGTCCGCTTTGAAGAGATTCGGATTAAAAAAGATTAGTATATTTCCCGTGTCTCTATTAGCCGGCGATCCTAGAATAGACATAGATTTAGAGGTCAGATATAAAGATTTAACGCCCCGATATCGCGATACACAACTGGACTACTTCATCGTACTCCCTTTTGTACGTGATTTTGCAAATACTTCTAACGTTAATACCCAATCAACTACACCAGATTATTGGAAGTTGAACGATGAATGGTTAGGTATTATTAGCGAAGGTTATGGCATAAAGAGTTTTAGCAATTTAGATGAACTTCTCAGATTTTTCTATGTTGAACCTTATGCGATTGGTGTAGACACTTTCGTAAGGCTGAACTTGGCCATAAGGGATTATACAATACCTGCTTCTGGATTACCCGTACCAAGTTACGACGACGATATAGTGCCTATCAGATTCTTATATAATGCTCTCTCCATAGGCGGCGCAAAAGCGCATGTCGTCTTTTATAATATGCACTCAACAAACACGAACAGCACACTAACAGATGTATTTGCCGAGATTTTAGACCTAACTACCTATCCTAAGAACGTGGAGTTATTTGTATCCGCCGGTATAGATAGTAGTCGTTTTACTTACAATCCGTTATTCCGTAACCAGATAGTTAGCTTGTACCATCTATTTAGGAACTACGAATACGATATTATGTATGTCTTTGACAGCCGTGTAACTGTGAAAGGGTATAGAGCTTATCAGGAGTTCTTAAGTCAGTATCCTCAGTATAATACCCCAAGTCCCAAAGATTATAATAAAATTCTTCTGTCAGGATGGTATAGATACAATAACTATATCCTCCCACCCTCGCTGTATTACTTGATTTTGCTTGTAAATAACTATAACCGTAGTAATCGTTTTGAATCTGTCGTTAACAAACGCTCTTTGACATTTAAGAATGCGCGTTTGATCGACTACGATAACCCAAAAATAATACGAGATGAAGTTTTTGATAATTTGGACTTATTAGAGGGTAAGATAAGCACAGCTAATCGTTTGTATAGTGTTAGAGAAAGTATCCCGATTTTTCTGACGGACTACACGCTTCTGCGGGAGCTGAATATTATGCGTTACGAGAATGCTGTGCGCGCCGCTCTGTACGGGAAAAAGAAAGTGGAAACCATCATGTCTAAATACATAGGCCTCCGCGCCAGCGACATAGACCTGACAATCATGGAGAAGTTAGTCAACGAAGAACTAAAAACAGAGGTTGACCTACAATCCTTTGTAGTTATTCCAAAAGAACAATCTATGGCTGGTCAAATTACTGCTTTCTACTACGTAACAATTGGTGTAACAACATACTCCATTCAAATAACTGTTACTGTAACTGACTGAATAGACGCGGCTAGCAACAGTTGCTAATTCCTGTACAAATTCGTATATTTATGACATAGCATCGCTATGAAGTTTCGAGGTGTAAAAGCGTGTAAAGGGACATATGGCTTGAGAAAGATGGCGTTGATCAACTATGAGAAAGAGGGTTGCTAAAGCCCCTGACAGAAAAGAAAAGTGAAAGCAACGTCGTGACAGTAGAGTGCTTATTGGCATTTGACAAAGACGAAGACAAAGAGCGGGTATTAAGCACAGTGCGTAAGTTTTCCTCAATGATCAGGTTTGCCTCTAAAAGACTATTGGAGAGAGACGAAAGGAAAGAACTGAAAAAACTACTATCCCGCAAGTATGGAATAAACACCCGATATTCGGATGATGCGATTCTTCTCAGGTGGAACAAAAAAGCTGGCAAGTTCTCTCCGTAGCCATTGCTTTCTCCTGCCTTGAGAGTTTCAGAGACTTCTCTCCCTTGAAGAGGGTGTTCTTCACAAGGGACTGGGTAGGAGCGGCGAAACGAAAAGGGCTAGTCCCTCTCCCTCGTCAAAGAGCGACTGTGCTGAATATGTACAGTTTTGTATAGTTTGGGTGACCAGGACTGCTTAACGCCGCCCTAACCCTACGAAGTAAAGGTTTTAGAGGTCATTGAGACCAACCAAAGAAGAGGCCTTCTTGTACTCCGTAACTCGCCCCTCAAAGAAGTTTTGCTCTTTCATAACGTCTATAACTTCCGATAGCCATGGTAGAGTATTTCTAGCACCAGGGTATAGCGGCTCAAAACCGATAGAAGACAAGCGGCGGTTAGATATATAACGTATATATTCTTCAAACTCTTCTGCCTTCAGGCCTAATATTCCACCTGAAGGTAACGTGTCTTTAATGAAGTCAATCTCCATCTCTACTCCCTCAGCCATAGTATCATAAATAAGCTTACGAAAATCTTCTGTCATAACATCAGGATTCTCTTTAATAAGTTCTAAGAATAAACTTCTAAACAGTTCTATATGGTTACTTTCATCTCTAAGTGTGTACCTAAACATTTGCCCGATACCCGGAAACTTATTAGCACGATACAGAGCCAGTATCATTGCGAATAGGCTATAGAATTGCGTGCCTTCCATTACAAGTCCGAAAGTAAATATGTTATGCGCTAGCTTTTGTTTGTTTTCAGTTATAGTAGTATCCATATCTTTTCTCATACCGCGTGTAATATTATGAACGAACTCTGTTTTCCTGCGTACAGTTGGTATGTCTGTAAATATAGCTTCGCATTCAAAGGGGTCAATTTGTAGAGACGAGATGATATATACTAAGGAGTCTGCGTGAATATTTTCTTCATGAGCATGGCGTCCTAATACAAGCTTCAGCTCACTGGCAGTTACAAGCTCGCGAACCACTTCTATGATGTTGTCCCCAACGATACCTTCAGCAGCCGAGAAGTAACCTACACCCATCTTGATTACCCATCGCTCCTCATCGGTGATATCTTTGCTATTCCAGTGGAGGATGTCTCTATGCATCGGGATGTCCTCGGGTTCCCAGTGATTAGCTTTCATCTTACGATACATTTCGTAAGCCCAGACATACTTCAGAGGCAAAATGTCAAAGTAGCTATTAACACGTCCATTAATGACTTTTTTGCCTTCAAGTACTTCTGTCGCCTTAGCTAAGTCCAAACAAAACTCCTTATCCCCAAAACGATAAACTTTGACTGACATAGGTAAATATACTAAATACGGCAACCTTATATCAGTCGAAACAAAACGCAACAGCCTCTTAAATACTAGCATCACGGGAATATCAAGTTCTGTTTAGCATATTTACAATACACTATGAACAAGTACCTGAGACTACTAACTCTGAAAACGAAGTTTTATCGTACGCAAAGCAAATTAAGCAAACTATACAGAAATTCCAAGAAAAGTACAGGTAAGTTTTTTAGCCATAAAGATTTACTATCAAATAGTAAGCGAATAAATAATATAATAATGCGAAAGCTTAAAAGCTATAGTAACAGTATCATGGAAAGTGATAGTTCGTATGATGATAGTTTAGAAGGTAATAGAAAGACTAAAATAAAACGACTGCAATATGAAATAGCTAAAGCTGAGTCAGAAGCTGTTGAAGCTTATGAAGAATTTCAATATGTAGAAGCAAAAGTAGAAAAGTTGCAATCCATGTTGTATCATGAATTAGGAGTTGAAGATGATTTTACTTTATTTGATATATCTTTTCTAAGATCATATGGGCTAACAAAGCATCTTTACGACGCTATACTGGAATACAATAATAAACGCATAGAGCAACTTGTTAAGTATAAAAAATATATTGAGGCACTAGACAAGTATGAGTATCTTATTGAGGAGTATACTATACTTACTGAAGGACGTAAAGCAATAGATTATAGAAGACGGGATATAAAACTAACTTATCGTGAAGCAGAAATTCAGTATGCTGATTCGTCAATAGAGTTAAGACTATATCTCAACAAACTTCTAGAAGCCATAAAACAACTTTTGTATGCTGAAAATAGGTTTGAAGCTATTAAAAGTAGATTTGAAAGGGTAAAGATAGAAGACGAGTACTCAAAAGACTTGAAAATCAAACTACAAGAAGCATTCGAAGAGTACTATAAAAAGTTAGAAAACTACGATCTAGTGCGTAAGGGGCTGGATATTATAGTAAAGAAATATCTTGAAGCTAAAAGAATATATAACAAGATGTTAGAAAAGTACGGAGAAGAAATGGTAAATATAATGGCTAATTGACAGGTTTTTGCTTATTAACTTTACATTTCAATATATTCCTAAAGAGGACTTGGCGCCACATGACAGGACGTGGTACTGCGCTGAGTGCGGCAAAACACATGATAGAGACGTAAACGCCTCTATTAACCTTTACTACGTAGGGTTAGGACAATTCGAAGTCAAGCCTGTGGAGCAGGCTCTGGTGAACGACCGTAGTCCCGACGGGCTACCTAAAAATCTATCCGCGTCAAAACAGGAAGCTCAACTACAAAAGGTTGAGCAGTCCGCAGAGTAATTACTGATGACTTTTAGCATATTTAGTTATGATAGCAAATCAGTATCTGAGACGGTTAGTTAGGACTTATAGCGAAGTTGTAATGGACGAACACGAGTTATCTGAGATAGCCGAGAAAGCCGCAACGCTGAAACCCGAAGACGTGGGCGTAAAAGAAACAGATTTAAGTAAAGCCGCCACTCGGGTGGAGAAAGCTTTAAAGGAATTAGGTGTTGACCCAAACCGTATGTCAGATGATGAATTGATGCATTTTTTGTTGGGGTTATATAAGAATTTTGGAGCAATACCTAATACTATAAGCGATGAGACACTTGAAAAATCAGCCGTCGTTCTGGCTGAAGAATTAAAGAGGTTGGAGTCTAATCGCAGTGGGTACAGACACGGTAGGCGTAATATACAATTCTCTTCTATCAAAAACTACAGTAAGCTCACTATGGCAATAGCTATGATCCCATTATTTCTTAGTATCCTAGTAGGTAGCAAGTTAAATGCAGCTAAGGTCATATCCCAAATGGCAAATAATCCAAAAGCCGTAGAAGTAGCCATAGAAAAAACTGTACTGGAAAATATAACGCCGAAAGATAGCGTAATCAGATATCGCAAAGACGTAAAGCCTGAAAAATCACTTGTAGAAACGATAAAACCCGCATTAGAAGAGATAAAAAAAGCTGGTGGTACTAGTTTATATGAACATTACAATCGTTTTCTAGAAGCCGGTGCTCTTACGCCGCTACCTCAAAAAGATACTCTCGACCCTTCCAGTAGAATAGCTTTCAGGGTATATAAAAGTGCCAAGATTATATATAATAGATTTAGGGATAAGGGCGCAGTGCCTTTTGATACACTATTAGCGGACGAAAAACTGAAATAGCGACTCAACACATTGTATTAGCATCCATATCATATAATATCCTAGGCCAGTTAGATTACAAAGCACATGAGTTAAACGACAACCAAATAAAGCAGTTGAAACAGGAACTGCGTGCTGGTAGATATCAAGTAAAATTCAAAGGTAATAAAATAGTTATTAACACGCTGAATGATACAATTGATCTAGAATTTATTATTACCCCACATGAAATACAGGTTATAGGGCTAGAGCATGTCCACAGAATATTAGCAAACAATCAGTACCACAATATATTAATAAGAAATCTTACCACTTATAAGAGTACTATCGCTCCAGTAGAAAGGAGTGATCTATACGATATTTATGTAGTATTGCCGGTAATAGTTCAAGAGGGTACTATGCATCCTGTGCACGAAGTAGCATTTAGAATAAGATGCTCTTTAGAATTATACTCTTACGTAAAAGATACTTCTGGCCTTTCTCTTGTACGTCCTATTATGAAGATGTCGCAACTTCGTACTAAGAATAAGAAATTATTTAGCAGTGGAAAGAAGTACGAATGGATGTAAAATTATACAAATTATTATATAATGCTTTTAACAATGACCTTAGCTAATATCCTATCCGCTATTATCTTACTATTCATAACCATTTGATACATCATAGTGGGTTCCTTTTCTAACTCCTCCTTCACAATTTCTTTAACTTTATCTAATATGCTGAAAATTTCAAACTTAGGCCATTTCTGTAACACTTCGTCTATTGTTTTGTTTGATAGGCGAGCTACTTCAAACATGACCCATTGGTAGAGGTGCTTGTTGGTGTGTGAATCTTTAGTTCCGTAGTTTTTGTATAACTCTCGGACGATCTTGGACGATAGTTCAAAAGCTTTTGTATCTACATCCTTATCTATTTTACTATTCAGTGCATTCCCTTTAATATCCTGAGGGTTCTGAGGTATTTGCTCTAACTTGACCCCTTCTTTGTCATTACTGAACTCTATAATAGTATTAGCTTTCTTCTTGGGCATAAGTAAATTTACAAAATCCAGAAAAACTATTACTATTTAGTATTTTTAGTAATGCACCATAATCGTTACATCCGCAATTTAATCAGGATGTATCAAACTTCAATAGCTGAAAAAGAAAGGCTCGACAGACAAAAGTTAGCACGAAAACCAAAAGACTGGCAAGATTGCAAAGAATACTTCAAATTATGGGCTGCATATCATTTTTTCCTCGATAGAGAAGTAGGCGAATTCATAAGCTATACTGCTAGAACTAAACCTGCCTTACTACCCTTACAATTACTGGACTTGATGCGCGAAAAATTAGATGAAACATGAAATACCCGTATTGGCTTGATGTAGTGATTTATTAGCATATATTGCGTCATCTTATTGTTGAGTAATGCCATATCCTGACCTGGCCCAAACTATACAAAACTGTACATATTTAGCATAGTCGCTCTTTGACGAGGGAGAGGGACTATCCCATTTCGTTTCTCCCAGCATTTTCAGAACCTCTTTGTTCATAGACTCCGCCCGCAAGTATTGACTACGACTATCTCCATCTTGAAACTATCGAAAATCTTTTACACTTTTTACACTTAGGAGCTTCATAGCTAAGCTATGTTATAAATATACAAATTTGTACAGAAATTAGCAACTGTTGCTAACCATCTTATCCAACCCTTATGTGGTCTTAGTGGTTTTTTTAATTTCTTTTTCAATTTCTTCCAGTAAATCTCGATTTTGTAAATATGTGCTCACAAAAGCTTCAACTTTTTGTTGATCTAAACCGTTGTGATCTTTAAAATACCTGAAAGCCCAAAATGACATTGTGGTTTGACCGTCACCTATTTTGAATTCTACCCTAGGTGATGTCAAAAAAGCGATAACTGGTAACATACCAGGCAATTTGTTATCTTCTTTAGAACCACCTAATAGCGTTATAGTATTGGGGACTTGAATTCCTCCTCCGCCATATTTTTTTATTAAGTTCTTAAGTCCATCACCTACCTTACACTCAATAATTAATTTATCAGTATTTTTCATACGAGCCATTATTTTTGATATATTTTCAACATTTCCCATACCGGGGAAATAGTCATTTACATTAGATTGTTCAGATTTTTTAATCCTGTCCAAAATATTCTCAAAAACAGAGAATAATTTTTCAGGGTCATTGGATTCAAAGTAATCGGCAACGTGAGAGAGTAATTGAGGTAATTCCTTTTTTTCTATTTCTTCCGGAGGTATAGGCAAAAGTACTTTTAATGCGTCAATTAAAACATCTTGAGCCTGCTTATATATTACTGACGCTACAGGGCCTAATTTCCCCCCACAGTCTTTTGCAGATAGAGCTATAGCCCATAGTATACCCGTAACGATTAGGCCACCGGCAAAACCAAGAACCGCAACGGCCCATGTCGTATCGTCACCAGCTTTTGCTAAGCTGGCACTTTCAGATGTCCAAGTTGCCAAAGATACCATCCATTTTTGATTTAATTGTTCAATCAAGACATATGCTGACGCACCACTTAAAATTGTATTTAGCATTAATGCTACAGCAGATCCAATTTTCTTGATATATGCACGGCACTTACAGGCAAGTTCATTCCAAAATTCTTTAATTTTGCCCCATGCTGAAAAGTACATGATTCGCCCTAACTCCATATACATATTATGTATAAAATAATCAGCTGATAGTTGATTATCTTTAGTTAAATGATGCATTCTTCTACTATAGCCTCTGCTTCGTATTCTTTCTTTTCTTCTGTTTTTAATATAATACTGTATAAGTTGTCTTCTAAGCTTAGGACTGCTATATATTTCTCTAACATTGCTGAATATTTTAGGCAATAATCTGTATCTATAACCTTCTGATTCACCCGGTGCTATATCTACTTCATCCCACCCTTCTGGAATTTTGCGGTCGTCTGTACTTGTATCTACTTCATCCCGCCCTTCTGGGAGTTGTTCTAATGCCTTTTTCAGTTCCATCGTTAGTTTGCTAATTTCTTCTGCTTCACTATAATATGACGTTCTAAAATCCCGACTATAAAGCGACCTTCTGGAATCGCCGCTGCGCTTTTGAATCAATCTATCAAGTGCTCTGCTCATGACTAAATATACTAAGTTTCTGTTTTTTTACACTCAAATAGTAATTACATCAATCTTCTAAATCATCGATTACTATAAGAATAATCCTAAAAAATTCAAAATTAAGGTCAAGGCACGTATTATGATAGAATAACATTGGGATAATCAAGTAAAAAGTTGTGTTTATTGAGTACATTTACGCATGACCACAATTAGAGAACCTTATGTTGAAATAGACTTAACTGTACAATACAGTAGCATTGACCTAAGACCTGAGCCTAATACACCTATTGTAGGTATTGTTCTACGTTCTGATTATTATGCGGATTATTACTATAGTCTTCCTGAGAGGGAGCGAGTGGTCAATAGGAAGGCTATTGAGATCAACTCTAAACGGGATTACCTAACTAAGATTGTACGAGGTAACTATATACTGCCTTCTGACCATTTATCTCTCAAGAATGGCTATTATCTTGCAGGTAGTGTGCGGTTGTATGTAGCACCTGAGATACCTGAGCCTCGGTATGTTAATCAAGCTTGGGGTCTCAATCAACCTTACCCTATTGTGCGTTTCGCTGCCACTTTTTTCACTGCTACTGTTTATAATAAAGCTGGCACATTGTCGCAAGAAATCATGGGTTTCTGGATTAATAACAATGGCAATGTCAGCACATGGTTCAGCTCACCTATCTTTAGAGGTGAATTTATAGGCAATCTCAATATAACAAATATAGCAGGTGTTTCCCCAAACCTTCGGGTAACAATAGACTCAAGTAACCATGACGTAGCTTTCATAGGTATAGATGACAATGTTTATCCAATTCGTATAGTCGCTTTCGTAGACTTCCATACCAACCCTTCTATATTTGACGAAAACCCACATGTATTAGTTATAACAGACCAATATTTGTTATTCTTTCAACTAACTGATCCAAATAGTAACAAATACAATGTATTCGTATTTACACAAATGAAATCAGACTTAACAGAGCTAAAGGACACAATGACGAGTATTCAAAATATTAAATTCTATAAAGACACAAATCCTGTGGTAACTGTTACGCCTATAGACATAGGTATCAATATAACTCTTGCACCTGCTAATAGCACTTCGCTAACTAATTTCAATGACCTGTTTTCTTTGCCTCCGAGTGAGTATTATTATTACGTAAGTTATATAGTTGCTCAAGACAGAGGTGGGGAATATTTTTACAACACTTTTATATATGGGTATAACTATTCTGATGCTAATGGTAATTACGCGTTAGACCATGTTAGTGCTGTTGTCGTTAAAGATTCTTCTGGTGTGTTATGGATTGTACGGGCCTATGACTATGACATGTCCTCTGCTAATGCTATAACAATTAACAATAACGATATTACCGATTGCGGTCGCATTCCTTCATCTGGTAGTATAAGTCATAATGTTACTTTATCCAATATCAGAGGGGCATGTGATGTAAATGTGAATGGTGCAAGTATAATCAACTTAGAATTCAGTGCTGCTATTGCAAGGGTTAAGTATCTTTTAAGCTATAAGATAGGGTATGAATATAATATGCATAGCTTCTTAGACGCGTTAGAGTTATTGAACATGGCTGATATGATAACCGATAATGGTTATTGTGCTAGTCGTGCTGATTATAGTATGTATGCTGATAGTATCGCCACCCATGCTCATAAGATGGATGTAGATAAAGTACCTGCTTTGGCAGTTATAAACTTACCCTTTAATATAGGAGCTTCTGTGGCTGCCAATATCATATCGGATACTGCACGCTCCAGTACTTTCCTATGTGCTGGCTATTTCAGAAATGAAGGGTTAGGGTATCTTACTATGCTCCCCGTATCTTCGCTTTACGTACAGCGCGTAGTTAGTATGTACAGCATACTAAATGCTTTTTCGCCTATTTATAACCGACCTCTTATACCTATATCACCAATAGACAAAATATATAGTGAGAGAGAAAGGGAAATTTTACTATCTAAACGGATAAACAGCCTGAAACCTTATGAAGGAGCATGGGTATTCAATAACAATCTGACTGCGACTATGGATAATTCAATCTTCAAAGAGGAGAACATTCGTCGGTTAGCTAATACCGTCGCACGCGAACTCATGCAACTACTCAAAAAGTTCTTAGGGATGCAAAACACCGATAAGACCCGTGCCCAAGTCGTGTCCTTGATCAAACGCATGAAAGAAGTCATTATTGACCCCCACGAGTATAAGCCAGACGAGTTCATTATCGTATGCGACGAGAGCAATAACAGAGATTTCGATAGGTATCTCTACGTAACTATCATAATTAGGATGCCCCTAAGTATCAAATATATAGAACTTGTTACAGTAGCTATGGATTTAGAAGTAGCATAAAATCTGAATTCATATGAGTTTGTTACTAGAAAGCATAGAAGCCAAACCACAGCTGAATCGTAATGTTGTCACAGACTTTATCATTATCACCGATTCAGAAGAGGTATTTAGACTTGCTAGACTAAAACCCCCTACAGTTCTCTATCTAAATGAGTCAATGACCGATGTGCATATCATATTTGATTATCTACGCTTTAGTTATACAGTTATGCTAAATATAACCAAGCAAAATTTATTGATGAACTATATATTGCCTATATGTTGTGCTTACATTATACAAATGGAATCACAAGATATATATATAACATTATATAAAGACATACCAAGTCTAAATGATGTGTATCAAGAGGTTAAAGACTATGTACGCTCTGGCTTGTTTGCCAATCCAGAAGATACAAGAAAGTATGTTTCTAAGACTTATTTAGAATACTGTGATAGTTTTTTAGTTAGATATGTTTCACATATGGCTACTAACTTTTATCCAGTCATGCACCCGCAAATTGTTAATAATCCTAACTATAATGATGATATAAATAAATGGCGTTCTTACTATGAAGTATTGTTAAGTGATAAATACAAGACAAGTAACGAATTTAGAGAGATAATCAATAGTATTAATTACAAACGTTATATTGAAACTACGAAATTTGTATTTTTTAGACCATTACTTGTATATATTATTTGGTTATTAGATTCTCTTGGGGAATTACCTGATACGCTAAGTGAACGTTTTATAGAGTTTTTATATCATGTTAGTTATTATTTGCAAATTCGCAAAGGGTTGCATGATGGTATTTAGATAGCTCTACAACTTTGCATAATGTTCTTGACTTCTTCTCTTGCCACACGTTTATCTATATTCCTTACAATACTATCCGAACTACTGCCGCTAACAGTTCCTCCCTCAGCGATATTCAAAAGTTTTATTAGATTCTCTAACCCTAGAAAGTTTCCATATAGAAATATCCAAGTGTTGATAGGCGAGAAATCTATCTTCATTTCTAGCCATGTAGGATAGCTAAATTCCCCATATCTTTCTGGATTTGAGGAATAAGTAAAATGCGATGAAGATGTTAAGTTTATTCTTGTAGGCACCATGTAAAAAATTCCATTTCTTGAGGCGTCATTTACAGGGTAGGTACGCATTCTGTCTATGTTACGGAATAGTATGCCGTAGTGTCCAACATAATATGTGATACCTTCGCCTGTTTCTTCGTCACTACTGGAAGAAAGTTGAACACATGGTTTGTTATTATAAAGCGCAGAAACTAAGGCTGGGAAATTGGGTATGAAGTTATACCCACCAGGTGGGAAAAGTTGTACAAAGTTTAAGGCTGCTAGCACTTTATGTAATGTTTCACCAGCTTGCTCCATAAAGTTTACTGGTCTAGAAATATCTAAGAGACTCTCGTAGTTAGCAAAAGCAGATCGGCTAATCTGTCTGACGTACTTAGAGATGTAATCTAACGCTTCTGCTTTTATACGAGCCATTTCGGGGCCTTCTTTTGAGAAAGGTGATTGCGAAGTCCAAATTTCGTACCATGTGCGGTAAAAGTTATGTACACCATTGTAACCATCTGGCAAATAGATACGGACTAATTCGTCCAAATCTCTATGTGCTTGTTCGACGCTGCGCACCACGCCCAATGACTGAACATACGTCATAGGGTCAGGCATAATTTTCACGCTTGTGGTAAAAACAGCGTGGACAAAAACATCGCTCATGAAATCTTCAAACTTCTTCCTATTGTTTTGATCAAAATCTGGCAGCGTATCTCTTTTGAGCCGACTTAGTGGGGTTTCCGCTGATAGCCTCTCTATGGCCCTCGATATATCCTCTTGTATCTTATTTTTACGATCTTTATCACTAGTTTTTTGTAACTCAAACTGCGCTATGCGTTCCACAATGCTTTTTATACTTACGTCTGTACCATCCTTAGGGATTTTAAAGTTATCTAAAAGGAAAAGCAAAAAGTAAAGCCCGACTGCCTCCTCGTTAAGATTGCCGATAAATGCATCTAGTCCCGTCTCGCTCCTATAGCCCGAGAAAGCACCACTAATTATGTTCTTAACTTGCGATTTTATCCAATCCGCCGAAAACTTTCCATTGAGTTTCAATAGGTCATCTAACGCCATTTCATAGTCATAGTCGCCGAAGCTTGTACTGAGTGTATCATCAGTAGAAAAAATGTAACGGTTAGCATACGAATCGGCGTCAGTAATATTAGGTGCAAAATTCGATAGATGTAGGCCTACAGTAAAAGTATATGCTTCATATAGCGTGGCTTCTATGGTATTGGATAGCTCTATGCGGGATTCTGCTTGTGCGCTTAAAACAGCATTTTTATAATCGGTGGATACAAGAGGCAAAGACAAGTTAGGAACGTAAGTATCAGAGTTCAGTATTGACCCACCGCCAGATTCGACAACAAAACGTCTATACACCCTACTATCATTCTCCTGTTTGTACTTGCCTACTAAAAACTTCGGCATTAAGTCTAAAACTATCATTTCATTAATAGCCATGTTGATAGAAGAAAAATTAGGATCATCAGTAAGTGTAATATATATCTTCTTAACTTCCAAATCTTGTGTTTTTATATCAAATCCATCAAATATAGCGAACTCTTTCTCGGGCAAAACGACCTTGCCTTGTGTTATCAAGTGCAAAATACCTTTTATGGCATTCTGAAAATTAGCGGGTTGAACACCTAAAATAGGAAGTAAGAATTTGGTAATACTTTCTACAAAGTCCCCCATGGCCATTGTAATATTAATGTCCGCCCGCGCAATTTCATCTAAAACAGAAGCTATCATGTCCTTTATGTTACCAAAGACACCTGATGTGCTCTGCTTATTCCACTTATAGTCAATAGCGAAGTTTAATATATCCCTGTCCGCTTGAAAGCCGTGTACTACGTTGGCCACAAATCCCTCCGAGCAATCTACGCTTAGCCCATTAATAGGGTCTATAACCTTTTTCGGACCTATGGCCAGGACACTACATGCAAACGGGCTCATTCTATCGGTAACTGACAGCATTTGAACCCTGCCTCCGTCCACTGTACTACTATGTCTATAACGAAGACTAGAAGTATCAACCATTGGATTGTTACTATTAGATAAGTAAGAATACAAAATGTGCCGATGTCGATTGCGATCTATTAGCGGCATATCCTTCTAATTCCTGGTCATCTAAAATATACAAAACTGTACATATTTAGTCTAGTCGCTCTTTGACGAGGGAGAGGGACTATCCCGTTTTGTTTCGCCGCTCCTACCCAATTCCTTGTGAGGATCTCCCTCTTCAAGGGAGAGAAGTCTCTAAGACTCTCAAGACAGGAGAAGACGAGGGCTGCGGAGAGAACTTGCCAGCTTTTTTGCCTTACATGGGTAAGGCCCCGCACCCGTTCCATCTTGCGGTTGATGGTTTGTTGGGTAGCTGACTCGCCCTGCCCGCTGTCCAACAAAGACCCAAGCAAAAGTTTCAATTTCCCTTTGATTCTTCTTAAATCGTTTTTTAACTTATTTCTTTTGTAGTCATTTTTCTCTTCGCCTATTTCATTCCTAAGCTTAGCAATTTTATCCTGGTCACCCAAACTATACAAAACTGTACAAATTTAGCACAGTCGTCCCCTGACCAGGTAGGGAGGGACTAGCCCGTTTCGCCGCTCCTACCCAATCCCTTAAGAGGAGCACCCTCTTCAAGGGAGAGAAGTCTCTAAGACTCTCAAGGCAGGAGAAGGCGAAGGCTACGGAGAGAACTCGCCAGCTTTTTTGCCTTACATGGGTAAGACCCCGCACCCGTTCCATCTTGCGGTTGACGGTTTGTTGGGCAGCTGACTCGCTCTCCCCGCTTTCCCGTAAGTATCCGAGTAACAAGTCTAATTCTTTTCGTGTTTTCCAAAGAACACTTTTTAGTTTGTTTCGTTTGTACTTGTTTTTCTCTTCTCGTATTTCTTGTTTGAGATTAGCAATCTTGTCTTCAATCTTCGCTATTGTGTAAGACAGAAACTCTGCATCTTTCAGAAGTTCTTTGTAGTTTTTAGGCAGGCGTTCTTTGAATCCAAGTCCTCTTCGGGCTATAACGTAAGCACCAGCCGTGTCCTTGTCTATGTTGTAAAGCGGTGCATATTTGAGCTTACCAATGATTGAGGTGTAGGCGGGATTGACTTTGATGACCTGAATGCCATTTCGCCTCGCCACGATCTCAATCTTTTGCAGTAGCGCTTTGTATATCCACTTTTGCAGTTTTTGTCTTAGCTTAGGTAATCCGTCTCCTCTTCTACCCTTAGGAAGTCGAGTCAAATTCTCTATAACGATCGCTCTTTGCGCTTTCTTGGCGATTTCCACCACCTGATGCGCAGTTTGCCAACTCAAGTATGTTCTTTTTTCTGAATCCCCTTCTAATAGTTTGTCTAAGCTGAGTCGCTCGTACTTTTCCATGTTCCCATCCTTTGCTGCATGAACTAATGCCAAATGAAAAGGGTAAGCATTGATGTCAATTCCGATAACGCCGTTGTCTTTTGTGATAGTTACTTCTGGGAGATTTTCTTCTCTACTGAACTGCGCGTAGATTTTCCCGTTTCTTAGTTTGAGTCGTACTGTGTATGGGAACCATTCGCCTGTCTGTTCAGCGTGTTCTAAGCTACTAATGAAGCTTATCCACTTGTCTGTTTTTCTTGTTGCCGACCGAACTACCTTTGCCCACACATACTCGCCGTTACCTAGATTAATTCTCAGATGCCAGCGATTGTTCAGATTGACAAGTCTGAGGTTTAGATTGCCCTGTAGCGATTTGTCACCTCTTGAATGCAGAATGCCGTATCTTCTCTCCTCCCACTTTTGTCTTAGTTCGTCCCTCCTCTTACCTGTTAAGTGTTTTTTCTTCAGCTGTTCAAATAGTTCTCTTGAACCAAAAACAAGCTTTTTAGGATTCTGTCCTCTTTCTACACAAGAGTCCAAAGCTTGTTGTGCCCAAAGTATCGCATCGTCCGAATATCTGGTGTTTATTCCATACTTTCGGGATAGTAGTTTTTTCAGCTCTTTTCTTTCCGCTCCATGCAATAGTCTTTTGTAGGCAAACCTGACCATCGATGAGAACTTACGCATGAGGGTTAATGCCCGCTCCTTATCCTCGTCTTTGTCAAATGCCAATAAACACTCTACTGTTACGACGTTGCTATTATTTTCTTTTCTGTCAGCATTTTTAGAACCCCCTTTGTCCATAGATTCTGCCTGCAAGTATTGACTACGACTATCTCCATCTCAAAACTATCGAAAATCCTTTACACTCTTTTACACTTAGAAGCTTCGTAGTCATACTATGTTATAAATATACAAATTTGTACAGAAGTTAGCAACTGTTGCTAGCCTCAACCTGATTTGATAAATCTTCTATAAGTTTATCAATAGTTGTATTCACCATGCTTATAAACCATATTGTAGTAATATCGAAGTGATTTTGTATGATACGCGGAAAGTTTATACCAAGTATAAATACTTTTGTGGTATATTATATGAATACCAAAAAAGCTATAACATGTTGTTACAAATCATTCGTCTGTAAAGTTCATATTCATTGATTTTCTAGTCTCTGCCTTTGTTACATTGAAATTCACATAAAGTGTTTCGCATCGTGATGCATATAATTTCAGATTACCAACACCCCTTGTCTTGCCGCCTCTATTCTTGCCTGCCATATGGCATACGGTATCTATAGTTATCTTTTGCCATCCAGCTTCAGTAAGAGGATAATAGGTCGGATGGTCGTAACATGAAAGGATAACTTTACCTTTGACTGACAATAATGTATTTACAAGTCTTTCATGATAAGACAGGTCAAGCTCTTTTTTGTAAATGGAATGTGTTTTTCTTGTATCTAATATATAAGGCGGGTCTAGATAAAATACAGTGTCTGTTGTGTCCCAATGTTTCATGCATTGTATGGCATCTAGATTATATATATGGACTTTCCCAAGCCTTTTATGCCAAAAGGAGAGTATTTTCAACCTGCTTCTCCACTGACTGACATTCTTTGCCATATCTTTATTTGTACAATATAAGACACGAGACCAGTTAGATTCATTAAGTCCAAAACCACTAAAACCATGGTTCTGCCTAACGAAAAATGCCCATGCTCTATCTATATCATTGATATCGGCAGATTTGAGCATTTGAATGGCACGCCCAAATTCTGCCCTAGCATAAGGAGTAAAAATTAACTTATGAGATAATGCTTCAAATTTACGACTATCTTTTAGAACCTTATACAGATTTATAACATCGGCATCTAAATCGTTTAGTACTTCCACAGCAAATGGTTTAGGCAGATGCCAAAACACCGAAGCAGCGCCAGCGAATGGTTCTACATATATATGACCATGAGGGATGTATTGTATAATCCACTTTACTAGATTTCCTTTACCCCCTGGCCACTTAAAAGGCGCCATGATGCGCGGCGGCTCTCTTATGCCTGACAAGAACTCTTTTTTGATTTGCTCGCCAATTGTCATACTTATTTGTTGTTTCCCACAGGTTTAAAGTCGGTACTCATTTGAATCCAACCTTCTCTGCCGGCAAGCAAAGGAAGTAATTCACTCTCTGCAATGGCCAGCTTATCAATGAATGATTCGTCATACTGACCAAGTCTGATGTATAATACAATGTAACTATCATTTATTTCGGGGTCCACATATATATCTAGAACGATACTTGATTCTGGAAAATGTTTTTTAGCTATGCTTACTGCTATCGGTAGCAAGTCTATCAAGTCTATGAAACGTGACAGATAATGTCTAATATGCTGTGGCTCCTTAATCTCAACTTTATTTTCTAATTCGTTTATGAGTTTCTCAATATAATAATTTCTCATATTTATAAGCTCAATTATATTTACATCGAAATGATATGCAAGATAGTATTATGAATAGATACAGCTTTTTATCTGTCGTTCTATCATGATGTTTGACCTTATATATACTAAGTATTTATTCGTATCCGTATGTTACGATAGTATTTTGCGTAGGCGAAAACCAAGCTTTGTAGGGTTAAGACGCCACGAAGGGATGCAGACTCTAGTGGATCACCGTAGCCCTTACGGGCTACATAAAAAGCCACACGGCGGCGAAGCAGGAAGATTAACCGCAAAAGGTTGAGCAGTCCGCCCATTTCATCAGATTGTCAACAGTCATATGCTAGATATCAAATAATTCCTGTTTTACTTTTTGTTTTTCCGAATTTTCTGATTGATTATCATTTTTGAAATTTAAGTATAACACATTATTGCAATGTAATGCATCATTATATAATTTTTGCCAGCCTGAGTCTATAAGATTTTTATAGGCCGGATGTTCGTAACTGAACAGGAGAATCTTACCCTTAACTGATAGTAAGGTATCTATGAGATTTTTATGGAATTCTGTATCTAGATCGTAAGGTGGGTCTATGTAAAATACAGTGTCTGGTGTATCCCAATATTTGATACATTGTATGGCATCCATACGATCTATTTGTACTCTACTTAGTCTATCGTACCAATAAACAAGCATTTTTAGTCTCAAAGGTAGATCAGAAGACAAGTTATTTAGAAACCTTTCAAACTGCGGAACATCTTCTTTAATCTTAAGAAGATACTCGTTATGTATAATAAAGAATGCCCAAGCTTTATTTATATCATCAATATTAGGCTCTTTAAGTGTCTTGACTGCTCGGTTGAATGCATCTTGTGAAAATGGTGTTTTAGCTAATTTATCTATTATAATAATATATTTGTCTACGTCTTGTAATATGCGATATATCCCTACAATATCTATGTATAAGTCGTTGATTACTTCTACTGGGAATTGATTGGGCAGGTGCCATAAAGGGGATGTGGCATCAGCAAAAGGCTCTATGTAGATGTAGCCCTTGGGTATATGCTGTACAAGCCAATTGCCTAGTTCTCTGTCTCTGTTTATCCATTTAGACAGTTGCATGTTTAGCTTAGGTGCTTGATACCTTCTTCGCTCAGTATGATTCGTTCTTTGCCTTCTTCTCTTAGTTGTTGTTTAACTAGTTGTTCGTACTTGTGATTGTACAGTAGTATCATCTCTGGCAGTGTCAGTGGCATCGGGTCTATATTCGGTATTGTTTCCGCCCAGCTCCCGAGAAACTGCATCAAATTCTCTATTGTCAAGGAAGACAAGAAAAAAGTCGCGTTCAAGAATGTATTGTATAGGTATCTCTCTTGTAGAACTGCATTGTGGGTTTTGACAAGTATGTACTACTGGTATTATAGGATGTGTGATATAGTAATAATAATCCAGAAGCTGATAAGCTGTATCGTGTGTAGCTTCTTTGATAAACTGTTCGGCCGCCATAGGATTTTGATCGTATAACTCTAATGACATCATAAGGACGGCGACATCGAAGGGTAGTATGAACGTTCTAGCTCTGTTTACATAATCTGAAATTTTCTTTTCCATTTCTGCGCCGCGTCTAAACCAGCCTTTGAGCTGGCCATTAGGTGTATCTATGATAAACCCAGGTCCTCCGTAAGGTTTGAATGCGATGTCTTCCAGCCCTATTCTCAATTTATTGCTGTGGCGGCAACTATTGCAGGTATAGCTTATATTTATGCCGAAGTCAGCACTAACAGAAAGTGCCCACATAAGGTAATTCACGTATAACAGGTCAGGCCATAATAACTGCCCACTTTGTGGCACCTTTCGTCGCATAAGCTGCATGTTATACATAAAGAACTCGTAATCTGCTATAATACCATTACCGTTAGGTCTGTTACGGACATAATCTATAATATCTACAAATGTAAGTGGATAAACATCCACAAAACCAAAGTCATATATCTGGCTTACCGATGGCGTCCCACCTAATGGTAGAGAACTTACAGCTATCTTCCTACCTGTTCCTTCTAAGTTAGACACAAAACAATTTTCTATCGAAACTAAAATAACCTTAGTTGTGTAACAGTTCGCTCTATATTCTTTTTTCCGATTTCTACATATTTGGGATTTATATCTATACAAATATATTTATGGTTATTTTCTTTAGCCACAACTCCTACGTTACATATTCCTGCGAATGGGTCTAGTATAGTTAAAGGCCTTCTGGGTATTAGAGCTTCCGCTATTGTCAGGAGTCTTTTGACTATTTCTGGTGTAAATGGGGCGGGGTGTTCGGTTTTGTTTTCTACGGGTCTTAAAGACCACACTCCCTTCCAGCTGGCTATATGGAGCGGAAGTTCGGGTGGAGGTTGTTTAACAAGCCAGTATATTCGTTCATCGGTCTCGTACAGCCGCCAACCACGAATGTTGCCTGCGATCATCCTGTCCCAGACAATTTCTTGCCAAATAATAAAAGCAGATTTAGTTAAGAACGTAACAGGATGATACATCCTCTTTTTATAGTATCTTACTTTATGATTATAGAATACATACCCATCAATTTTGACCACTCGATATAATTCATCCAAAACCTGAAGCTGCCATTTCTCGTATTCTTCTTCTGGCATGTTGTCCTCATGAACTTCGTAATCTATGCGCCTAACTAATTTACCACCAGCGTAGTGCTTATTATAAGGTGGGGAAGTGATTACTATATCTACGCTTTCGTCTGGTAGTTTTCTTAGGACTTCCAAGCAGTCGCCAGTAATAAGAGTATTGATATAATTTTCCATCTAAGTCGTATTGTTCATCGTATCGGTTGTGTGCACGACTCCCGTGAAGGGGCAGAAAGGGATTCTGGAAAAGCCACCCTTAGGTTCTGCATTACTGGTATCTGGAATTCCGGGTACATGTATTTTCTGTCTAGCGACAATGTTAATCTCTTTACTCTCGTAATCGGCTCGGTCTTCTGTGAATTTGATAAAAGTATTTTGTTTGTAAGTTATTTCTATACTTTCTTCTGTCATGTGTATTAAGGCGTCCTTATGTTTTATACTTATATCATTTTCTGTGATATCTATTGTACTTTCTGGTGTGAAGTGTAGTTTTATTTTGTCTAGTCCATGTTCTGTCTTATCTGATAGTGGGATAAAGTAAGCATTTGTAATAGCGATGTTGGCTGGGATTAGTATTATTACTTTGTCTTCTACTTCTATATTGTGTGGTGTAAATAGGAGTGTACCTGTGAATGTGCCGTGCCCATAGTCGGATGTAGCCGTTATAACTCTTTTTTCAGCATCTACAATAGAGGTAACTGTGCCTTTCAGTATCATTACACTCATTGGACTACAGGCATTACGAGTATTTGGACATGTGAACGGTTTTCTTCATCGTCATAGAAAACGGCTACCGGACGATTAGGGGCTTGTATTCCAATTCTAATCTCCTCTGCTAACGTAATGTTACTAAGTATTTCAGAAATCCTATTGACAGACAATGACAACTCAATCTCCTCGCCCGTCCACTTTTCTATCTCTATAACTTCTAAACCCTCACCAAAACTATAAGAATTCTGCATCAAAGTCATCGTATTATCCTTAATACTTATTCTAAAAGCTTGTTCTTTACTATCAGATATCTTCTGAAACCTTTTGATTACTTCCATGATTTTAGTTTTGTTTACAACCATTATATTATATTCGCTTTCTGGCTTTATTATACCATCTACAGGAGGGAACGGATAGTTTATAACATAGCTATAAACAGAATTTTTATCGTCCGAGAAACCCACTATTCTAAGCTGTTCGTCTTTGTCGTAGATTAATTTTATCTTGATTAGATTTTGCTCCTTAGCGATAAAGAAGTTTTTTATAGTCTCTACGGTGTCATTAGGCAATGTAAAAGAAACAGAATTAGGTATAGCTGTATCTGTATAGTCTATGAGGCACATGGCCAATGTTACGGCGTCGGTTCCAATAAGTCTTATTTTGTTACCGCTGATATTAAAGTTGATTCCATTTAGACTTTCTCTGGGGTCTTCTTTTGCGGCAGCGAATGCAACCTTTTGTATGCCTGAAATAAGTAAAGGAGATGGTATAAAGAATTCCAGATTCTGACCATCTGTTTTTGTGTCTAACCCGCTCCACTCCTCTGGGAATCCGCATTTTATGCTATACTTGGATGTGTCATTAGATTGTATCAGTAGCTGTCCGTTGTATTGTTCTGTTTGCGCATGAATTCCATTCGTATCGGATGTTTTGACATGGCTAAACAATAGAATACTATCGTCGTTATATGTACTGATGAGATCCTTGAGGGCTTTTTTAGGTGCTAAGACTTGTAGTTCGCCACCATTGGGTATCGGTAATATTGGAAGACGGCTTGTGATATATACGTTGCCCGTACGTGCTTCCAAAATAGCTGTCTCGTTATCTTGCCTTATACTCATGTAGTTTTGCAGAATATCAGGCATTAGTGATCTACGGTCTCCGCCGCTTTGTGCAATAGCTTTTACGATACGCTTGATGTCGCCTGTTCTTACTGTGAATGCCATGAGCAGCCATGCATCGAAACTCCTTATTTTCGTATATTTACACTAACTATGCGGCTATCTCGAATCAAAACCGCTCTCATCGTATTATTGATAACCTTATTACTTTCCTGCAGTGGAGAAAAAAGGGCAGTCAAAAAAATCAGCAAGGCTGTAGAATTAACCAGCCCAGAATTCGTGTACACTTACTTAGTAAATACGTATAACCTACCAGAAATACCATACGATAGCTCTGAAACACTAACAATAATTCGGGATAGCATAAAAATAGATACTATAATCCGTATAGACACCTTGAAAAAATCAGATACAATACAAATTAAAAACGATAGAATGCAAATTAGAATCATTAGACAGAATGATACAGTATATCTCAAAGGCGATTGCGTTACAGATACAATAATAAGAGAAAAAGTAGTGTATGTAACAAAATACACAGAGCCAAAGAATTCTTTTGACAAAAACAAGTTTTATGAAGAGTTTATTCAGATAGCTTTTATAGTATTTGTCGTAATATTCCTTATAATTGCTATACTGAGAGGCATTAGAAATTATATTAAAAACAACCTATGAGAAAAATACTTGAATCAGTAGTACTCCTCATATTACTGTCGCTTTTGTTTTTCTGCATAGAATCGCATGATGTATTTCTTTTAGCACCTGTCTCACTTGTACCTACAAGGCAGATATTGTTGTTATGGAACCTTTTGAAAAATAGCAAATACGATGGTACTGGTGTAAACGCAAGTAACGAGTTTTCAGAGCAGTTTGATGCTAACATAGTAGAACTGGTTGGTAAAGTAAAAGCTCTAGTTAATGATTACATCAATAAAAAGAAAGTAGGAGCACTAAAACGTAGTCATTTTGTAAGCCTCAATAATCCAACCATAGCTCAACTTAGGTCGTTGTCTGATGGTAAGTACCTGTGTATTGACTTGAGTAGGTATATCAATTCTGGCAAACTTGTTACAGAACAACTAAATAATGCATTTTTGGTAATAAAAGGGAAGTATTCTAATAGATTCAGGAGGAGTTATAGTTACAGTCAGTTGACTAATGACTCTAAAACCTATGAATTTTCTATATGGCGTCAGAAGCTGGTAGTTGATACTTACAATGTTGGCCCTGGTAATCCTAGTGCTCTTGAT
>Ga0308398_1000217_pt1 | contig 38679 bp, 29 predicted proteins | sample Hotspr20SampleT9_FD_202360 | JGI IMG/M metagenome (GOLD analysis project Ga0308398, IMG submission 202360) | Hot spring phototrophic mat microbial communities from Mushroom Spring, Yellowstone National Park, Wyoming, United States - 20051001_T9 ...
CATGAAGACCGACAACTGGACTGGATCTGCCACTTGGCAAAGCAAGGTGTTAAGCCAGCGGTCATCAAGCAAGCGCTTTCCCCGGCCTTCTCACTCTCCAATTGTTAAAAGTGCAAAACTACTGAATACCACTTTGTTGATAAACTTATCAAAATAAAGATCGGAGCCGTGATGAACATTGTTGTGTGTGTGAAAATTGCGCCTGACCCTGAAGATTTGGAAATTGGCAGCGACGGGTCGGTTTCCACCGCCCATGCAGAGTGGAGCATCGGTGGTTTTGATTTGCCAGCTCTTGAAGCAGGGGTACGCCTGGCTGAAATTCACGGCGGCAAGGTGATTGCTCTTTCGGCCGGTCCTTCCTCCATCAACCAATCCAAAATTAAGAAAGACATTCTCTCACGCGGTGCCGATGAACTGGTGCTGGTTGTGGATGAAACATTGCAGGATGCTTCCACCGCCGAAACTGCCCGTGTTCTGGCAGCAGCCATCCATAAGATGGAAGATGTCCAACTGGCATTCTTCGGTGAGGGGTCGGCCGACCTGTACTTCCAGCAGACCGGTGCGCAGGTTGGAGAACGATTGGGCTGGCTCTGCCTGAATGCTGTGCAGGATGTGCGGTTGATTCAGGAAGGGATGCTGCAAGTACAACGAACCCTGGATGTGGAAATGCAGGTGCTGGATGTGCCATTGCCGGCGGCTCTATCGGTAACCTCGGATATCTGTGAGCCGCGTCTGGCCTCGATGCGCGCAATCTTGCAAGCATCCAGAAAGCCGGTGATTGAATGGTCATTGGCCGATATAGGCATTGAAAATCTGGCTGCCTCGGTTGAAATTCTGGCCGTTCAAGCGCCTCCGCGCACCAGCCGAAAGGGAGTCGTATTGGGTGGTTCGGTCGAGGAAGCAGTCAGGTCATTGCTGAATAACTTGAAAAAAGAAGGCGTGCTTTAGGAGAGGGCCGATGAGCGATCAAAATCAAATTTTTGTCATCAGTGAAGAGGTGAGCCTGATTGGTGAATTGGTCAGCGCGGCACGCCAGTTGAACAACGATGGCTTTTCGACCATTGCGGCAGTTGTGATCGGTGATCAATCCGATGTCCAGCGGGTTGGTTCGTTTGCGGTTGACCAGATTTACTGGATCGAACAGGTGCCAGAAGGTTACCTTGTTGAAGATGTCTTTCTGACTTTATGGGAATTGGTAAATCAACATAAACCAACTGTTGTTTTGATTGGAGCAACGACCAGCGGGCGGTTAATTTGCGGCAGGCTGGCTGCGCGTTTGGACGTCAGCGCCATAACCGACGTGCGCTCTTTTGAACAGGTGAAGGATGGGTTGGCTGCGCGCCATATGATATTCGCCGGTGGAGCGGAGCGACTCGAACGTCCACGAAGGCTGCCGGTGCTGTTTACCATTGCCAAAGGGCAATTTGAAGCGGACATTGTTCAATCGCACACAGCCCCACAGGTGATTCCTGTGCCATTCCGATTGCCCGAAAAACGGGCAATTCTGCGCGAACGCAAAGACCTGCCGCCTATTTCCGTCAACCTGGCTGAAGCCAAACGCGTTATTTGCCTCGGAAGGGGAATTGCTCACCAGGAAGATGTGGCTCAGGTAGAGCAGCTGGCGCAGGTATTGGGTGCAGAAATTGCCTGCACCCGTCCCCTCTCTGAAGGGCTGGGCTGGCTGCCGCGTGAACGCTATATTGGCATTTCCGGGGCTTACATAAAATCTGATTTGTATCTCGGTTTGGGGGTTTCGGGTCAGGTGCAGCATACGATTGGAATTACGAATGCCAGAGTGGTCGTGGCGGTCAACCGAGACCCCGATGCCCCCATCTTCAAACAGGCCGACTATGGCATTGTTGCCGATTTATACGAGGTCGTGCCAGCCCTGATTCAGGGGTTACACGAAGCCTGAGGTCTTGAATGAGTGGTGATAAACTGGATGTGATTGTGGTGGGGGCTGGTGTGGCTGGTTGTACGGCCGCCCTCTTACTGGCCCGTCAGGGATTGGAAGTGGCGCTGATTGAACGGGGTCCTTCTCCGGGCAGCAAGAATTTATCGGGTGGGGTATTGTATGGGCGGGTTCTTCATCAAGTCATTCCCAATTTTTGGGAAGAAGCGCCGGTCGAGCGGTGGATCACCAATAATGTCGTTGCGTTTCTTACGGATGAAGATTCGTTCCTTCTGGATCACAAGACACAGGCATTCAACCAGTCTCCATACAATGCTGTGAGTGTGCTGCGTTCCAAATTTGATCGCTGGCTGGGGGAGCAGGCAGAAGCAGCCGGTGCCATCTTGGTGCCGGGCATCAAGGTGGAGCGCCTTTTGCGGGATGGCGAACGAATTGTGGGAATTGCTGCCGGGGAGGATGAGATGTTCGCCGATCTGGTCATTGCCGCCGATGGGGCGAATTCCTTTCTGGCACAGGAGGCAGGATTACGCCCACAAATCCCACAAGAGCATGTTGCGGTTGGAATCAAAGCAGTGATTGCCCTGCCGCAGTCGGTGATCGAAAATCGCTTTCGCCTAGATGGCAATGAAGGCAGTGCCTTTAATATCGTCGGTTCTGCCACACAGGGAATTGCTGGCGGCGGTTTTCTTTATACGAACAAAGAAAGCCTTTCGATTGGACTGGTTATTCAACTGGCGCACCTGATTGAGCATCAGAAAAAAGCCAGCGAGATCTTTGACCAATACTTAGGCCACCCCTGGGTTGCCACATTGGTGAAGGACGGTAAAGTGGTGGAGTACGGGGCGCATCTGGTGCCGGAAGCCGGATTGAAGATGATGCCGCGTCTGTTCACGGACGGCATGCTGGTGATTGGCGACGCAGCCGGTTTGACCATCAATAACGGTTTTTGGGTGCGCGGTATGGATCTGGCGATTGGATCGGCGATGGCAGCCGCCGAAGCGGCGGCTCAAGCGTTTCGCAACAAGGATTTCAGCGCGGCAAGCCTGGCGTTCTATCGCCAAAAACTGGAAGAAAGTTTTGTCATGGCGGATTTAAAAACCTTCTCCCGCGCACCCCATTTTATGCAAAATGATCGTTTATACACAGCCTATCCTCAACTGTTGAGTGAGGTTTTCCGGCAGATTTATCAACAAGACGCCCTTCCGCATCAACCACTGAGACAGATTGCGCGCGAAGCGGTGCGGCGGGGTAACCTTTCTATACTGGACCTGCTGAGAGATATTTGGAACGGAGGTCGGGCTTTATGAAGCGTTTAACGGTTACAGAAAAACTAGCTCAAAATAAATATGAACTGGATGATGGACATCCGCACATTGTTGTCCACAATGAGGTTTGTGAAGCGGAGTGTAAAATTCGAGCGTGTTTGTTCGTCTGCCCGGCAGAAGTCTACAGTGAGCAGAATGGCAAAATTGTAGCGGATTGGGCCGGCTGTCTGGAATGTGGCACATGTACGGTTGCCTGTCCCCCGCAGGCGCTGCATTGGGAATATCCACGTGGCGGTTTTGGCATTATTTATCGCTACGGCTAAGCGTGGAATGAAACCTGGATAGTTAAGCATCTGGGGGATGGTCTTGCTTTTTTTCTGGTAAACTGGTCACGGAAAGCAAACCAGCAGCAATTACCAGATGCAAGGAGGAAGTATGCCCGCCAGAAGAGCCATGCTGTACGTGCCAGCCGATGATGAACGAAAAATTCACAAAGCCGCCAGCCTGGATGTGGATAGTATCTGTCTGGATATCGAAGACGGTGTGGCGGTCAATCGCAAATCGGCTGCCCGGCAGAACATTGCCTCAGCCCTGAAAACGGTCCATTTTGGCCGCTCCGAGCGGCTGGTGCGGATTAATTCTTTAGGGTCGGGATTGGCAGAAGAGGACTTGCACGCTGTGCTGAATGCTCACCCGGATGGGATTGTAATCCCGAAAATTGAAGGGGCTGATGAGGTGAAATGGGTCTGCCAGCGCATTGCCGCCGTTGAGCAGGCCAATGGGTGGGGACACGGATCAATTGCCTTACTGGTTTTGATTGAAACGCCTCAGGCGGTCTTGAATTTGAGAGAAATTTGTACGATAGATGCACGCCTGCAAGGTTTGATCTTTGGGGCAGAGGATTTTGCGGGGAGTATCGGTGCTGTGCGCAATCTGGCTGCAACCGAATTGTTATATGCGCGCAGCGCGGTCGTTTTGCATGCTGCCGCCTTCAATTTGCAGGCGATGGATATGGTCTGGTTGGACTTGCAGGATTTGGAAGGGCTGCGGCAGGAAGCGCTGTCGGGTGCGGCGATGGGATTTACCGGCAAGCAGATCATTCACCCAAATCAGGTTCAGGTGGTTCAGGAGGCGTTTACTCCTTCGGCAGAGGCCATAGAGTTTGCAAAGCGGGTTGTCGAAGCAGCTGAAGCCTATCAGCAGGCAGGCAAAGGGGCATTTGCCCTGAACGGAAAAATGGTGGATGCCCCGGTCATCAAGGCTGCTGAGCGCATCCTTGAACGTGCCAGGGCTGCAGGAAAAGCAGTGTAACCCGGTATCGTGTGCGTTTACAGCCTGCGCACAACAATGAGGGCAATATCATCTGAGCGGCGGGCAGCACCGACAAAATGCTGTACTTCGTTCAGAATGGCGCGGTGGACTTCCGCAGCAGAGTGGCTGGCGTAGGCCAGGGCTACATCCAAAAGGCGATCTTCACCGAAAAAGTCGCCTTTTTCATTTTGCGCTTCGGTGATTCCGTCAGTATACAGGATCAGCAAATCACCGGGAGAAATCCGGATTGTTTTTTGGGTCCAGCGTGCCTGTTCGGATACCCCCAGGGCCATGCCGGTAGTTTTCAATTCGCTCAGTGAGATCTTACCTTTGCCGGAAACGCCGATCAGGAAACCGGGTGGATGTCCGGCGTTCGCGTAAGTCAACCTGCCCGTCACGGGTTCTAAAATACCAAAGAAGGCGGTAACAAACATATTCCCGCGGGTATCCGAAAGGATGCGCTCACTGACCGCACTCATCGTAATTGCTGGAAGGGTGGGAAAACGTACCGCGTATGTTCGAAAGAGTGTACTGCTCAAAGCCATGAACAGAGCCGCCCCCATCCCTTTGTCAGAAACATCTGCCACTACAAAGCCTATTTTGTGATTGGAAAGTGGGATGAAGTCGTAAAAGTCGCCGGAAGTTTCTCTGGCTGGCTGTAAGGCAGTTACAATTTCCCAGCCATCGAGATGGGGCGATTCTTCCGGCAGAATATCAGCCTGAATTTTACCGGCCATGGCTAATTCCCGGTTGGTGAATTCTTCGTTGTCGGCTGCAGCGGATCGGGCAGCGGTGAAGGCTTCCTCCAAATCTTTTTCAAAAACAGTGAAGTTGGTGTGGCTGAAAACTGGATGCGGCATTTCTTCTTTTTCGATTGGAGGAGAAGGGTCGCGTTCGACCTGCATCAAAGCCGCTTTGAATTCTTCTTCGTTGACATCCCGCGAAAAGAGATAAAGCGGCACCGAGCCAAATTCTTCAAGGGGCAAGGTTTCTTCGGGACAGTCGAGCAGCAGAACGATCTTCATGGCTGGCCACAGGGAGTGAATTTCGTTGACCAGAAAATGGGCCTGTTCGGCTGAGCTTTTGAAGTCGAGCAGGACAAGGGTAGGCTGAGTTAATTTGCATAATTCGACAATTTCAACCACACTCTGAGCCTCGCCGACCAGCTGGAAATCTTTGATGCTCATGATCAAAGAAGAGAGACCCTTACGGTAAATTGCCTGATCAGAAGCCAGAGCAACACGGGTAGCAGATTTCAGAGGGTTCATTCATTCCTGCCTTCAAAAAAAACGCCAACACCGAAGAAACATAATGTCCCAGAGGATGGCTTGTATGCCGTGCTGTACAGGTTCATTATAACGGTCAATTGCCAATTTTGTCCTCTCCAAAAGGGGGGTATCCTGTCCGTAACGAACAATTTTTAATGAAAGGAAAGCAAAAATTGATATAATAAATTGTATTAGTCAATAATTATTTCCAGAGGAGGTGAATCACTTAAAAACATCATGCTTAATTATGCCGGTCGGGTTATTGATTACTGTTCCTTTCCCGTTATTTGATCAGATTTGGAGAAAAAAATGAAAAAAACAGCCTCTTATATTTTGACTTTTTTGATAATTCTCTCCCTTGGGGTTGGTCTATTGCCCAACTCAACCGTTCAAGCCAGTCAGCCAAAAGTTGCTTTTTGGCTGACTGTTTTACATAACAATGACGGAGAGTCGGACTTAATCAATCTTGGAAGGGGGTTAGAAGATTTTGGCGGTGCGGCGCGTTTCAAAACAATGGTGGATAGATTGAAGTGGGATGCCGTCCACGGTAAGCCGCCGGTTCCTTCTGCCCCGCGCAGTGTGGTGATGGTCTCCTCTGGCGATAATTTTTTGGCTGGGCCGGAATTCAATGCCAGCCTTGAAAAAGGCGTGCCATTTTATGACAGCATCGCTATGGACTTAATCGGATATGATGCGATTGCGCTGGGCAATCACGATTTTGATTTTGGCCCGGATGTTCTGGCAGACTTCATTCAAGGTTTTTCGGTATCGAAACCGCCTTTCCTGAGCGTCAATCTGGACTTCTCGGCTGAGCCGCGCCTGCAGGAATTGAAAAATCAGAAAAGGATTGCAGCCAGCACAACTGTAAAGACTCCCGCCGGACGGGTTGGCATTATTGGAGCAACTACTCCAATGCTTCCATACATCTCCAGCCCGCGCAACGTGCGTGTCAATGATATGGTTGCCGAAGCAATCATGGCAGAAGTTCGCAGGCTGGAAGCAATGAAAATCAACAAAATCATCCTGATCAGCCACCTGCAAAGCATTACCGAAGACCTTTCAATGGTGCCCTACCTGTCCGGAATTGATATCATCATCGCTGGCGGTGGCGATGAGGTGCTGGCCAATCCCGGGCAAGTGCTGGTACCGGGTGACGAAACCCGTATTTTTGGCTCCTACCCCTTATGGGCAACCGATTCCATCGGTGTTCAGGTGCCGGTGGTGACAACCGCTGGTAGTTATTCCTATGTGGGGCGGTTGGTAGCGGGCTTCGACAAAGCCGGCAATCTGGTCATGATTGATGAGTCTCAAAGTGGCCCGGTGCGGGTTGCCGGCGGCAATCAACCGGATGCAGTTCCGCCCCATCCAGAAGTGCAGAGCAGAGTGGTTGAGCCGCTGATTGAGGCACTCAATGAAATGAGCATGAATGTGATTGGGGTCTCCGAAGTGCCATTGGACGGCACAAGAACCAACATTCGCAGCCGGGAAACGAATTTAGGCAATTTGACTGCCGATGCCTTGCGGTGGCAGGCTGCTCAACTGGCGGGCTTGTACGGGGTGAGTGTGCCGCAGGTGGCTCTCCAAAATGGCGGCGGTATTCGGAATGCCTCCGTTATTCCGGCAGGCAACATTACCGAATTGACCACCTTCTCGATTTTGCCCTTCCCCAACTTTGTTTCAATTGTGGAAGGAATATCCAGAGATCAGTTCAAGCAAATTTTGGAGAATGCCGTTTCGCGGGTGGAGTTTGGGGATGGGCGTTTTGCCCAGATTTCCGGTTTCCGCTTCACCTGGGATCCGGCCGGTACCGCTCAAATACTGGATTCAAATGGAAATATCGTCACGGTTGGTTCGAGGGTCAGGGATGTATTCCTAGATGACGGCACCCAGGTTGTTGGAGATGGCAGTGTCATCCCCGGGCCGGATTTGACGGTAGCGACGATTGATTTTCTGGCGCGGGGTGGTGATCAGTATCCCTTCCGGGGGGCTGCCTTTACTACTGTGGGTGTCACTTACCAGCAATCCCTTCGGAATTACATTCAATCTGGTTTGGGCGGCGTAATTACCGCTGCCCAGTATCCTGAAGGCGGCCAGGGGCGGATTACCCGTCTGCCTTAAAGCGTGATTTCCCCCTAATTTTTTTGAGGCCACTTAACCGGCTCACTCCCGTTGGGTAAAATGAAACAGGAGTGAGCCGCTAATCGGATGATCGATGTGAAATTTCTCAATAAGCCTCCAAGTATTTTGTCATGGACATGGATGGTCTTGCCTGTTCTGCTGGCGTTTGTGTTTCATCCCGTGGGGGGACAGTCTCAACAGCCGGCGGAAATTTGTTCCATGCCGTTTCAACCGGTGGCGTTACCCCTGACGGAACTGGGGGGGATGAGTATATACGGATGGACGGTCAGGCAACCGGTTTTAGGGGCGGATTGTATCCGAACGGAAGCAACAACCGCCCGGCGCAGCACGAAGCCGCCGGTTTGGATTTATCCCGCCAGATTCAACCGCTGGCCACCGACGGGCGGGTGGATGATCAAAATGGGCGGATTTTGTTCATTTCGATTGGCATGTCCAACACTGCAACCGAGTTCGGGGCTTTCAGTCGGCTGGCTGAGCAAAAAGCGGAACTCAATCCGAAGGTGGTGTTGTTGAATGGGGCTTTGCCCAACCAGATTGCAGAGCGCTGGAGCAACCCTGAAGGGATAGCCTGGCAGGAACTGGATAGGCGAATAACCGGCTATGGGTTTTCCTCCCAACAGGTGCAGGTTGCATGGGTTAAGCTGACCAATACCGGCGGGGGAGATTTTCCGCAGAAGGCGTTAGCCTTACAATCGGACTTGCAGGTGATTGTCCAGCATTTGAAGACGAAATTCCCCAATTTGAAACTGGTGTTCCTTTCCAGCCGAACACGTTCTTATACTTACTGGCGGGGGTTAAGCCCGGAGCCGCTGGCCTATGAAACCGGTTTCGCGGTCAAGTGGTTGATTGAGAAGCAAATCCAAGGGGATCCACAGTTGAATTTTAACCCGTCAAATGGGGAGGTCAAAGCATCTTATCTTTCATGGGGACCTTATCTTTGGGCGGATGGGGAGAATCCCCGAAAGGATGGGTTCACATGGCTGGCAAGCGATTTGACAGCGGACTGTACGCATCCATCCACTCAGGGGGCGGAGAAGGTAGCCCAACAATTGTGGAAATTTTTCAGCACCGATACGATCAGCCGGGATTGGTTTATATCCTCGGGTATGGTTGCTTCGCCCATAAAAACAGGCGATTTGACCGATACACCTGGCATTATCCGGGCTACTCCCTCAAAAACGCCTGAACAGAGGAAAGTAGAACTATCCTCGACACTGCCAGCCATTACTCCTTCTACGACCGCCGCACCACCCACGCCGCAGCAGGCTGGCAAGATCGAAGAAGGTCGCCCTGCTGATTCCTTTTCTTTTGAAATGGGCCTTTTCTTTTTGGCGGGGCTGGTTGGCGCGAGTATGGTGTTGGGATGGTTGCGGGGTAGAAAAAGAAAATAAACCCGCTAAAAACTATAAAAAAATTATAAAGAACTTTTTACTGATTTTCAGGTATGATGAATTCAATTATTTAGATAAAAAATATTGACAATTTGATATGCGTAGTGAATCGTCATAAGTTTTTAGAAACATGAAAGCTGGAAACAAGCTCATTCCGATTTTGCTCGAACAATGCCTGCTCTGCGTTAGCCATTACAGTCTCAATTGTGTCTTGCAGCTTATTGGCGCAGGCTCGATCTTTGAGATGACGCCAGAAACGTTCGATCGGGTTCAATTCCGAGCAATAGGGTGGCAGCCACACCACCATCACCCGATGCTCAAACAAACTTAACGCCGCTAAAGCGGAAGCGCTCTTATGATACGAAGCATTGTCCATCACCAACACCACTCGCCCGGTTGGATATTCTCCCACAAGCAGTCGCTCGAGGAAGTAGATGAACTGAGCGCTGTTCTTGGTTTCCGCCGTAGTCCAGGTGACCTGATCGCTCATCCAGTTGTACCCGCCAAAAATGTGACCTTTCTGCTTGCTTCCCGGCCGGGTGGCTGGAATGCGTCGCTGTTGTCCAACCTTCATCCAGCACGCCCGCAATGGCGGATCGAGGCTCAGCGTGGTTTCATCCACAAAGATGAGCTGGAAATCGTCTCCAAGGACTTTTTTTTCAACTCGTCCAGCAGTTCATCCGCTTTTGCTTTGGCTGCTTTGTCCTGCAAATGGCCTAAATCGTATTTTGGACGGCGATACCGGTATCCTTTGGCTTTCAGCAACGCGCGAAAACGTGCTTCGCTCAACTCGATCCCGGTTTCCCTGGCCAGGTGCAGACGCAGACGATCGATTGTCCACACCGTGAAGGGGTATCCCAATTCTCCTGGCTCTTTTTCAACCACTTCGGCAACCAGCTGTTCGTAGGCTTTATCCGCTTTGGCTGGCCGCCCGCTGCGCGGTTTGGTCGCCAGTTCTTCTACGCCGCCTGTGCGCCAGCGCTTGATCCAGGAGTAAACCGTTGGAATACTTACCGCTTGCATTTTCGCCACTTCATCAGGCTTGTATCCCAGGTGTAACAACCGAATGGCTGTGCATCGTTGGCGCACGCCTGGTCGTTGATCTCGCTTCATTGCAGTCTCTACAATTTGCAACTCTTGTTCGGTCAGGTGATAGTCTCGGGCTTTTGGCATGTTCCCAGTTTACCATGAATGATGGTTTGTTAAGGTTCTTTCAACGAACTACTTGACAGACCACCAGCCCCAGGATCTCCAGACTGGGGTTTAATTCATTGCGCACCGCGTTCAGGCTTTCCAGAAAGATGCCCACCCCGCGCCGGTCCACCGGTGTGGGTAAGGTGGGGATGAGAATGCCATCGGCGGCGTTCAGCGCGTTTTCCACCAGCAGGCCCAGCGAAGGGCCGCAGTCAATGATGACCGCGTCGTAGCCTTCCAGCCCGTTGAGGGCTTTTTTGAGGATGTTCTCGCGTCCCAGGCGGGTGATCAGCCCGATTTCGGAAATGGACAGCGATAGACCGCCCGGCGCGAGGTCAAGATTTGGTTTGAGCGGGCGGATAATATCCGCCATCGAAAGCGTGCCCGGCAGCGAACCGCCGATCACCTCGGCAATGCACTGCCCGCTGCTTTCTCCCACGGTTGCCAGCGTCAGGCTGGCTTGTGGATCGAGATCAATCAGCAGAACTTTACGCCCGGCTTCGGCCAGCCCGGCAGCCAGATTGATGCACAGCGTGGTCTTGCCCACGCCCCCTTTTTGATTGGCAACGGCTATGATTTTCATGGGTTGCACTGGAAGAGAAATTGATATGTGGAAATGGATTTTGCGATGAGTTAAGTTTACAGGCTTTTCAGGAATAGCGGGGAAAAATCCGGGTGAATTTATGGTAGGACTTTCCCATTTTCCCAAAACTACACGTCAAACCACATGATCATGTAGTCCTTTTGGGGTTGAACCGGCGTATACTGACTGTATGGATATCGAACCGGAAATTGGCGCGGGGAATCAGGTAGCCTTTTGAATACCGCCGCCCTGCCGGCTTTTATACTCCTCACACCCGCATGGAAAGGAATGTGAATCATATGGACGACCCTAACCTTCAACCCACCCCAAACCGCCGCAAGGCTGTTGCCCCCAGCCTGGCAGTCGGCGTGACCCTCGGCCTGGTACTGGGGGCTGCACTGGGCAACATTGCCCTCGGACTGGCAGCCGGTATCGTGATAGGTGGTGCAGTAGCGGTTTGGAAAATCAGGGCATCTTGACGGTCACTTTTGTTTTCTACTTTATCCTCACCAGTGAGCTTGCCCTGATTGCCTACAGCCTGAAGACCCAATTACCCCACTCTAAAATCAGGGCAATGATGCACCTGCTTACAGGGGTTTTGTTTGCCGGGCTGGTGTGGTCTTCGGTGATCCCATGGAATTTTCGGTGGTACGGCCTTGCAATTTTTCTGGCGCTTCAGGCTGTGGGCGGATTGTGGACCTTGGTCCGATCGGCAAAGGAGGAAGGTTCAGCCTCGAAGATGAACATTCTCCTGCGCTCAACCATCTCCTTACTGCTGACCTTCTGCGCAATTTCACCTGCGCTCATCTTTCCGACCTACCGGCCGCTTACTCCTACCGGCAACTACATTGTTGCAACGGCAAGATACACTTACACCGATGAGCATCGCATGGAGCAATTTGCCGCAAACGGACTGCCCCGTAAAGTCAATTGCTCCTGCTGGTATCCGGAAAACACCCCACGAGGCGCGACCTTCCCGCTGATTATTTTTTCACACGGCGGGCTGGGACTGGAAACCAGCAACGAATCGTTATTCCTTGAGCTGGCCAGCCATGGCTATGTGATCTGCTCAATCGGTCACCCCTTTCACGCATTTTGGACGAAGTCCACCGATGGGCAAACAGCCGGAGCGCTCCAGTGTAGAATATCTGCAGGAACTCTATCGAGTCAGTCTGGAATTTTTCAATTGCTATTTGAAGGATCTGCAACCTGCGTCACCCATTGCATTCAATGCCTGCCCGTGAAATGGTTAACGTTCTTCTTCTTTTGAATTCAGGATCCAATATGCAAAACTATACCCCCTATCTCCCAACCCTAAAACTGATTAAACCGGTCTTCGGGCTGTTTGTTCTATTGTTGATTCTGCTGACCGGCTGCACGGCTTCATCCTCGAAAATTCCGATGAACTACCGCTGGGCGAGTGTTCAGGGCAGTCAGATTCAACAGGCACAAGCCGGTGAACAGTTTTATTTTCAAATCTTTGTGGACGAGCCAATGATTTCCGAGAGCGTACCGGTCAAGATTAAGGTCAGCGGCAATGTCAACGAAGGCTCGATCCGGTTTGAGCTGCGCCGTCCAGATGGTCAGCCGGTATGGGATTCGGGCACTATCCGCCGTGGTGATTTTTCAATTCAGACGGAATACACCCTGCCAGCCGGTCAAACCGGAACCTACACCCTTGGGCTGGTTTACAGTGAAAACACCTCGGCGGTGTATGACCTGAGCTGGCACGCCATTCAGTTGGGCCCTGCTGTTCTCATACCGGGGTTGGGCATGATTTTGGTTGGGGTTGTTTTTGTGCTGTTTGCCGCCCGTCGGAAAATTCTGGGCTGGCGCTATTTTTGGCTGGGAGCGCTGTTCTGGGTGTTGACCGTGGCAGTCAAGTTTGCCGTTGCCGTACCACTCAACCCGCTCGTGATTCGCGCACTGGGCGCCGGAAGTGACAACCTGTTTTCTCCCGCTAATCTGGCAGTCTATTTCTATATCGGCGCACTAACCGGCATCTTCGAGGCCGGACTGGCATGGCTCATCCTCAGCAGGGTACGCTGGGGAAAGGCCAGCTGGAATCAGGCACTGGTATTTGGAATTGGTTTTGGGGTCATTGAAGCCGTGCTGCTCGGATTGGCCGGTTTCGGGACTTCACTGATCGGTCTGCTTTCAGCCGAAACGCTTCCAGTAGCCACCCTGGGCAATCTGGCCAACAATGCCACGCTGGTAATGGGGCTTGCTCCCGTTGCGGAGCGTTTATCCGTCATTTTCGCCCACATTTTCTCCTGCGTGTTGATTTTTTATGCCATTGCCAGCAGACAAGCCAGATGGGGCTGGCTGGCAATTCTTTACAAGACCCTGCTGGACACACCCGGCGGTTTTGCTGCCTATTGGGGCGCCAACACCGCCGAGAAAATCTGGACACTGGAAGCGGTAATTGCCATGATCGGTTTGCTCGGATTGTGGGCAACCCTGCAGATTGCGCGACGTTACCCGCTTCAACAAACCGTGGAGTAAGCAGCCGGTTCTACACCCCATCCCCCTCGCGGAGGGCGTTTTCCCAATCCAGCCGCAGGTGAGCGCCAAACGCCTTGACTTCGACCCTTGTCCCGCCGAATTCAGCCCGGACGAAAGGATTGTCGTAACGCGGGAAGGCATCCAGCGCTACCTTTTCACCGTCCACCCGCAGGTCGCCTTCCCAGCCGAATTCCATCCGTCCGTTGCCGGGCGAATCAAAAGAAACCTGCAAGCCGTCAAAACGCAGCCCTGCCGAGCCGATTGCGGTGATGAAATCGCCAAACGAGCCATCTTCTGCCTGCCGGCCTAACTGACACAGCCAGATGTTTTGAGCACCGTCCGCCACAATCTCGCGCCCCTCGTCCTCGCGGCGGGGAAAGCGCAGCGCGTCCTCCGCCCGGTACACCGACCTGCGCTCCAACGGCTGCCCAGCCGTCTGCTCCGACTGCCCGGCCTCACGCCAGCGGTAGGGATTGCGGGAATAGAGCGCAAGATAAGCCGTCCCGCGCCGGGCAAAAATCCATCCGCCCCGCTCCACCACTTCATCGAACCGATCGCGCGGCAGCCAGGCATGGGTGTAAAAATGGCGGATCGGCACATAGACTGCCGGTATTCGGCGCAGGTTGTAAATTACAATCGCCACATTGCGGTATTGAGCAGCGCGGGGGAGCAGTCCGCTGCCCGCCCAGTAATTCGGTGTGGCTCCTTCCAACTTCGCCGGGTGGGTGGTGAAACACACCGCATCCGGGCCAAGGGTCGCCTGCCAGATGTGCTGCTGGTCGCCGCCGTAACCCTTGCGGTAATCCTGCGCGGTGGAAAGCATGTAGTCGGCAGTTTTCCAGGTGTAGATATTGACCTCCTCGCGGGTATTGCGGCAGGCATCCCGTTCGATGGCAGCAGCCAGCACCGGCAGCAAACCCAGCGCCCGCAGCGGTCGGACGAAGGGACGAAACGGTGAGAAGGGACGCAGAAAATCATTTTCCCACCAGTTGCACTGGTCGAACATGCGCAGGGTCTGGTTGATGGTTCGCGGGTGGACGTAGGCTTCCAGGGTCAGGCAGTGCATTCCATCTTCAAAATTATCCGGCTTCAATCCCCACTTTTCCATCTCGGCCAGCCGAATCCCCATCCGCTGCCGGTTAAGCATCCCCTCCGGCGGGTCAAATTGGGCAATTTTCTCGATCACTTTTGGCAGGCGGTAGCGGCTGAGGGCAAACGCCGCGGCGCTCATGTTATCGTAAGCGGAGAAAATGCCCATGCCAAACAACAGTTTGGTGGTGTCGGTCGTGCCTTCCTGTGCCGCCCATTTTTTGGTATTTTCGTATGCCCGCCCGTGGGTCGAACCGAATACACCATGATACGAATTCAAAGCCATGTCCAGCAGCAAAAGGTCAATCCCCATGGCGGCGCGGCGGCGCAGTTCATCATCGGCGGCAAAATCCACCAGCGAGAGCAGCGCGGTAAAATCCTCGTCGTAATAGACGTGCGAAAGCCACTCGCTGAAGCCGGTGCGGAAGCGCAGTTCCAGCCAGCGCAAAATGCGCGCCCGGTTAAGGGTCATCTTGTGCTGACCGCTCTCGCCGCTGTTGGTGAACACCTCATCGGGATACAACTGACCGGCAAGGTAGGCCGCCGAGGTGTACAGGATGTAGTGGTTTTCCGTCCAGGTACACAGCGAATCCACGCCCGGCTCGTTGGGAAAATACTTGAAACCCAGCACAACCTGACGGGCGCGCTCGCGCAGCGCCGGGCTGACACACTCTGGAAACTGGTACAACAGGCGTAAAATACTGTGCAGCACAAAATCGGCGCAATCGCGCCGCGCGGCAATGAAATCCAGCGCCGCCTGAATCACCCCCTCGTGCGGTTTTTGACCCGCCGCGCAGCGAATCAGTTCGTGCCAGACCGGTTTGGTGTTTGCCGGGGCCGGGTTGCGCAGTACGTGTTGAATGTAAACCTGTTTGCGTTCCTCAAAAGTCGGCATGAAGGGCTGTTCCGCGAAGAAATCCGCCACCGGTGAGGCAGGGTAGCCCTCGGGTGCTTGTTGGGAAGCGCGAATCTGATAGTCGCGCTGGGTGTGAACGGTCATGACTCTTCTCCGTGTTCAACCAAGTAAGGTTTTCACCAATACCTGCTTTTCCCCTTCGTCCACCGGCAGACCGGCGCGCTGACGGGCAAGCAGGGCATTCAAACGCTGGTGCAGGGCCGGCGTCAGCGGGAAACGCAGGGCAAACACCAACGCCAGGGCAAGCAAAACCAGCGGCAGCAGCATGAAAATCAGGCGCAATGCCAGCAGAAAGGTGGGGCTTTGCGGCTGTTCGATCAGGCGCATTCCGCCGTTCAGCGATTCCTGAATCGGCGGGATATAACCCGCCCATTCCAGCACGTGCGAAACGGCAAAAATCGCCAGAGCCGAGCTGAGCTTGCGGATGAAGGTCACCAGCGCCGAATAAATCGCTTCCCGCCGCTGACCGCTGCCCAATTCGTCCACATCGGGAATATCCGGGAAGATGGCGTAAATCATCACCACAATTCCGCCGGTGCCCAGCCCCACAAAAGCGGCAAAGACATACACCCACCCCCGCGCCGATTGCGGCCCGATCAGCCAGCTGAACAGCATCGTCACTGCCCAAAGGATCAAACCGATGATATAGCCCCGCACTTTGCCCAACTTTCGGCTAAGCCGGACATAAAACGGCAGAGAAATGACCTGCGCAATCAGCAGCGTGCCGTTGACAAAGCTGACCTCCCCGCTGCGCTGCAAATAATACTTGATGAAATAAGCCACAATCGTGCTGACCGTATCAATGGCAACAAAGGCAAACAGGTACATTGCCAGCGTGTACACGAAGGTACGGTTTTGAAAGGGAGTGAGGAAAGCCTCCCGCCAGTTGAACGGACGGGGTGGTTTCTGAAACTCCGGGCGCTCGCGCACGGCCATGACCGTGGCAATGAAAGGCAGTGCAAAGAATAAACCAAAGCCGGCCGCCATGACGATATAGCCGGTGCGCACATCCGCAAAGGCCTTGACAATTTCCAGCGGCAGCAGGGCCGCCAGTATGGACGCTACGGTGGAAAAGAAAATGCGAATCGAACTCAGGCGCGAACGCTCATGATAATCCAGCGTGATTTCCGAATGCAGCGCATTGTAGTTGAGCATGACGATGCTGACCACCGTGGAAAAGAACAGGTAACTCAGCACCACGGCGGTAAAACGGGCGGATTCCGATTCCATGCTGTACGGATAAAACAACGCAAAAAACGACAGAAAGATGAGGGGAATGCCAATCAGCAAATAGGGACGCCGCCGCCCCAGAAAGGTGCGTGTGCGGTCACAAAGGATGCCCTCAAACGGGTCGGTGATGCTGTCATAGATCTTGCTGATCAGGATGACCGTCCCCGCCAGAGAAGGCGATATGCGCACCACATCGGTTAGAAAGATCAGGTAATAAAAACTGATGATGACGCCCGAACCGCCGCCAAAAATATCCCCCACGCCGTAACCGATCCGCGTCCACAGGCTGAGCGGTTTTTCGGTTGGGGTCGTTGTGTTGGAGTGTTGATCGGTTGATGCCATGCCGCTGGTTGAACCACCTTTCTCTGGAAAACAGGGATTTTTTTTCCTACTCCTCCGGGCAGAGTGCAACCCGCCCAGTTATCTGGCTATGCGAATTTTTTCGACCAGTTCGCGCCGCCCGCTTTGCGCCGAGCGGTACACCGCCTCCACCGCTGCCAGCACCGCTAAAGCCTCCTCAGCCGGAATCAAATACGGCTGGTCATCCAGCACCCAGTTGACGAAAGCGCGCAGGCTGCGCTGCAAGGCATGCAGCCCGGCCACCGGCAGAGGATGGCGGCCCAGGCGCACCCCGCGAACATGCAGACGGGGCAGCGGTAAGTCGGTATATACGGCCTGCCCGCGCTCGCCGTACACCTCAATCCGCACCGCTTCTTCCACCGCCGCCGCCATGGTCGAGGTCAGGCTGATCAGTGTGCCGCCTTCGGTCTGCAGGATGGCCTCAGCCAGCGTTTCCACCTCCACATCGAAGCGCGGCGTTGCCGTCCAGCCGGCTGCCTCCTGCGCTTCTTCTCCCAGCGCCCACAGCGCCAGATCCAAAAAGTGGCTGGCCTGAGTGATTAACGTCCCGCCGCCAGCCTGATCCAGCCGGCTGTGCCAGGCCGCCGAGCGAAAGTAGCTCTCATCCCGCCGCCAGGCCACGTTGATGCGGATGCTGAAAACCCGCCCCAGCTCACCCGCGCGCACCGCCTGCGCCAGCCGGTAAGCAGCCGCATCATAACGGTACTGGTAGTTGACCCCAACTTTCGCATTCTGCCCCGCCAGCCAGTTGACCAGCGCAACCCCTTCGCTCAACGTGCGGGTAAGCGGTTTTTCCACCAGCACGGCTTTGCCCGCCTCCACCGCCCGGCGAATCATTCCTTCGTGCAGGTGATGCGGCAGCGCCAGATAAACCGCATCCAGCCCGGCCGTTTCCAGCATTTCTTCCACCTCTGTAAACGCCAGCGGAATGCGGAATTGACGCGCAAAGCGATGCGCTTTTTCGTCATTATGGTCACAGCAGGCGCTCAGAACCAGCCGCGGAACGAACCGCGCCAGCAGCGCCGTGTATCGGGCGATCTCACCGCAGCCCACCACTCCCAGCCTCAACCGGCGCTTCATGAGGGATTTTCCTCCGCGGGCGAAACGACCCAATTCAGCCCCCGCCGGATGATTTCCCGCACGGCGGGATGGCGCAGACTGCTGCCCAGATGACCCGGCAGCAGATAACATACCCGCCCGGCGGCATAACGGTAGGTCCACACCGCCGGGGCTTCCTCCCCTTCGGCAGATGCCAGCCAGTGAACCTTGACATTTGGCTGAAATTCGTGATGATACAATTCATCTCTAACCGAAAAGGCCGCCATCCCGCCAAACAGATCCTCGCGCAGCGGACGAAATTGCAACGGTTGCACCCTGCCGTGACCGATGAATCGTCCGCCGAGCAATTCAAAATAAGCCGGACTGGTTTTGAAAGAAGCCGTTGCCGAATGTACCCCCAGCACTCCCCCGCCCCTGGCGACGTAATCCAGCAGGCGGCGCAGCGCGGTATCCTCTGCCTGCTGGCGGTGAAGGTACAGCACCACCGCCGCAACACCGCTCAGATCCACAGGGAGCTGCTCCAGTCGGCGGCACTGGAAAACCTGAAATGCACCGCTGCGCTTTAACGTCTGCCCCAGAGCCAGCCGCCCATCCAGTGGCGGGTGAAACAACCCCTCGCTCACCAGCCAGACGGTTTTCACGGTTGTCTCCGTTTGGCAGCCGCCAGCTGTTCGGCTTCGGGACGGCTTTTGTAAAAGTCATCCAGCGGGTAACAGCCGCTCACCAGTCCCAACCGCGGGGCGGTCGTACAGTCGCTGAACGTTCGGCAAATTCGTTTGCGCTGCAAAGACACACCCCTCAACACATCCCCACACAAGTCGGGATAAGTCAGCGCCATCCGTCCGATACCGACGAAATCCACTCCGCCGCGGCGCACATTCCACTGGGCCACCTGCGGCAGCCATTCCTGCAGGTAGGAATAGGCCGAACCCACAAAAATCAGCCGCGGGTGACGCGCTTTGAGTTCCGCGGTTACCCGAATCTGGCGGGCAACCCCGACCAGCGGATCTTCGGGGGGCAGGTAACCATCAGACGGGGGAAAGAGCGCCGGCCGCTGAATGTGTGGGCAGTAGTAGGGACTGCCGGCACTCAGGTTGGCCAGTTCTACCCCCAGCGATTCGAGCAGGTTAAGAAATTGATGGACTTCCTTCAGGTCAATTCCTGTACCGCTGCCATCTCCACCGAAGGCATAGGGATACTCCTTCTCCTCCGGCCACGCTTCCGGTTGTCCAACGCCATCCGCGGCGGGTTTGAAGGGGATGAAATCAAACGCCGAGAGGCGCACCCCAATCAGCAAACCGGGTGCTTCGGTGCGGATGCCGCTCACCACCTGGCGCAAAAAGCGGGTGCGGTTTTCCAGAGTGCCGCCATAACTGCCGGGGCGCTCCACCGCGCTGAGCATTTCATGCAGCAGATAGCCGTGGCAGTGTTTGATATCCACAAAGTCAAAACCGGCCGCCTGCGCCAGACGCGCCGCCCGTACAAAATCCCCAACAAGGTCATCCAGTTGAGCATCGGTCATCAGCGGGTAGGACGAGTCCAATCCCAGGCGGCGGTCGAGAATGGGATGATGATAGAGGATGACCGGCTGCGGCCGGCCCTCAGGGCGGGCAAAACGCCCGGAGTGGGTCAGCTGCAAGCCGACCAGCAGACCTTCTACACCCCAGCGGGTGGTATGGGCTGCCACCAGCGTCTGGCGCAGGCGCTCCAGCTCGCGCAGATTGGCATCCTGGATCAACAACTGGTTGGGGTTGGCACGCCCCTGCGGACAGACCGCCACCGCCTCACCGCCCCAGATGAGTTTGGCGCCGCTCTCTCCAAACCGCTGCCAGCGGCGCAGGGTCAGCTCGCTGGGTTTGCCGTCGGCAGTGCCGTCCCAGCCTTCCATCGGCTGAATGCACCAGCGGTTGCCAATCCGACGGCCTTCCCCCGGCAGTGCCAACGGCTGCGCCAGCGGTGATTGGGAGTCGGGCAGCAAGACATCATCCAGGTCTAAATCCAGACCCAGTTCACCCAAACGGACGCGCAGGGCCGCAGGGCTGGTGAAACGCGCCATGCGCGGATAATCAATCATGGCTGAATTGCTCCAACCCTTTCAAAATCTGGCGCAGCACCGCCAGGTCGCTTTGCGGGCGGCGCGGACAGTCGGGATGCGGGTAACTGTCGGGCAGCCAGCCGCGCAGCCAGAGAAATTGAGCCGCAGAATGACGGTAAGCCGGCACCGGATTGCGGAACGCAAACCAGCCGAGATACTGCAAGACGTCGTTCAATTCGTAAAAGCGCGGGTCACCCGCATGCCACCAGCAGTCGCGCAGCGCAAAATAATCCGGCGCAAAGGTCGAAAGCCCCAACAGGTAGTCCGACCCGTACATCACCATGTCAATCGCCAGATCGTTGCCGGTCAGCAATTGAAAATCCGGGCGGAGACGGTCGCGCAGCGCCAGCCGCTCCCATTCCAGCCGACGGCTGAGTGAAGAATGCTTGGCTGCCACACACTGCGGAATGCCCAGCAGGCCTTCAAACACTTCCAGCGCGTAAATTTGACCAAAGGGGGCAAACATCTGGCCCAATTCGAAGGCGATAAAACGCCCGGCCACCCGTCCAAAGGCCGCATAGGCTTCTATAAGGCGCGCCGGCGGCAAGGCGCTCAGTCCGTAGGATTGAAAGATGACCGGCGTGCCCCCAAAGGAGAGAATCTGCTCGATTTCGCGTTGATAAGCAGCCGGGTCAAAGGCATCACCGGGCCGGTCGAGCACCACCGTCCCCGCCACAAACGGGAAATCCCCCAGGGTTTGGCGGGTCTGGTTCAACACCTCACGGCGGGTGTCGGCATCCAACAGGTGAGCATAACCGGTATCCATGTTCACCGCCGGAATCAAACCGGCCTGCGCCGTGCGCTGAACATGCGTCGCAAAGGCATCCCAGTTGACGCGGCCCTGGGAGGTAAACGGCAATAAAACAGCCGAATAGCCGGTAATTTTTCGCCGGGGGATGATTGGAAACATCGGAATGATTACGAATGAGGGATGAGCAAATTATACTCTGAAAAGGATTTTGGAAAGCGACCAAAACCGGCTGAATTCAAGCTGCCAATCGCGCTGCCGCCGCCAAATCAGGCATTCAGACAAACCGAGCATACCTACACGAAACGATTTGGGGTCATAGCCTGTTTTTCCCCAAAGCAACATCCCGTCTCACCTGTGCCTTTCAGGTATAATGATTCAAGCCGCCCCACCAGGGGAGCAAAAACGCAAATTCATAAAGGATCAGGTGCAATTGTCAGCCAACCCATGCATCACCCTTTTTGAGCAGCAGAAGGTTTCCTATCAGGAATTGGGCATTTCTCCCAGCGATCCATTGTTGGACACCCTGGAGAAGATTAACCAGCAAGCAGAAATCATCCGGCTGGAGCGCAAAGGCTTCCGTGCTTTGCAATACGTTGGCGTCATTCAAATTAACGAAACTACCATCCAGATTCTTCCCAAAATTGACTATGACTCCCTTGCGGAAAATCCGCTCCGAAGCAATCTTTCAAGTAAAGAAAATGCAGAGCATACCGCAGCGCGCAATCTGATATCCATGCTCATTTATGCCAACGGGATGAAAGTGCACTCCCAAACGCTGGGGGCTTTGAGCACCACACGGGCGGGATGGCTGGAAATGCTCACCCAACTGTTTGCCACCGAACTGCTCAATCAATTGAGGCAGGGCTATCACCGCGATTATGTTCAGCAGGAGGATCGGCTGCCCTTTCTGCGGGGGCGCTGGAACATTTCCCGCCAATTTTCACATCATCCCAACCTGATTGAAGGACTGGATGTTAATTACGATGACTTCCTGCCGGACACACCGCTCAATCGCGTCTTTCGGCTGGCAGTCCGTCAAATGCAGCCGTTGAGCCGCGATCAGCAAACCCGTAACTTGCTGGCCGATCTGGACGAATGGCTGAAACCCGTTCAAATTTATCCGTATGCCTCGATCTATCTGGATCAAATTCAGTTCACGCGGCTCAATGAACGTTTCAAGGCAGCCTTCGACCTGGCTCGTCTCTTTTTGACCGGTCATTCCATCACCTTGCTTCCTGGAAAACAGCGAGCATTTGTATTTACGCTGGATATGAACCGACTTTTTGAGCAGTTTGTTACCCGATTACTTCAATCCAACGCAAAACGGATCCTGCCCCGCGAATGGCAGGAATGCGTTATTGAAACCCAGGGAGGGAAAACACCCAGATACCTTGCACGTCCTCTTCCCACCACCGCAAAACCCATCCTGCAATTGAAGCCGGATATCTTAATCAAATCACATGGCCGGCCTCGCCTGATTATTGATACGAAAAATAAAACATTACCAACCCTGAACGCCATCCAGGACATCGCCAAAGATGATCTGTACCGGATGACCATTTACGCCACTCATTTCGATTGTCCGAATGTACTGCTGCTTTATCCCCGGCCGGCCCATACAAACACAACTTCTCCCCTTGTCCTGGAAATCGAAGGATTTCCCATTCGGATATTTATCGCGGCTCTGAATCTACACCAACCTCTCAATCAACTGGATGGTTTAGTAGATGAATTTCGAGGGATACTGACCTGTATCCACAACTACGCTAGATAACCTGAAGGAGGCAAGATGGCACGCCGCTCAAATGATGAACACCTGTATAAAACCTTTGCTCGTTTCAAAGATGATTGCTTGCTCAAAGATTCTTCTTTGCTCTGGCACAATCCCAATCGGCAGCTCTGGTCTTTGGAAAACCTCAGAAAGTGGAAAGAACTGGTGATCGATCTTCCCGATAGCGGCGCCGAAAGTTTCAACGAAAAACTCGAAAGGCAGCTCGGCGGGGCTTATCCGGAATTATGGGGCATCACGGCCGACCTTCATCATATTTATTACCTCCCCTCTACAAACATAACAATGGATACTCGCCTGAAGAATATCCAATGGGCAGCCGAAAGGGCCGGGTATGTCCTGCCCAACCTAAACAATGAAATTTGGGAAGCGCACCGCAAGATGGGCTTTTGCAAAACTTCCTTCAAATACCATATCCGTTACGCGCAGCTAAACCTTCTTGTCCTGTTCGCCATCAAGGTAAAAGAGCAACAGGACCGACGCGCAGTTTTGGAAGATGCCCATCGCGTTCAGATATTGCTGGACGAGATTCTCGACAGCATTCCGAACAAAATGGAACGGGCCTATGATATGCGCCATGCCATTTTATACCTCATGTTCCCGGACAAGTACGAACGGATTATCAGCACCAGCGACAAGCAAAAGATTGCTGAGTATTATAGAAAGTATGTTTCCACGCCGACCGATGGTCTTGACCAGCAAATCCTCCAGATTCGAGAAAAGTTGATTAAATCCCATCCACAGGGTCATCTTTTGGACTTTTACGATCACCTCAAGCACGAATGGAAGGATAGGAAGGTCAACCCACCGCCGGATAACGAGATTCTCCAGCAAGCCGCGCGTCTGTTACTGCAATTCAAAAACCTGATTCTGGCCGGACCACCCGGCACGGGCAAAACTTACTGGGCCGATCGAATTGCTGAATATATGGTAACCGTACAACCCGCCGGAAAAGCATCGAACACAGTCCCCTTTATTCATAAAATTACCCTGCATCAATCCTACGCATACGAAGACTTTATCAAAGGACTGCGCCCAAAATTGACCGAAAACACTAACAATGGTCTTGCGTTTGAAATCAAGCCCGGCATTTTCCGTCAGTTGTGTACCAAGGCAGAACAGGACCCGCAACGCCGTTATGTCCTGGTGATTGACGAAATCAACCGCGGCAACATTGCGAAAGTATTTGGAGAATTAATGACTCTTATTGAAGCCGACAAACGCGGCAAATGGACGGCGGTACTGCCTTACAGCAAAGAAACCTTTTGCGTGCCGCCCAATCTTTACATCATTGGCACGATGAACACTGCCGATCGCAGCATTGCCTTGATGGATGTTGCACTGCGCCGCCGCTTTGCTTTCCTTGACCTGATGCCAGACGCAACCTTGCTGGACAATATCGTGATTGCCACAGGCGAGGATGAATTAAATATGGGCGACTTTTTACGAAAGATCAATCAGCGCATCACCGAAATACGCGGCGCCGATTACCAGATTGGGCATAGTTATTTTCTTCCCTTGAAGGAAGATTTATCCAACGACGATAAAATCAAACGATTAGACGACATCTGGAATTTCCAAATCGTCCCGCTGCTCAAGGAATACTTTTACGGACAAAATGATCTGATGCGGCAAGTTTTGCCGGGTATTTTTGAGGCTTACGAGGAAAACTCCCCCTCAACCGCCGCAAATCTGCTGAACCTGCACGACGAAGAGCTGGTGGCAGCATTGTGCCGCCTGTAAAAACAACCTTTTCTTTTTCAACCACTCATGGCATTCCATCATAGCCGGCGGTCGGGTTGAACATGCTGAAGCGGGGCTGCCAGCCGAGTTCCTGCTTGGCTGCAGAGCAGTCTACCAGAGTGCGGTAGGGGTTTTCGCCAACCCATGCTGCGAGGGTAGTCTTTTTCCACGGCAGGTGCGGGTACACCTTTGCCACAATTTCGGCAGTGGGGGTATGGGTGCGGTTGTCCTCGGCGGTGAGCAGGAAGGCGCGGTGGCCTTGTACCGGCGCGTTAAGGCTGAGCAGGGCGGCTTCTGCCACATCGCGCACATCCACATAGGAGTAAAAATCCTTGCGCTGGGAACGCTCCACCCCATCGCCGGGCAGTCGAGTCCACCAGCGCACTTCCGGCGGGCCCGGCTGTGTAACCAGCGTGGGGCGCAAGCTGATTACGCTGAACACGCCCCGCGCGGCAAAAGCGGTGCACATTTCCTCAGCAATGTGCTTGCTCAAGGCGTAGGAACGCACCGGCTGATGGGGAACATCATCATCCAGGGGCAGATAAAGGGCAGTATGGCCGGGTTCGCCCTGTCCCAAAGCGTTGATGCTGGAAAAGTACACCACCCGCCTCACGCCGCTTTGGGCAGCTGCCAGCAAAATCGTCCATGTGCCGCGCAGGTTGATGTCCAGCAATTCTTCCTCTCTGCCGGGAATATCATTGGGGATGGCAGCCAGATGCACCACCGCATCCACGCCCTGCATCAAACGGCACACCAGCTCCCCATCCCGCACGTCGCCGGTGACCTGCTCGCCGTAATCGGGCATATCATCCATGAATTTATCCAGCAAACAAAGGGAATGACCGGCTTCATGTAGCCGCTGAACCACCCAGCGCCCAACTTTGCCCTGGCTGCCCGTGACCAAAACGCGCATCGTTTCTGCCTCCGTTGTGAAATTCTTTAATTGCTTCACTATTCCTTTACAATCAGCAAACACCCTGCTTATTCTGTTCCGTCATTGACATATTCAACCGCCTGCTTGCCGGTCATGTGTTCGATCTCAATGCCAATTATGACCGCCTGCGCACATTGGTTGATTTCGTTTGGCTTCCTCAGGCTGATCTGCCGCATACTTTTCAACCAACGCCGCAAGGGCTTGCCGATACTCATTCCCTTCAACGATTCTTGCCTTTCCAAATGCAATCACACTGCGAAAACAGGTCGTAAATTTTTCGCTTAACACCCTGTCTTCGTCAATTACTGCAAAAGATACCTTCGGGTATTTTGTGATGGCCTCCACTTTGTGACCAACTTTGGCGGAATGAAAGTAGATTTTCCCGTTGAAAAAGACAAAACTGAGCGGTACCGCATAGGGATATCCCTCATCTCCCAGGCACGCCAGCACGCCGTTCGTCCTTCTTTCCAGCACCGCAGCCATTTCCTGCGGCGTCAACGCTTGCCTGCTTCTTCTCATGGCCCTGAACATTTGTCATTCCCTTTCTACTCTACTTCCGGCTTAATCCTGATCATCATGATTATACGTTCCCCCAGCGTTGTTTTCCAAATCTTAAATGGCCGGTTATCACCGTGATACCGCCCCGTCCCAATCAATTTACTGCCTCAGGCAATCAACATTTCGCCAACTGGCATTGGGAGATGAGCAGTATAAACTTCCAACCCTGCCGCAAAGCGAGGATGGTTGGGATGGGTTCATCGGCGCTGGGATAAGGTGAGAAATTGCTGCCCGGCAGCCCTCCACCCCCCTCCCAACCGTTGCCCCAAAGCAACCGGCCTCACCCCTGAAAGAAAGGTGAGGCCGGTTAACGCGTTCAATCTCCTCACGGGGTGACTTCGATCAGAACCGCGCGTACTACGACGCGCCATTGATAACGGTTCTGCGCTTCCTGATAACCCTGGCAGGTGATCAGCGTCAGCCAGTCGCGTTCTTCATGCCGCAGCGCTGAAATATCACCGGGCAGCACACGGCGCACCTCGCGTACCTGATAGCGATAGGTTGCGGTAGAAGTGCGGATCAAAATCTCATCTCCCCACTTCAAGGTGTGCAGCCCAACAAACACACCCGGTAAGCCATTCGCATCATACACATGTCCGGTCAATACGGTATTGCCCGGCCGGGTGGGGTAGGCGCTGCCCTCCAGCCATCCCACCAGATTGTTCAACCAGGTCACATCCCACACCCCTTCCTGCAGCGGTACACCCACAATATTGCGTCTGATGCCGAGTGCGGGAATTTCCAGCCACAACCCGGAAATGTTGCTGTAACGCCTGCCGGCCGGCTGGGCGGGCAGCACTGTTACCTGCCACGGTGCAAAGCCGGTATCCGGCAGCAGCGGGGATGAAATAGAAACATCCGCCTGACTGCCATAGGTGTTCAACGGGCTGCCGGGCTGGAAACGGCGCTCATCGGACTGCGGGTTGTAAGGCGACTGCGGATTTTGCACCACGCCCGGCAAACTGCTCCACGAAAGCAGCGCCACATTTTCAACCGTATCACCCGGCGACAAATTGCCAATCTCCGCCTCGAAGGCCAGGATGGTCTCCGGCGCGTCCGGCGGGAAAACCTCCCAGCCGACGCGCAACAGAGGCGCAGCGCTGTCATCCAAAACATTTGGCAGCAACCCACTCACGAAACGCAGCGTACCGGGCACATAGGTTAGACCCCGCGGCAGGGTGTCGGTCAGCAGCACATCCCACGCGCTGGTATCCGAAGCCGGGTCGGCTTTGACCAACAGGCGGAAGGTGACGGTTGCGCCGGGCAATCCCACATCCGGGTCAACCGTTTTGACCACGGTCAGGGTCGGTTCGACAATGCGCACTTCACGCGCCTGCATGGACAGCGAACCGCCATCCCACTTCCACTCAGCCTGATTGTTGAGCAGCTTGCCGCGCACGTTCGCGGAACTGTTCAGAACCACCACCCGGTAGCGAATGATCAGGTCAATGTCCTTTTCAGTGGGATTGTTCAGATTACCGAAGTCAAGGGTCATATACCGCCCACGCTGCTGCGGTTCGCTGCTGCCGGGCGGATAAGCGCTGATCACTGCGCTGGTGCATAATCCACTGATCTCACCCCGTGAAGAAACCAATCCCTCTGCGCTTGCGTTGACTTCATCACAGGCGACAAAAGCCAGCCCTTCATCCAGTACATCGCTGAAGATCAGATCGGCAATTTGTTGACCGGCTTTCACTTGGAAGCGCACTTCATAGGTCAGGATTTCGCCTATCGCCACCTGCGGCAAGACGGTAAAATCCTGATTGGTCTCGACAATCGCTTTGCCGCCCTGCCCAATGACATTTTCATCGGTTGCTGTATTGTCGTCCGGGGTCGGGTCAATTCCGTTTTGCCCGTCATCCCGTACCACTGCCGTGTTGAGAAGGCTGGTAATTTCCACTGAAAGCGGGTCGTTGACCTGAACGGTCAGCGTGCGGGTTACCGCGACTGACTGCGCCGGCAGGTCAAACGGTGGCCAGGTGACCAGACGGGTGCTTTCCTCATAGGTCGCGCCATCGCTGGCGGAAACAAAGGTCACTCCAACGGGCAACGTATCGGTCACCACCACACCGGTAGCCATCTGGTTGCCGCGATTTTCAATCCGCAGGGTATACATAAGGGTTGCCCCCGGCGCAGTGACATTCACCCCGTCATCCTTGCTGATCGCCAGATCCGGCGCGGCAGTGAGCGGGGTGGTATCCGAGGCAGTGTTATCCTCCGGATTGGGATCCGGTCCGCGGCTGCCGTCATCGCCAATCGTCACCGTGTTGGCAATTTGCTCCACCCCATCCGGCACGGGGTTGATGACCCGCACCGCAAAGGTCAGCGTGCCGCTGCTGCCAGAGGCCAGCGTGCCGATGGTGTAGGTACAGGTCGTCCCGCCCACACTGCCGTCCGCACACGACCAGCCCGGCGAAGATGAACCCGCCATAAAAGTGGTGTGCGCCGGCACCGTTTCGGTAATCACCACACCGCTGGCGGCCCCGTTGCCGTTATTCCGGTAGGTCAGGGTATAGACAATCACCCCGCCCGGTACGGCGCTGCTGCCGCCGTCACTTTTTTCAATGGCAAGGTCGGGTCCGGTGCTGGTCAGGCTGGCTTGCGCCGAAGCGGTGTAATCGTTGACGCCGCCGCTGTCATTCCGCTCACCGTTGACCGTTCCGGTTAACGATGACCAGCCAATCGAAGCCGTGTTATTGTAAGATTGGCCGTTGCTGCCCGCCGGGATGTTCAGCTGATAAGTAAGCACGCTCTGGCTACCCAGCGGCAGGCTGGCCCATGAGGCTGTGAGGTTGGGCGGGCTGGCGTTCAACGTGCCGGGCGCAACCCCGCTCACATGCGTCAATGAACCGGGGACGTAGCTCAGCCCACCGGGAATCAGGTCACTCCAGGTCAAATCAAAGGCAGCTGCCGCGCTGGTTGAGGTGTGGCGGACGGTCAGGGTGTAAGTGACCGTACCACCGAGCGGCGGAGCCGAATCGCTCACCGTCTTGAGTATTTCCAGTTCCGGTTCGAGGATGGTCAGAGAGTCGCTGGCGGTCCGCGAAACGGGGGTGCCTTCTGCAGTGGTGTAGAGCAGCGTGACTGTGTTGGTGCGTTCCGACCCGTTCTGATTGGCGGCAACGTTGGCAACCTGAGCCTGAAAAGTAATCGTCACCGGGCTGTTGGAGATGACCGCATCGTCAAAGTTCCATTCCAGGGTTACCGCAGCGCTGCCGTCGTTGGGGCTGGATACGGTGAAGGTCGGCGCCGGGCTGATGCCGCTGCCAACCGACTGGCTGCCGACCACATAAATCAAACCGGCCGGCAGGGCGTCCCGAATGATGGCGTTGCGCAGCGTTCCCGATGGACTGGTCAGCGTCAGAGTGTAGTCAATCACCTGCCCGATCACCGCGCCGCTGGTGTTGTTGTCGCTCTTTGCAATGGTTGCCGCCGGGCTGGTGAATGTTGCGCTGGTGGTATCCTGCGTGCCGTCCACGCCGGGACGGTTCACACTGTCGTCATACACCCGCTCGTTCGGGTCGCTGCCGGGTAGCGAGCTCCAGTCGGCGTCAATCGTGTTGGTGTGGTCGCCATCGAGGTGCAAACTGCTCTGCGCGGTTGCGGTGTAGGTGCATTCGATATACCCGCCTGCCGGAATATCCCACGATCCGCTCGGGTCGCCGTCAAAGGTCAAAGTACCGCCGCTTATGGAAACGCTCACCCCAATACCCTGGCTGGTGCTGCCGTCAATTAAGGTACAGGCGGCATCGTTGTTGTAGGCCACCCCCTGCGCCAGCACGTCCTGAGCGGTCACCTCATAAGCGGTTGAAGTGCCGGTGTTGGTGAAACGCACCGTGTAAGTTACCGTGCTGCCGGCCTGCACGCCAGAAGCGGGAGTGACCGACTTGGCGGTTGCAATGCGCGGTTCCTGTACGGTAATGTTTTGGCTGCCACCGGAGATGCTGACATCGCTGCTGCCCGTGCCGGGCGTGTACGTCAGACTGGCGCTGTTGGTCAGGACGCTGCCAATTTGATTACCGCTCACGTCCAGTACCCGCAGGGTGATGTTGAGCGTGAAGGCGTTGTTGGTCGTCACATTATCTGCATTCGTGGTGACATCCCCAAAGTTAAAGACAACATCATCCCCGTCCGACACCCCGCCGGTGACGGTGGGTGTGCCGGTAACCGTACCGTTGAAGCCGGTGGTATCCACGCTAAAACTCACATACAGCATGCCGTTCGGAACGGCGTCCGTCACGCGCAGGTTACGGGTTACTCCCTCCGGCAGGGTGATGCGGATGGGATAGGTGACGGTTGCGCCAATCGGATAGGCGGTGGGGGCAGGCGATTCCTTGGAAATTTGCGGCACAGCCAGCGTCTGGTTGACGGTTGCGCTGCGGTTCGTCTGTCGCTCCCCCGTCCCGCTGCCCGACGTGCCGGGGGTGGTCGAACCGGTCGGATTGGGGATCGTTCCGTCGCTCCCCGGCAGGCTGGTGTAAGTCAGGTTGGCGATGTTGGGGATGGTATAACCGGCCGGTACATTGGCATTGACGGTCGCGCTGAAAGTTACGGTGATGCTGCTGCCCGGGTCAAGGCAGGTAGCGGTAACCGTCAGGGTGTTACCGCTCCATGAGCTGTCCGTGCTGAAAGGCGTCGTCCCGCCGCCGTTGCCGGTGCAGGCTGCGGCCTGGGTGCTGTTAATGGTTACAGAGGTAGTGTTCGGCGTCAGGTAACTGTCCAGTGCATCGCTGACCGTCAGGTCGAAAGCGGTTGCGCGGTTCGTGCCGCCGCTGGCTGCCGTTATGGTGAGCGTGTAAGTAACCGTATCCCCGCCATCGCTCACCGATGTTTGCGCCTTTGAGATGGTTAAATCCGGTTCGGCGATGGTGACATTGACCACAGATGAGTCACTGCCGTTTTGCAAGCCGTTGATCAAAACCCGCGCCTGGTTGCCCCGCGTCGTACCGGCAGTATTTGCGCCAATGTTGAGCACCAGGGCGTTAAACTCCACCACCACAAATTCGCCGTCAGCGTCGTTGTCATTGTTGATCAGGCTGCCAAATTTGAAGTATACATCCACATCGCTGCCGTAAGAATCCGGGTCGGCTGTGGTGCTGCTATCGCTGCCAATATTGGCATCCGGTAAGATGCACGGCAGAGGCGAAGACGGGGTAGTTGCATCGGCACTTGTGCCGTTCAGCGTACAGGATGCTGTATCTACCGCGGGGATAATTCCCACCCCGCTGGAGGAAATACCCACCCCATCCGCAACCAGCGCAAAGCGGGTTGTCCCGTCGTCCAAAAACTGCAAACCGGCCGGCAGCAGGTCGTGGATCTGGAAGTTGGGGCTGCTGCCTTCGGGCAGCTGCACGACAATCCGGTAGCGTACAATTTCGCCAATGGCGACGCGCTGGGTAGCGCTCACCGCACCGGTATGTACCTCCGAGGTGGTCATCAGGTACTTGCCGGGAGCGGCCGACTGAATGGTCAGGTTGGTCGAGCCGCTGGCGAGGTAGTCATTCACTCCTCCGCTGCCGTCGCGCTCGTCCGAATCGGTGTTATATGGAGAGCGATCGTTAACCGTCCCGCTCAGACTGCTCCAGCGCACCTCCGCCGTGTTGGTAATCGTCTGACCGGGGGAAACGGCGTACTGCACCGTAGCATCGAAGGTAATGGTACAGGATTGACCCGGTTGGAACACCCCGCCGGAGCCGCTCAAAGCGGGAGCGCCGGCATCGTTCAGGGTTGGCGGTGTTGATGCCGTGCAGCTGCCCAGGTTGAGGCTGCCGGTAACATAACTCAACCCCCCGGGTATGGTATCGCTCCATTGAACATCGTACGCTGTCGTGGAGCCGCTGACAGGGTTGGTCAGGGTAACTGTGAAGGCGACGGTATTGCCGGCATCCGTCACCGTCGGGGAAACGCTCTTGGCGATCTGTATCACCGGCTCGATGACAGTCACATTCGGGGCAGAGGCGGTAACGCTGCCATTGCTCCAGCTTAGCCGGGCACTGTTGTTCAACAGCGTGCCGGCCTGATTGCCGCTCACGTTCAGCACCACGGCGCGGTAGGTCAGGGTGATGGTTTCGGCAACGGCGTTGTCGGTATTGGCGTTGGTGATATTGCCCAGGTTGAAGGTAACTGTGCGGCCGCTGTCGGTGACAACCGGACTGCTGCAGGCTACTGAAAATCCACCGCTCAAATCCGTGGAAACACCCGCCGAATTGCTAATGCTCTGGCAGTCCACAAAAGCCAGCCCGCTGTCCAGCGTATCCACCAGCTGTGCATCGGGGGTATCCCCTTCCGGCACGGTCAGCGTCACGGTGTAGGTGACCAGTTCGCCAATCACCGCCTGGGTATTACTGTTACTGGCATCATTGATTTCGGTGGCTGTCAATTGTTTGTTCACCGCCGGGCTGGCAATGGTTGTACGGGCATCATCGCTCAAGCCGCCGGGCACATGATTGGCTGCCCCCTCCGCCCCGGCATAGGCCAGCAGGGTGGCGGTGTCGGTCAGGGTGCTGCCCGCATCCACACTCGAATCCAGCGTAACGAGATAGGTGATCACAGCAATATTTCGCCCGTCGTTAATCACCGAACCGTCGCCCTGCCGGCCGGGGTCGAGCGCGCCGGGCGGGGTTGCAGTCGGGCCGGGGTCAACCAGCGTGATTCCGGCAGCGGAGAAAAAGCTGCTCTCGCTGCCCGTGTAGGTAAAAGCGTCGCCTGTGCCATCGGTGACGCACAGCGAACCGGATACCAGAGTCATACCGGCGGGCAGCGAATCGCGCACCTGCACATCATAAGCGCTGTAGCGCCCCGTGTTTTCGAGGATGACCGCCATCATGAGCGTATCACCCGCATCCACATTGCTCACATTGCTGTTGACCGGGCTGGCGGTCAGTCCGCCGGAGGTCAGCGTTCCGCCCAACCGCGCTGCGCAGGTCGCCGCCGCACCGTTGAAGGTCACCGGCCCAACCGCGGCAGGTGAAAACTGAGCGGCGGCGTTGTTCGACCACACCACACCTTTGGAGATACTCACAACCGGCTGCTGCAGCTGCACCTGCACGATGCCGTTGCTGGTCGAGCCGGTCGAGTTGGTCGAGCCTTCCCGCCCGTTGGCCTGATTGGTGAGGAACAGGCCGTCGGCAAACGGGTCGGTGCGCACCGTTACGCTGAACAGCAGGTCAATCGTGCTGGGGGCGTTATGAGCGGAGTCGTAGCGGCCGTAATTCCAGGTCAGGCTGTTGTTGGCACTCATGCCGGAGGTTGAGAAGGTTGGAGTCACCGCCCCACTGAGCGTATGATAGGTGCTTGCCGGGCCCAGGCAGGTGTTACCTGCAACTGGAATACCGCAGATGGTATTACTGAAAGTACCTACCTCAGCGGCATTGAAGATCGGCAGGGGCAGGTAGTCGGTGATCACCAGGTCTTCAAAATCGCTGGTTTGCAGGTCATAGCGCACCCGATAGGTAACCACATCCCCCGGCGAAATGCGCACCGGCGTGGAAAAGTCGGTATTGCCGTTGAGGGCGTAAATGGACTTGGCAATGCTGCCCTGTGGAATGCGCAGGCTGGAGGCCGAAGTGTCCTCTTCATAGCCGGTGGGGGTGGTTGCATCAGTGTTGGAAAGGATGCGCCCGCGGACGCTGACCGTATTGGTCAATACATCGTTTTGATCCACACTGGCATCCCCGGAGGGGTAGGTATCCGAAAATTCCTCCTGCACAACCGCGCGGAAGACGATGCGGGCAGTGGTTGGGCCGTCATTGGTCGTGCCGCAATTCGAGTCACCGCCCTTCGTCCCGCCGGGTGGCACGCAGCCGCCGATCAGCCGGCCGTCCTGCACGCGGCTGAAGATTTCATCGGAAACGAAAAACGTGAGCGTAGTTTGGCCGTTATCCGCTGCCGGATCAAGCGTATCGCAGGCTGCCGGCGGCGCAGGCGGACTGGGAACAGCACCAGTGTAATTACAGGCAACTTCAACATTTGCAGCTTGCATGCCGGCAGAAGGTAATCCATAGCTGTTCCCATTGACCTGCAACGTGGGCGTGAAGGTAACATCCCAGCGCTGCCCGTCTGAGAGCACATCGGTAACCACCACCTGATCGAAGACAAAGAAATCCGAAATCTGGATATCCAGCGTGTATTCCAGCACATCCCCCGGTGAAAGCGGTGACGCGGAAAGGTTGGCCACGCCTTTTTGAATGGCGATGGATTTGTCCGTCAGGGTGTGTTCGCAGCCCGCCGGGTTTTGGGTGATGGTGGTGAGGCTGTCGCGCGGGTCAAGCGGCGTCCAATCGCCGCTGGCAGCGGTGTTGTTACAGGAAGTCTCATCATTGCCGGTATCGGGGTCGAGAATCAAATTTCCGTTCGCATCGCGCAGGGGGATGAAAAACTCAAAGGTCAGGCTGACCGAGCCGCTGATGCTGTCAAAACTACACGAAATGCTGCCTCCGGGTGTGGAAGTGGAAGGCAGGCTGCAGCTTGCTCCGCCGGGGCTGGTCGAAACCAGCGAAACGAACTGCATGTTACCGGGCAGGCTGTCGCTGAGCACGAAATTGGAAAGCGTCTGACCGGCAGCAATGGTCGCCGTGACGGTATAGCGGCGCGGGAAGTTCGGACCGGTAGCCGTTTCGTCTTCCGGGCCGCTGTAAGCCTTGCTCAGTGTGATGAGTGCCGCGGTGGGGTTGGGACTGGTCTGGACGCGTGCGGCTGATATGGGTGGGTCGCTGGCAGGGTTGTTTAATGGATCCTGCCCAAACATGAAACCGCCCCCCGCCCAAATGGGCAGCGGCACGTTCAGGTCAGCGTAATTACTCAATTGCGCATTGACGGCCACCTCAATCGGCGGCTGGCCGGGCACGAAGGAACCAAACGGCAGGGTGACGACCACCATCTGCCAGACAAACGGCGAAAACAAGCCGGCCGGCTGCGGCGGACAGGTCACGGTCTGGTTGGTCAAGGGGTGCGTTACTGTACTGCCGGCCGGGCAGTTCAACGTTTGGGTGGTCACTGGCGCGCCGAGGTAACTGGCTGCGCCAAAGGAGATGCCGTCATTCGGTCCTCCAGTTGTGCCATCCGCTCCGCTGAGCGGTAAAAACACATCCAGATAGGGACCGTAACCGGTATCGGCGCCGGTGTTATCGAAGGTTACCGTAAAAGAAAACGAACTGCCGATGAAAACTTGCCCCGGAGCATTGATGCTGACCGACGGCACGGCTGCAAACCGCGGCGCAGCCGAAACGCGGGCTGGAAAAATGACCGAAAACAACCAGATGAAAACAATAGCTGCACTCCACCCGAACTTAATCCCCTGCTTCATAAACCACCCCTTCGCGAAAGATGATAATGATTGGCTTACCAATGATAGAAAAAACGATCCATTTGAAAAAAATCAGGCAACGGGTGCCGGATAGAGAGAAGCAATTTTTAAAGCCCCGGCATGCTTTGCAACTACCTGCCGAACTTTTTTAATTATAGCCAAGCAAGTGGATAAAACAAGTCAAAATCGGTTTGTTTTTACTTACAACTTAAAATTTTTTGTCGCAGCACGCCTCATTCATTCTTTACAACCGGCGGTTAGAACACGTTCAGGCTGTCGAGCAGCACAATCAACACCAGCAGGGGAGAAACATAGCGCACCAAAATCAGGAACAGGCGCACGACCCTGTCATTGTTCAATTGGCCGCGATTGGTGAGCTGCTCTTTGACAAACTCCGGTTTCAGCGACCAGCCTACAAACAGGGTGATGAAAAAACCGCCCAGCGGCAGCAGCACGTTTGAGGTGACGAAATCGTACAGGTCAAACAGCGTTTTACCGAACAGCGTGAAGTTCGCCAGAGTGCTGTTGGAGAGCGCGGCGGTGGAACCAACCAGCGCCAGCGCACCAATGGCCAGCCAGGTGGCCGATTTGCGGGGCAGCTCAAATTGTTCGCTCAGGAATGCCACGACCACTTCGACCAGCGAAACCATAGCCCCAATGGCCGCAAAACTGGTCAGCAGGAAGAAAATGAAGATAAAAATATTTCCCAACGGCATTTGGGCAAACACTGCCGGCAGGGTGATGAAGAGCAGCTTTGCACCGGCAGCCGGCTCAAAACCGTAGGTGAACACCACAGGAAAAGTGACGTTCTCCGTTGCCTGAAGGCAACGGCTTCTCAGCCAACGCCCGGCGCAACCGCCCACGTTACTGGCTGACCGCTCCGTCCAAGCGGGGTTTGTAATGCCAAAGTCAGGATATTACGAGCCGCATTGACATCTCTGTCAAGAACAAGGCCACACTGAGGACACTCATGAATACGAACCGACAAGTCTTTAGGAACAATACTTCCGCACCCGCTGCAAGCCTGACTGGTATTGGCAGGCTTTACGGCAACGACAGGAATACCAGCGCTTTCAGCCTTGTATTCCAGCATTTGCCTGAATATGCCAAAACCAGCGTCATGCGAAGACAGCGCAAGATGTCGGTTGCGGTTCATGAACGCGAGTGCCAGGTCTTCAATTGCAATCAGGTCGTACCCCTCAACCAGACGTTTGCTTTGCTTATGAAGGCAGTCTCTGCGTTGATGTTCAATGTGTTCGTACAATTTGGCGATTTGCTGATAGGTCTTGCGCTGCCGCTGATTGCCCTTGACCTGCCGACTGGCATGGCGCTGCAACCGGCGGAGTTTTGCAAGGTTAATTTGCATCCACCGCGGATTCTGGATAAATTCTCCGGTAGAAAGCACGGCAATGTTTTTCAGCCCAACGTCCACGCCAACCTGTCTGCCAGTCGGTTCTCTGGGAACGTTCGTATTCGGCAAATCCAGCGCAAGCGAAACATACCAGCGCCCGTTCCTCCTGGTGATATAAGCGTGCTTGACGGTGGCGTTTTCAGGGATACGGCGATGGTAGCAAACCCGTATTTCGCCCACATTCTGTACATAAAAAGTAACTCTGCCATTCTCGCTTGTCCGCAGTTTACAGCCATCCCCGTAGGTGTATTCAATCGTATTGAAGCGACTGCGAGATTTGAAACGAGGGAAACCGGGTTTCTCGCCGGATTTCAATCTGCGGAAAAATGCGGAATAGGCCTTGTCAAGACGGCGAAGTGTTTGCTGCAAACTGGACACGTTGACCAGACCCAGCGTATCGGGATTGTCTCGCCGAAGGTCTCGGAAGTGTTTCCATTGCGAAGGGTAAGTAATTCCCTTGCCGTTTTCCTTGTACGTGTTAATTCGCTGCTCAAGGGCAAGGTTGTAAACAAGCCGATGTTGCTCGACAAGAAATTCGAGCATTTCGGCTTGGCTGCTGTTTGGACGAAGGAGATACCGATATGTTCGCAACATAACTCAAAAGCACATATTAACCTTAGAACAAATGTACTACAAACTGCTTATTTTGACAAGTCTAGGTTTGGAGAAAGGAGGTATGCGGCTTCCTCTGCCGCCTGAAGGCGACAGTCCCCGCCGCATTCGTTTATGGACAGAGAACAAAAGGAAAAGGCAAAAGGCGAGCAAAAGGGAAAAGACGAGCAAAAGGGAAAGATTCTAGTGTTCATTTTTATGTCTCCTTTCTGTTTAACTAAAACAACCCGCCGCAGGCGGGCTTGTTTTTTGTTTAGTCCTTTATCGCAAAATCAAATTCTAGAACTTATTGTAGTGATGTTTACTCATTTGTCAAGTGGTTTTTGACCTTACAAACAGATTACAGCGAATTTTCACCCTTTTTCTGCCTGATCCAGGCAGGATTTACAAAACCCTAAAATCTCCCCGGCTGAATCAACAGCCTCTTTTGCCCACTTTTCCAAAAAATAGTCTGCCGGCTTTCCTGATGCAAAAAGATCGGGACGCTGGCTCGGCAGGAAATAGAAATCCAGCAATTTCGCCCGTTCTTCGATTTCTGCGGGTATCTGGATATGCTCTTTCAGAACATTGAGCAAAACGACAAGCGAGCTGCCTTGCAATCCCAATCCAAACCGCATTCCAACTGCCTTGAGAGCTTTCTCGGCAGATTGTTGCGATACAAAGCAAGCCCACTCGTAGTATTGGTTTTCTAAATCGAGTAAGGCTTTTTGCAGATCCCTGCACGCCTGGCTGTACCAATCTTTCCACCGGTTCATGGAGATTGTTTTTCAGAAGTTTTCTTCTGGCTGATATACGCCTTCCACGCCCGGCGCAGCAGCAGGCGCAGCATACTGGAACGCGTCAAATACCCTGCTTCTCTTGCCAGAATATCCAGTTTCTCAATATCCTCTTCGTCCAGCAGGATATTGACCTGCCTTCTTTTGGGGACATCTGTATTTTCGTTCACTCCGCACCTCAAAAAAATGCAGATATAGAGAATATATAAAATTATATATCTACCTGGAATAATTTTACTGAAAATCGTGCTGTTCAACCAGTAAAAATTGCAAAAAAAAATAAATACCGAGATAAATCCAGTAAAACCGAGATACCTGAATGAACCAGGTCAACAACCCGTAAATACGGAAATTCCGATTCAAACAAAACAATCAAAAAAAAGAAGGGAAATCAAAAATCAGTAGTTTTGCAGTTTTAACAAAAGAATAAGAACGGGCCAAAGGATTCCGAGTAGGATTGTTGTACGGCAACTTTTCCCAAGGA
>Ga0308398_1000219_pt1 | contig 38319 bp, 37 predicted proteins | sample Hotspr20SampleT9_FD_202360 | JGI IMG/M metagenome (GOLD analysis project Ga0308398, IMG submission 202360) | Hot spring phototrophic mat microbial communities from Mushroom Spring, Yellowstone National Park, Wyoming, United States - 20051001_T9 ...
GAACGCGCTGACTCTGCCTCCGCCCGAGCAGCCCGTCGTGCTGGTGACCAACCCTCCTTACGGCGTTCGCATGGGCAAGCCGTCGGAACTGCTGCACCTGTATCGCAAGCTGTGGCACAAGTGGAGCGCAGAGTATGCCGGTAGTCGCGTCGTGGTCATCAGCGGCAACCCCGCCTTCGAGCAGCTCGCGCCGATAGAGCCGGTGGCTGCATATGACTTCCTGCAGGCGGAGCTGCCCTGCCGATTGCTGATATGGGATTTGCCGTAACGCTTTTGGGCTACCCCAGAAACATTTTGTCCGCCTGGCGCGTCTAATGCGTGCAAAAAGAACAAGGGAGGTTGAATGAGAACATGTTGCGAAACTTGCTGGTGTGTCTATCTCTCCTGATGGGGGCAGCGATGGCATTGGAGGCGCAAAACGTGGTCACCTCGACCGCGAAGGACACGAAGGGCGTTTCGCTCACCATCTACAACCAGAACTTCGCGGTGGTGCGCGAGAACCGGCAGATAAGCCTCAAAGAGGGCGTGAACTTCGTGCGCTACGAAGATGTGGCGGCGCAGATAGACCCCACGTCCATCAGCTTCAAGTCCCTGACTGCCCCCAACGCAGTTGCTGTGCGTGAGCAGAACTACCAGTATGACCTGCTGAACCCTACCTCCATCCTCAACAAGTCCGTGGGTAAGACGGTTCGATTCAAGCAGGTGCACCCCGACGGCAAGGTGGAGATACTGGAGGGTACGCTGCTCAACCCTCCCACTGCCATGGTGGGGCAGACCGATGCAGGCGGCGGCGGAACGGTGTATCAGGGACTGGTGATGCGGCTGAAAGACGGGCGCATCGTGCTGAACCCCACCGGTCAAATCGAGTTGACCGAGCTTCCCGAGGGGCTGGTGTCGCGTCCGTCGCTGTTGTGGAAGCTGGATGTGGACAAAGCGGGCACGCACGATACGCAGGTCTCCTACATCGCCAACGGCATCACGTGGAAGGCGGACTATGTTGCGGTAGTGAGTAAGGACGAGAGTATGGTGGATTTGACGGGCTGGGTGACCATCGACAACCGCAGCGGGGCAACCTACTCGGATGCGCAGTTGCAGTTGCTGGCGGGAGATGTGCGTCGCGTGCAGGAGGCGCCCGGAATGGGCGGCGTGCCGATGGACGCAATGGTGATGAAGCGTGCGGCTGCACCGCAGTTCGAAGAGGAGGCGTTCTTCGAATACCACCTTTACACCCTTCAGCGCACCACCACGGTACGGGACAACGAGACCAAGCAGATGACCCTGCTATCGGCATCCGATGTGAAGGTCACGCGCAAGCTGGTGCTGGACGCAGGCAGGCGGTGGTGGATACAGGGCATTCGCGGGCCCGGCATGGGCAGCGACACCGACAATGTCAAACTGAACATCGTGGTGGAGCTGCGTAACACGAAGGAGAACAATATGGGCATGCCGCTGCCCAAAGGCAAGGTGCGTCTGTACAAAGCGGACGACCGTGGCAACCTGCAGTTTCTGGGAGAGGACCTGATCGACCACACGCCCAAAGACGAACTGGTACGCCTGTACATCGGGGATGCGTTCGATGTGGTGGGCGAGCGCAAACGCACCGATTACAAACAGATTTCCGACCGCGTCATCGAAGAGACCTATGAAATCACTGTGCGCAACCGCAAAGAGACCGATGCGGACGTGTGGATTGTGGAACACTTCTGGGGAGAGTGGCAGATTCTCAAAAACAGCCACCCGTACAACAAGCTGGATGCCCACACGGTCGAGTTTCCGGTGAAGGTCGAGCGCAACGGCGCGGTGAAGGTGACCTACACCGTGCGCATGAGGTGGTAACTCGCCAGGGAGGGCGTGGCTTCCGAGAGGCACAAGGAGGCCTACCAGTGACTCGGCGGGACCCTCGCCCTCCAGCGGATGTTGGTCTACCACAGCAGTTTGGATGTCGCTACTGCGATGCCTCTGCGTTCGCCGACCTCGACGTCTCCCGCCCTGCCCTCCGCCAGCGGCGATACCGCGCAGTAAAAGTGATACAGGCAACCATTGTGCCAGAAGAGGCTGGGCTTGTGGGCGAAGCGGGAGTCGATGCTCCCCTCTTTGCCGACATCGATAAGCACCTCTGGCGCCTTCTCCCAGTGCAGGAGGTCGCGGCTGAAGGCGACGCCATCGCGCGCGTGCCCGTCGCTGCTCAGCCCGTAGTAGAACATCGCCCAGAGGTCCTTGTCGACCTGCAGCACACAGGGGTCGCTGGCGAAGATGTCGTCCCACGCGCCGCGCTTGCCCACGCGCAGGATGGGATTGCCCTCATAGCGTGTCCATCGTTTCAGGTCAGGCGATGTCGCCACGCCAATCTGCTCTTTCCAGCCGCTGTCGCGGTCTTTGGCGTTGTAGAACAGGTAGTAGGTTCCGCGATGTTCCAGCAGGCAGGATTTATACAGCCCTGCGCGCTCCCATTCGGCTCCCTCGTGTGCGTACAGACAGGGCGGTTCCAACTGCCACGTTTTCAGGTCGCGACTGTAGCAGATGCCGATGACAGCGGGTCCCGACTCGTAGCCGGGTTTGGGGTAGGCGTGGTACGTGCCTACATACTGCCCGTTCACCCGACGCAACCGACCCGCACCGAACAGGTTGTTGTCGCGGAGTATCCATGTGAGTGCCACGTTGAACTCCGTCACCGAACCGGGCGCGCCGCGGTCGATCCAGATGCCCTGCTTCTGCCAGTGAATCAGGTCGTCCGAGAACGCCAGCCCCGTGCGGTAGCCGATGCCGTCGAAGCCCACAAAGCTCATGCCAAAGCGGTTGCCATACCGAAAGACGAACGGGACGTCCACACCGTGGCTGTCGAACTGCCCCGCGCGAAACGAAGGCTCCAGCACCAGTCTGGGATACTTATACGGCGTGCGCAGTCGGGCGAGTATTGCCTCGTTCACAGGTAGGTCACCCTCCCTCGGTATCGCTGCAGTAGTCTGGCATTATGCACATCGCCGCCGTCCAGGTTCGCGCTCAGGAAGACGGGCGGCTCGATGCCGCGCTCTTGTAGCAACGCAACCGTCTGCGCCACCAGCGCGTTCAGTATCGCCGCGCCGATGACGGTGGAAGTGGGCGACACCTTCTGCCTCATGCCGGGGATTTCCACCACCGCGTCGCCAATCACGCCGCAGTTGTCCAGTACGATGTCCGCCACCTCGAACAGCCGTTTGGTGCCCGCGCGAGGCGCCACCGACTTCGAATAGGTCAGCGATGTCAGGGCAATCACCGTCGCCCCCTTGTCGCGGCCGTACTGCGCCACCTCCACCGCCACGGCGTTGCGCCCCGAGACCGAGTGCACGATCAGCACGTCGCCCGCTTCTATCGGTATCTCGCTCATGAAAATCTGTGCGTAGCCCGAATGCCGCTCCAGGTGGGAGGTCATGGTGATGGGGCGCACATCGCAGGTCAACCCCGGCGGCAGGATGGGGGAGATGCACGCCAGACCGCCTGCGCGGTAGAACAGCTCCTGCGCCAGAATGCCTGCGTGTGTCGCGCCGAAGACGTAGATAAGATGGTCGCAGGCGATGGCATCCGCCATCACCTGTGCGGCACGCCGCAGGTTTTCCGTCTGCGTGCGCTCCACCTCGTCCAGCTGCTGTCGAATCGCATCGAAATACGCTTTGACCATCGCTCAGTACCCCTTGCGGATGTAATCGTCCACTGTCTGCCTGTAGATTTCAGGCCCGTCAGGCAGGTTGATGCTCTTGAACACGGTAGGCTGTAAGCCGCGCTTCAGCATCTCTTCCACAATGCCCGCTACCATCGCCCACATCACCATCGCCGCGCCGATGCCCGAAGCGGGGCAGATTTTGCGGTCCAGCCCGTCCACCTCCAGCATGGCGTCGCCGTAGTCCGCACCGTTGTCTATCACCAGGTCCACCACCTCGAACAGCCGCTTGCCCGACGGATGCACCGACTGCAGCTGCGAGGAGTAGCGCAGCGACGTAATGCCGATGGTGCTTAATCCGTGGTCCTTCGCCTGTATCGCCAGCTCCACGGGTATCGTCTGCTTGCCCGAAACCGTGCCGATAATCAGCACGTCGCCCGCCTTCGCGTGGCTGCGCTTCAGCGCGGCGGAAACAATCAGCGCATCGGTTTCAAAGCCGCCTTTGCCCGTCTCGCCCTGCGCCTGACGAAACTGGTTCGGGTTGTCTACGGACAGGCTGAAGTTCAGCGGGGACATCGCCGCCAGCCCGCCCACGCGGTTGATGAGCTCGCGCGAGACCAGGTGCCCGGTGTCGTAGATGTGAATCACGCCCTGCCGGGATAGACAGTCGGCACACAGTTTCGCCGCGCGATGGATTGCCTCGCCTTGCGAACGGGCGATGTCCGCAATCAACTGCTGGTATGCCTCAAATGCTCGGTGAACCAGGTCGTTCATGGTGTTTCCTCCTTGATTTCGACTCCCGCCAGATTCTCCAGCACCTTCACCACTGCCGAGTAGTCTTCGTCCGCATAACCCTGCTGCATCGCCGCGACAAACAGCTCGCGGGTGAGGGCGTTCAGGGGCAGCAGGGTGGTGGTCTCGCGTGCCGCCTCTTCTGCCAGCGTCAGGTCTTTCAACAGGTGGCGCACGAAGAAGTTGGCGCGGAAGTTGCGCTCCAGCAAGGCTCTGCCTTTGGTGGAATACATCGGCGCGCCCAGATTGGACTTGGACAGGATGTCAAGCAGCGTCGCCGGAGACACGCCCCCCTTCGCCGCGAATAACAGCGATTGCCCTAAGCCCACCATCATGTGCGCAATCAGCATGTTGCACGCGAGCTTGGTGGTGGTCGCTTGCTCGGCGGTGGGGAAGTGCCAGATTTTATCCGAGAAGGCACGCCATGCCGGTTCACACCGTGCGACGTTTTCCTCTGCGCCACCTCCAAAAACCAGAAGGGTGCCTTCCAGAATCTGTTTCCTGCCGCCCAGCACCGGTGCCTGCACGAACCGCTTGCCCGCCTGGCGATAGGTCTGTGCCATGTGGCGCGTCCATGCCACCGACACCGTGCTCATATCGCAATGCACGCTGTGTGACGGCAATGCGCCCAGCACGCCGCGCTCCCCGAAGGTAATCTGCTCCACCGCCGCAGGGTCGGTGACGATGGAGATGACCACCTCGCTGTGCGCAGCCACGGCGGCAGGGGTATCCGCCCACTGCGCTCCCTGCGCGAGCAACGGTTCCGCCTTCTCGCGGGTGCGGTTGTACACGAATACCTCGTGTCCCGTGGCGAGTAACCGTTCGGCAATCGCACCACCCATGATGCCCAGTCCAATCACTCCAACTCGCATGGAATCCTCCTTACTGCGCAGGTCTTTTGATTTGCAGAGGCGTGACGCCCTTCGCCTCTGGGGCGGTGATGGTCATCAGGCATTCGCTCGCAGGTACGCTGGCGTCCCATGCCACAGTGAACCGGGCGGTGCCGTTGGCGTCGGTGGTCGCGCTGTCCTGTTCAGGCACCGCACCTTTTGCCTGCAGTCGCACCGAAACCCCTGCACACGGGTTGCCTGCCTGGTCGGTCACGCGCACGACCAGGTCAAACCGCTCCAATCCAGCAGGCACCTGAGCCGGTTGCACCAGCGCGATGCGCGCCGGGTCGCCGGGAAGCACTGTGACCTCTGCCTGCAACAGGCGGTCATTCGGCAGCAGTACACTCACCGTGCCCTTGCCTGCCTTGAACGCGGTGAACCGCCCGTTCTGGTCGACGAAGCCGATGCCCCCTGTGGTGCCGTAAACCAGATAATAGGGGTTGAACCGTACCGCTTGCCCCTGCGGGCGCACGGTAAACTGCACGCTCTCCCCGGAGCGCACGGTGGCGGCAGACGGTTCCAGCTGCATCTCCACCTCTGCTGCGGTCGGGCGGGGTGCGTAGACCACCACCGCGTTTGCCACGGGACGCTGCTTGCCCTCGGAAGGGCTGTTCAGCACCAGCCCACCACGAACCGCCAGCGTGGTGGAGCCGCCGCCGTCCAGATTGATGGCATCGGTAGCACCCAGCTGCTTCATCAGCTGCGCCAGCTCATACAGGGTCATGCCGCCCGACATCGGCTGCCGCCCGTCTACGGTCACCAGCAACAGCCTGCCCTGCGCGGTCACTCCGACCGCCGTGCGCGGATGACGCCTGTCCGAAAATCCGGTCTGAAAGCCCTGCTGTGGTGCGTCGATGAGTATCTCTCCGTTGCGCACCAGCCACGGCCCGCCGCCCACGGCCATCATTGCCTGCGCCCAGTAGTCCACACCACTTTGCCGTTCAAAGCCGCCGCGCGACGCCAGGCGGGTAGTCTGTCTTGCTTTCTGCGGCACCAGCGCCACGATGTTCTCGGTCGCCTCGATGCCGAAACGGAAGATGAGTATCGTTCCGTCCGGCAATCCCTGGACGCGCTCTGCCACACTGCCCGTCGCCACCAGCAACGCTCCATCGGGGGGTACTGGCACTGGCGACGTTGCCTGCACCATCTCGCCAATCCGGGCACGAATCTCTTTGCCCAGTGCGGGCACGCCGTTCGGTTCGCGCAGAACCCGAACCACCGCGCCGTTGGGCACGGGGTAGGCATCGCCCCAGTGCGGCGTCACCAGCAGGCACTCGTTCGCCTGAATGGCGCGGTTCAGCCCGTTCAAGGGTATCGGCTCACCGTTTTCTGGGGTCATCTGCCCGTTCCAGCGCGGCGCACCAAATAGTACCACGCCGTCCCCCGTCAAGCCGAAGACCGAACGGTCAGAGCTGGGCTCGCTGACCAGCTCACCCCCCTGAATGTGCAGGTTCAGCGGGTCGCCTGTCCAGGGGAAAAAATCGGCGTTCACCCCTGCCAGCGCGCCCAGCCGTTGCACGGTCTCGCTGACAATCTCCCGTCCCTGAGTGGGGTCAGCGCGGTACACCTTCCCCGTGCCCACCTCGGCGTCCACGCGCACCGCAGGGTTGCGCAGGTCTACTTCCAGGACGTTCACGATTTGCGGGCTGTTATAAAAAGGCTGCACGTACTGCTTCAGCACCACGCCCCTGCCGAGCAGTTTGACCGCCGTCTGCGCCTGCAGCGGCGACAGGATGAGCAGGAGCAAGTAAAGGGCGAGCCAGCGAGCAGCTAAACGGGTATACGCCTGGTTCAACGTCGTCCTCCTGTAACCACTGTGAACTGTGCAGATTCGTTCGTTTTCGAGTCTGGTAAAACCTGCTCAGGGGGATTGGGCACTCTCTGCGCTGGGTCGTCGGGTATCGCGCACCGTGAACGGCACCGCTTGTCAACTGGTGCATAACCGTTATAGGATAATCGTGGAACGTCAGGTCGGCGGTGGACAGCCTTCAGCCGATAGCCAGCACGTTGACAACCGAAGCCTTTGGCAACGCGGTAGCGCAGTGGGGCAGCAGTGCCAACCCCTATCGCTTTGCAGGCGACTGTGGCTATCGGGACGACGGCGACGCGGGGCTGTTATACATCGGCGCGCGCTACCACGACCCGCAGGTGGGCAGGTTTATCTCGCGGGATGTCGAGCAACCCCCTGTGGTGGCCATCTATCCCACAGGGCGGGCACAGAGTTCAGTCCCTAAGTCTTGCTGACCGGTTTGATGTACCAGATGTCGCGAGCGTATTCCTGCACCGTGCGGTCGCTGGAGAACTTGCCGATGCGGGCGACGTTCAGGATGGCTTTGCGCGTCCACAGTTCTGGCTGCAGGTACTCCTGAGCCGCTCGTTCCTCCATCTCGATGTACGAAGGCAGGTCGGCAAGGTGGAAATAGTAATCGCCGTGATGCACCAGGCTGTCGAATATCCAGCGGAACAGTCCGGGTTCATGCGGGCAGAACAGGTCGGTGCGGAAGGTGTCCATCACGCGCTGGATGATGGGGTTCGACTCGTAGAGCGCACGTGGGTCGTAGCTGCCTTCCCGCCGCATCTCGCGGATTTGTTCGGCGGTATGCCCGAAGATATAGATGTTCTCCTTGCCGACTTCCTCCATGATTTCGATGTTCGCGCCGTCCAGCGTGCCGATGGTCAGCGCGCCGTTCATGGCAAACTTCATACAACCGGTTCCCGAAGCTTCCATGCCAGCGGTGGAGATTTGCTCGCTCAGGTCGGCGGCGGGGATAATTACTTCTGCCAGTGACACGCGGTAATCCGGCAGGAACACCACCCGCAGGTAATCTCTCGCGCGGTGGTCGTGGTTTATCACCGTTGCCACATTATTGATGAGCTTGATAATGTTCTTGGCAGCCCAGTATCCGGGCGCGGCTTTACCCCCGAAGATGAAGGTACGCGGTACCGTGGGATACCGCTGCTCCTCAATGATTTCCAGATACAGATGAATGATGTGCAGCACCTTGAGCAACTGCCGTTTATACTCATGGATGCGCTTGACCTGCACGTCGAACAGGCTGTCCGCTGGCACAGACGCTCCTGTGGTCTCACGGATAAGGTGAACCAGACGCAGTTTGTTCAGCTGTTTGATTTCTCGAAACTGCTGTTGAAAAGTCGCGTCATCCGCAAAGCGCTCCAGTGAGCGCAACCGCTTCAGGTCGGTCACCCACTTGTTGCCGATGGTGTTATCGATGAGCTGGCTCAATCGCGGGTTTGCCAGCTTCAGCCAGCGGCGCGGGGTGACGCCGTTGGTCTTGCTGTTGAACTTGTGCGGGAACAGGTCGTAAAAATCGGGCACCAGCGAAGTGGTAATCAGCTGGCTATGCAGTTTCGACACGCCGTTGACCGAGTGGCTGCCGATGATGGCGAGATGCGCCATCCGCACCTGTTTCTGTTCGCCTTCTTCAATGATGGACACACGGCGCAACCTTTCGTTGTCGCCCGGGTAGAGCCACATGACGTGATCGAGAAAACGGCGGTTGATTTCATAGATAATCTGCAGGTGGCGGGGAAGCAGCTTCTCGAACAGGGCAACCGGCCATTTTTCCAGCGCTTCGGGCATCAGCGTGTGGTTGGTATAGCCGAAGGTCTGTTCGGTAATCTGCCAGGCATGTTCCCATGGCAGGTGGTTCTCGTCCACCAGAATACGCATCAGCTCGGCGATGGCTAACGCGGGGTGCGTGTCGTTGAGCTGTATCGCCGCCTTGTGTGGAAACTGGTCAAAGGTGTCGTGTTGCTGCGTGTAGCGGCGCACGATGTCGCGCAAGGCACAGGCTACCAAAAAGTACTCCTGGGTTAATCGCAGTTCCTTTCCCGCTGCTACCGAGTCGGAGGGATACAGCACCTTAGAGATAGTCTCGGAGGCGATTTTCTGCTCCACCGCGCTGATATAGTCGCCGCTGTTGAATATCTGCATATCGAACTCGTGGTAAGAGCGTGCCGAGAACAGGCGCAGCACATTGACTGTCTTTCCGCCATATCCCACGATGGGCATATCATAGGGCACGCCCACAATCAGCTTCCAGTCCACCCAAAGGGGCTGGTAGTGACCGTTCCTATCTACAGTGTGTTCGATGCGTCCATAGATGGGGATAAAGAAACGCTCCTCGAAACGCTCGATCAGCCACGGCGACATGCCTCTAAGCCATTTATCAGGCTTCTCATGCTGATAACCGTGATGGATTTCCTGCTTGAAGATGCCGTACTCATAGTTAATGCCGTAGCCGTAGCCCGGCATTCCCAGCGTCGCCAGCGAGTCGAGGAAGCAAGCGGCAAGCCTCCCCAGCCCACCGTTGCCCAGTGCGGCGTCGCTCTCGGTCTCCTCGATCTCTTCGAGGTCAATCCCTTGCTGCAGTAAAGCGTCGCGGAAGAGGTCGTACAACCCGAGATTAATCAGGTTGTTGGTGAGCGAACGCCCAATAAGATACTCCAGCGACAGGTAGTACAGTCTTTTGACATCTTTCTGACGGTACCGCCTCTCGGTTTCAATCATCCGGTCGATGATACAGTTCCGCAACGCCAGCGCTACGGCGGTGAACGTTTCATGTTTGGAAAGCCCCTCGCCGGTTTTGCCCAGCGAGTATCGCACATGCCAGCATAGCGACTGCAAAACATCCGAGGTGCTCTTGAAAGTCTGCACCAGTTCATCACACGTCATCGTAGATTCCTCTCATGAAGTCTTGTGAAGCAGGTTGAAAATCGCCCGCATCGTTTCAGGTGGTGCGGTCAGAATCGGTTCGCGCAGGGCAGCCCCACTCAGCAAGTGCTGCAGGTGCCACTCCGCCCCCGACAGGTAGCGCGTCTCGCAGCCAGCCTCTCGGCACAGAAGCAATCCCGCCGCGAGGTCGTACAACTTGCCCAGCGAGATGGCTCCTCGCACTCGTCCGGCAGCGGTCCACGCCAGCTTCACCACTGCACTGCCGAAACAGCGAGGTCTTCCGGGCATCATGCTGAGCAGGTCTGCGCTGACTGCATCGCTGGCATAACAGATGACGTCTTCGGAGGTGAACTCCCCGCTGTCTACCGCCATGATGCGTTTCCCGTTGAGATATGCGCCGCCTCCTGCCTCTGCCCAGTAAAGCTCATCCAGCACGGGCAGAAAGATAACGCCGAGCCGGCAGGTCTCTTCCTCCACCAGCGCCACCGATACACCCCACAGCGGAATGCCAAACACGAAGTTGCTGGTACCGTCGATGGGGTCGATCGCCCAGAGTCGACGCGCGTGATGGTTGGTGAAACCCTCTTCCTCCCCAAAAAACCCAGCGTCGGGCAGGAGGCAGGCGAGGTTTTCGCGCAGGTAGCTTTCCACCGCCCGGTCTGCGCTGGTGACGAAAGAGTCGTCGCTTTTGGTTTCCAGTGTGAAGTCATCCGCCAGTCGTCGCGCCAGCTGACCCGCTTCCACCACCAGCTTCTTCAGGTCATCGATTAACATGATGCGTTACTCTCGTGGTGTCCTTCCTGAAAGATTATCGGCAAAGGAGCCTCTGTTGTTATGATTGTGCCAGCACCTGCGACAGGGTCTCCTGCAGCGCCTGTGCGGAACGACGTAGCCCGTGCAGCTCCTCGTCGGTCAGCTTCATCTCAATCTGCTGCACCATCCCCCGACGTCCAACAATGGTGGGCACACTGAGGCATACGTCGCTGATGCCGTAAAGACCCGTCTGCAGGGTGGAGACGGGCAAAATCTGCCTGGTATCCAGCAGGATGGCGTGCACTACCTCGCGAATAGCCAGCCCCACGGCATAGCCTGCACCGCCTTTGAGGCGAATGACTTCCGCGCCGCTCTTTTTGGTGAATTCGAAAATCTCCTGTACCTTCGCGGGGTCATAGCCCGGCAGGCTTTGCAGTGGCACGCCATTGACCGTCGCACTGGACCAAACAGGCACCATACTGTCACCATGCTCGCCGAGGATGAGCACCTTCATGTCGGTTGCTGCCACGCCGAAGTACTCCGCCAGCAGGGAACGGAAGCGGGCAGTGTCCAGCACCGTGCCCAGACCGATGACCTGATGCGGCGGTAGGGTAAACTCCTTCACTGCCAGATAGGTCAGGATGTCTACTGGGTTAGACACTACCAGCAGCACGGTGTGTTCCGAAAGCCTGACCTGTCGCAGGTCGCTTAAGATACTGCGGAACAGCGACACGTTGCGGTTAATCAGGTCGAGGCGACTCTCATCGGGTTTGCGTCGCAACCCTGCGGTGATGATGACGATGTCTGACCCTTCGGCAGCGTCGGTGCTGCCTGCGGTGATGATTTGCGGGGCGGACAGGGATGCCCCGTGACGCAGGTCTAATGCCTCTCCCTCAGCCAATTCGCGGGCGACGTCGATTACCACCAGTTCTTTCGCAACACCACCCATCTGTAACGCATACAGGGTGTTGGAGCCGACTCGCCCGCCGCCTCCAATCACACTGACTTTCATGGTAAACCTCCCTCTCCTCGTCGAGTTGAAATCACAGGATATACCGGCTCAAATCCTCGCTGCGCAGCACGTCCGCCAGCCGCTCGCGCACGTATTCGGCGGTGATGGTGACCGTTTGTCCAGCCAGTTCGCTGGCGCGGAAGGAGATGTCCTCCAGCACACGCTCCATCACCGTGTGCAATCGGCGTGCGCCGATGTTCTCGCTGGTGCTGTTCACCTGCGCGGCGATGGCGGCAATTTCACGGATAGCGTCGTCGGTGAACTCCAGTTGCACTCCCTCTGTTGCCAGCAGGGCTTTGTACTGTTTCACCAGTGCGTTCTGAGGCTCGGTCAGGATGCGCACGAAGTCCTGCTCGCTCAGACTGTCGAGTTCCACACGGGTGGGCAGACGTCCCTGAAGCTCGGGGATGAGGTCACTGGGTTTGGAGACATGGAACGCTCCTGCGGCAATGAACAGGATATGGTTCGTGCGCACCGCACCGAACTTGGTCATCACGGTAGAGCCTTCGATGATGGGCAGCAGGTCACGCTGTACCCCTTCGCGCGACACGTCGGGACCGTAGCCCTGCTCGCGTCCGGCGATTTTATCCAGTTCATCGATGAAGATAATCCCGCTCTCCTCCGCACGGCGGATGGCTTCGCTCACGACCTGCTCACGGTCAATGAGCTCGCGGGCAGCCTCCTGCGTCAGTATCTGCTTAGCCTCGCGGATAGTTACCTGTGTGGTGCGCCTCCGTCCACCCATCATCCCGCGCAGCATGTCTGGCAGGTCCAGACCCATCTCTTCCATGCCCTGTGGGCCAAAAACCTGCACAAACGGCATGGGCGGGCCGGACTGCTCTACCTCTATCTCTATCTTTTCATCGTCCATCGTGCCGCTGCGCACCCGTTCCATCAGCTTCTCACGCATACGGCGTTCGCGCTCGCGCCGCTCCTTTGCCGCCAGAGATGTGTCCTCCTCTTCCTCCTTGTACTCCTCCTCGTAGAGCGCGCGGAACAGACGCTCGAAAGGAGTTCCGGACTGGACACTGCGTCGCGAGCGGCGGGGCATGAGCCTGTCCACGATTCGCTCGATGGCTATCTCTTCCGCACGCGCACGCACCTCTTCTATCTTTTCGCTCTCCACCATCCGTACAGCAGTTTGTACGAGGTCGCGTATCATCGAGTCCACATCCCGCCCGACATACCCCACCTCGGTGAACTTGGTGGCTTCTACCTTCAGGAAAGGAGCCTTGACCAGCTGGGCGATGCGCCTCGCGATTTCGGTCTTACCCACGCCCGTGGGACCGATCATCAGGATGTTTTTGGGGATGACCTCTTCGCGCAGATCTTCGGACAGGCGTTTGCGCCGATAGCGGTTGCGCAGGGCGATAGCAACGGCGCGTTTTGCCTTCTGTTGCCCGATGATGTATTTATCCAGTTCCTCCACAATCCGCTGGGGTGTCAAATCATCTTCCATGTTGAACTCCTCCACGGTGTTCATTCGATGCTCTCGCATTGTACTTTGTCGTTGGTATAGATGCACAGCTCCGCCGCAATGCGCATGGATTCCAGTGCGATTTCCTTTGCGGACAGAGAGGTGTGCCGCATCAGTGCACGCGCTGCAGCGGCAGCGTACGCCCCTCCACTGCCGATAGCCAGCACGTGATCATCGGGTTCAATCACGTTGCCATCACCCGAAATGAGTAGCAGGTCGTCGCGGTCTGCGACAATCATCATGGCTTCCAGGCGGCGCAGGATTCGGTCGGTGCGCCACTCTTTCGCAAACTCCACCGCCGCCCGGCGCAGGTTGCCGTTCGTGGCTTCCAGCTTGGCTTCGAAGCGGTCTGCCAGTGCCTGCGCGTCGGCGACTGCTCCAGCGAATCCAGCCAGTACGCGGTCGTGATACATGCGGCGGATTTTGCGCGCGGTATGTTTCAACACGGTCTGGTCGTAAGTTACCTGTCCATCGGCGGCGACGGCGACCTGCCCGTTGCGCCGAACGGCAATGACGGTGGTATGATGCCAGGTCATTCCGCTACTCCTGCGGTGAGTTTCCCTCCTTTAGTATAGCATATTACAGGGGGTGAATGTGACCTCAGGGTACGACTCCCTCGTCGCACGCAAGGCGAGTAACACACGTTGTGGGGAGGGTCACGCTCCGTCGTGACCCTCCAGACTGCTATCTGCGCAGTGTCGCTTTCACCTCTTCCCAGTTTGGTGGTTCGGGAATACCAAACATCCTGCGCTTCGTCTCCAGATAGAACAGGTAGTTCTCGTAAGTGACGTCGGGCGGGCACCGATGGTCCACGTGCGGGATGTATCCTCCCTCTTCCACCAGGGGTTTCAAGCGTTCCAGTTCTCTGACGATCGCCTCTTTGCCTGCTATGAGCTGCGTCTTGTCCACACCACCCATCAAAAGCACCGACTTGCCGAACTTCTTCCGAATCAACACGGGGTCAGAACCGCCCCGCACTTCCAGTGGAAACATCACGTTCACCCCGCCCGCCAGCCAGTGCTCCACCAGCTGCAGGATGTTACCGTCGCAGTCCACATACACGATGTCGATACCGAAGCGTTCGCGGAGAGCGTCCGTGATGCGTTTGTAGCGGGGCGTCATCCACTGGCGGAACAGCTTTGGCGAGATGATGGGTCCCTTGTTGAACGCCATATCCTCCCAGAACGACGCGTAGTCTAGCTCGACATCGGCGGGGATTTTGTGGATAGCAGTCAATGCCATCTGCGTGAGATGCTCCATCATCTCTTCCACGAGGTCGGGCTGGTCTACACAGGCATAAGAGACCCCCTCAAAACCCATCCAGTCGCGAATCCAGCCAAAGAGGCTGCCGCAGTACACCCCCAGAGGATAGTCGCGGTTTGCCACTGATTGCTTCCACTGCTCCCAGTCGGCGGGATAGCGACGCGGGTCATCGGGGTCTAGGCGTTTTTTGAACTCCAGCCAGTCGTCCCTGCTTTTAATGGGGAACTCGAGGTAGTGGGGGATGGAGGATATGCCGTCCTTATACACGATGCTTTTGACGCCTGTCCCGTCGACCTGGATGCGGTATCGGTCGGTCTCTTCAAGCACTCTGGCTTCGAAGGGTGGTATCAGTCCCAGGTTAATCGGCACGCCTGCGCGCGGTGAGAAACCGAAGAACTGATTTGCCTTCCACTCTTCGTCCACCCATTCAGGCAGTCCCTGCTTGTGCCACTCGGTGTATGTCTCCGTCCAGTAACCGAACTCCTCATCGGGCACGTGGTCTACTGGCTCGTAGTGAAAGGTCCTCAGCCAGCGTTCGCGATGCGTTAAAGTTTCTCCCATCGGCTATGGTCTCCCTAAGGCAGGTTGGCGTGAATCATTTCTTGAAGGATGCAGGCAAGTCCTGCGGAAGGGTGTTCTTGGCTCACCCGAAGGTTCGCCCTGCAAATGAGGAATCAACGCCATCTGGAAGGCGAGGCTTCCACTGGGCTGTAAACTCGTCCTCCGGATGAAGCAGCTTTGCGTCGCAAACGGGCAACCTCCTCCGCAATGACCTCCGCCGCGAAATCTACCTCGTCTGGCGTGTTGCCCCTGCCCAGACTGAGGCGAACGGTGCTCATTGCCTTCGCTTCGTCCATCCCCAGCGCAAGCAGCACGTGCGACGGCTCAATAGACCCCGCACTGCATGCCGCCCCTGCGGAGGCAGCAACCCCACGCCGATCCAGAGCGATCAAGAGGCTCTCTGCCGAGATGCCCTCAAAGGTCACGCTGAGGATGCCCGGATGGCACTGGTGCGGATGCCCGTTGACCTGTATATCCGGTACCAGCTGCTGCAGGCGGGTGCGCAGCCTATCGCGCAGTGCCCTGACCTTTTGCCATGCCGTCGCGTACCGGGTACGGCTCAGCTCCACTGCCCTGGCGAAGCCAGCAATGCCGGGCACGTTCTCCGTGCCCGCACGCAGTTCGCGCTCCTGCGCTCCACCTACCAGAAGAGGCGCAATCTTGACCCCTCCACGGATATACAGTGCCCCAACGCCTTTCGGACCGTATAACTTGTGCGCTGAGACGGAGAGCATGTCCACGCCAAGCACTTCCACGTTTGTCTCTATCAGCCCGAAGGTCTGCACCGCGTCACAGTGCAGCCACACCCCTGCCTCGCGGCAGATGGCGGCGATTTCGCGGATGGGCTGCAGGGTGCCGACTTCGTTGTTGGCGTGCATGACGCTGACCAGCCACGTCTCCTCACGCAGCGCATGACGCAGGTCATCGGGGTTCACCATACCCGTCGTGTCCACTGGCAGATAGGTGACGTCCCAACCGTCCTGCTGCAGCCGCTGGCAGGCGTGCAGTACCGCATGGTGTTCAATGGCAGTGGTGATGAGATGCCTTTTATGCGCAGGAGCCACCCGCATGGCCCCGAAAATCGCCATGTTGTTCGACTCAGTGCCGCCAGACGTGAAGAAAACCTCCGCGTCAAGACAGCCCAGAGCCTGCGACACGGTTGCCCGTGCCTCATCCAGCAGGTCGCGCGCCTTACGCCCGAACAGGTGCAGGCTGGAGGCGTTGCCCCAGCACTCCGCCATTGCCTGTGCGACAGTTTCGCGCACTTCGGGGTCTATCGGTGTAGTCGCCGCGTGGTCTAAGTATACTGTTCGCATCTGCTTCACCATGCCGATTATACCCGTACGGCAGGAAATCGCCGATGCTGGCGCGAAGCAAACGGTGTGCTGCCGAAAGGAGGAGCGGACTCATGGAGATTGGCGTCATCAACAGCCTGACCAACGGAGGCAGGTGTTTCGACCATGTCGCGCAGTTCGGGCTGAAGGTGTGCCAGCTTGCCTGCTGGGATACTTCCCTCGCCACGCGCGAGGTGGCGCAGGTGGTGGTAGAAGAATCGGTCAAGACCGGCGTGAGAGTGTGCGCGGTGTGGGCGGGCTGGAGCGGTCCCGCCGAATGGAACTTCACCCGCGGACCGATTACTCTGGGACTGGTGCCTCGCGAGTACAGGGCGCAACGGGTGGAGGAGCTGAAGCGATGGGCGGATTTTGCCTCGTGGATTGGTGCACCTGCTATCATCACCCACTGCGGCTTTATCCCCGAGAATATGACCGACCCCGAATACCAGCCAGTGGTGGACGCCATCCGTGAAGTGGCGCAGTACTGCCAGCAGCGGGGCATCGGCTTCTGGTTTGAGACGGGACAGGAGACGCCCGTGGTGTTGCTGCGTACCATCCAGCGCGTGGGTACCGACAATCTGGGCATCAATTTAGACCCCGCGAACCTGATTCTGTACGGTAAGGGCAACCCCATCGATGCGCTGGATGTGATTGGCAGATGGGTGCGTAACGTGCACGTGAAAGACGGGCTGTACCCGACAGATGGCGACCATCTTGGGTACGAGGTCCCTGTCGGGCAGGGGAAGGTGCGCTTTCCAGAGTTTCTCCAGCGTCTCAAGGAGATTGGCTTCGACGGCGAACTCATCATCGAGCGCGAAATCAGCGGGGAGCAACAGATTCGCGACATCCGGCAAGCGGTGAGTGATTTGCAGAGGTGGCTCGCCGAGGTTTAGAGGATATATTGACCACAGAGGAAACAGAGGCTATGGAGAGGTTTGGAAGGAGCAGATAAAGTGAAGGACCTGGTACTTCTGGCGATTGACACGGCAACGGCGAAGGGGGCGAGCTATGCCGATGCGCGCGTGGTGCAGTATCGACGGCAATACATCGCCTGCGAAGACCAGCGCGTGAGCCAGCTGGTGGACAGCGAAGACTGGGGCATCGGCGTGCGGGTGATTGCCGACGGCGCATGGGGCTTTGCTGGCACCTCGGTGCTCACGCCGGAGGAGGTTCAGCGTGTGGCGGCGGAGGCGGTCGCCATCGCTAAAGCCAGCGCGTCCGCGCGACGCAAGCCGGTGCAGCTCGCGCCCGAGCCGGTGCATCAGATGAGCTTCCGCTCGGCGTGCGAGGTAGACCCGTTCCATGTGCCAGTGGATACGAAAGTGGGGTTGCTGTTGCAAATCAACGCGGCGCTGCTCAAGCACGCCGGAATTAAGAAGGCAACCAGCTACATGCTGTTCAAGCGGGAGGAGCGCGTCTTCGCCAGCACCGAGGGTTCGCTGATGGATAGCATCATCTACACCACCGCCGCGAGCTACACCGCCACCGCCGTAGGGGAAGGGGACGCCCGCAGCCGCACGTACGCTCCGCCGCCCATGACGAAAGGCTACGAGAACATCAACGCGGAAGACCTGCTGAACAACACCGAGCGCGTCGCCCAACAGGCGCTGGAACACCTGAAAGCACCTGAAGTGGACGACACGGTCACCGACCTGGTGCTGGACCCCCTGAACCTTGCGCTGACCATGCACGAGTCGGTCGGGCATCCGACGGAGCTGGATCGTGCGCTGGGCTATGAGGAGTCACTAGCGGGACGCAGCTTCGCCACCCCCGACAAGCTGCACACGTTGCAGTACGGCTCGCCCATCGTGAACTTCGTGGCGGATAACACTCTGCCGGGCGGCTTAGCCACTCAGGGTTTTGACGACGATGGCGTGGAGTGCCAGCGATGGTACGTCGTGAAGGACGGTATCTTCTGCGGTTACAGCACCAGCCGGGAGGTGGCGGCGGAAATCGGTATGCCGCGCAGCACCGGCTCCACCCGCGCGGACAGCTGGGGAAGCATTCCCATCGTGCGCCAGCCGAACCTGAGCCTGATGCCGGGTAAAGAGCCTCTCAGCCCCGAGGAGCTGATTGCAGACACGAAGGACGGCATCTATATCGAGGGCATGGGCAGCTTCTCCATCGACCAGATGCGCCAGAACTTCCAGTTCGGGGGAGACGCCTTCTGGCGAATCAAAAACGGCAAGCTGGTGCACATGCTGAAAAACGTCACCTACCACAGCATCACCGAGAAGTTCTGGAACTCGTGCGATGCCATCTGCGACGAGCGGTTCTGGGTGCCCAACGGCGTGCTGAACTGCGGCAAGGGCGACCCGATGCAGATTGCGCAGATGACACACGGCGCGGCAGCCGCTCGCTTCCGGCAGATACCGGTACGAAGGGCAAGGTAGACGCTAGGAAGATAATAGCCGCGCGAAGCCTTCCTGCTCGAAGTGACGGTCGGTGGTCAACGCCTCCTGCACTCCCTGCAGGCGCATAATCACGAAGCTCACGGCATCGCATAAGGAGTAGGTCTTGTCGGGACGGTTATCGAGGAAGTTGACTGCAGCGCGGTGCAGCTCGCGGTCTACCCATACTACCTGTACCATGTCACTCTCGAGCAGGTCCCGTACGAAGGCTATTGCCTTACCCCGATCCAATCCGCGCACATGACAGAGCGGAATAAACTCCGCTAGTACGTAATTATGAGTTATCCGTCTTACTGCGTTCTCAAAGAGAACTACCGCATCACGGTGTTGTGGTTCGTCGCGATGATGATAACACAGCAGCCCTGATGTATCCAGAAACATTAACGCGCCTCCTCATGTGTACTCGCATATTCACGTGCCAGGTCGGCGTCGATGCACTCATTGTGCGCGCCCGTTGGTCTTCCGAGGCTTTGAGCTCCGGCATGACGCATTAGCCTCTCCATCGCGGCGCGACGTTCTTCCTCGCTCAGCTCCGGTTGCGGTCGCGGTCCGTATTTCAGCAGAAACTCCATCACGCACTGCTCCACGCTGCGTCCGCTGAGTGCTGCCTCCCGCTCACACGCCGCATAGACCTCATCGGGCACCTGAATCGTGATTGTCTTCATCCCTTTCGCCTCCCCGCCATTGGGATACTCTTGGAACGCCGGCTTATTCGTCCCCCGTTGCACCAAAGTTGCGTACGAGGATGCCGAAGTCGAAGAGAGTCACCTCCTCGTCTCCGTCCATGTCGGCGTCAGGGTTCCAGCTGCCATCGCCGGGCACCGAACCGAACGCCGCCACCAGCGCGCCAAAGTCGAAGAGAGTCACTTCGTTATCGCCGTCGATATCGCCGTTGGTCAGGGTAAAGTCCACCGTAGCGTCGCCGGCGATGGAGACGTTTGCCACGGTCTGACGCAACCAGTGCGATGCTTTCGCAGACAGGTCGAACGTCCCACGCAGCAGGGTCTGGAAAGAGTATCTGCCTTCATCGTCCAGATTCACCACGTGCGTCTCCAGCGGGTCGGTGGAGCCGGGATTGCGCACCTCGATGGTAACCGGCACTACCGTCCTGTCGCCAGCGTATTCTTGCAGGGTCACTGTTCCGCTGATTCGGACGGTTGACCTTCCTTCGATGGTGAACGCCAGGTCCTGTTCGGTTAGCCAGCCTCCGCCGACGGGGTTGCCCCCGAATCCCCAGCCGCCGCCGGGATTGTGCAGGTAGAAAGGCTCGCCTTGCGTGGGGCTGGTGCGCAGCCAGAACCATTGCCCGCCCGGCTCGAAGGGACGGCGTACCCACGCGCTGAGGTAGTATGTGCCCGGCGGCAGGTAGAAGCCGTTGAGGTCAAACACGAGGTTCGCCCGCCGACGCAGTGGAGGCTCCCCCGGCTCCAGCACCACCTCACTGCCGACGGCGACCACATCCAGCACGTCCACGTGCGGCGCGGGCGAGATGGAAAGATAAACGCCGAGATTGTATCGCGTATCGCCCTGTTCGCTGCCGTACACCGTCACGCGGTCGATCCACCAGCCCGGTTCGGGCACGGCGAAGTCGTCAAACAGCCAAACCGAGTAGATACGGTAGTCCGTGTCGGTGAAGTCCTGCGCGGGGCTACCCCGACTGACGCCATCCCACGGCTGGTCCCACAGCACATCGGCGCGAAGCACAGGCCCGCTCCACACCAGCACTGCCAGTACTGCAAGAGCAAACCGTTTCATCCTTCCTTCCTCCTCTCAGCAGGTTATGTTATGGCTTAATGGAATCGAAATACCGCTTCACCGGCTGTTTGTACTCCGGCGGCACCGTTTCGCGTTGCAGTGCGCTCTCCGCCGCCCGCCGGTACTGGAGATACACCTCATAGCTGGGTACGCCGCTGGAGACGGCATCGGGTGCTCCTCGTGTGACGAAAGCAGGCTGTTCGCCGATTCCGGTGACAACACCCGGCACGTGTATGGGCTTGCCCTCTTTCACGTTCAGGCGCGCCGTGTCCTTATCCTGTTGGGCGCGATACTCCAGTTTCTCCATTTTGGGACCGGTGTGAGGGGCTCCCGGCCCACCGCCGAACCGCTTCTCGTAGGAGTTCTGCGCAACGGGCAAACTGCCCAGCTCCGACTTCAGCAGCGCCAGCATCGCCGCCATCTCCGCCCACTGGCGCGCATCGAGCGCACAGGCTCCCGCTTGTTGACAAAGCCCGCAGGCTTTGCCTATGCACTGCTTTGCCCTTTCTAAATCCTCAACGCGCAGGTGTTTCAGCGCTTCCAGCAGCTCTTTGGAAACGGCGTCCAGGTTCGTGTCTTTTAAGGCTTTCGCCAGCTCGCGCAGCAGCTCTTCCAGCTTCTTGCGCTCCTCAGACGAAAGGTTGTTCCACTGCTGGGCTATCTGCTGCAGCAGTTCAGCCAGCTTCTGTGCATCCTGCTGGGACAGCGCCAGTGCCATCTGCATCGCCATCTCGCTGGCGAATGGAGTGGTGGTTTTGTTCATAGCAGCGTTTTGCACAGAGGCAGGGGCGTTTTGCTCACCCTTCTGTTTCAGGGCAGCGGTTTGCAGACGTGCCCCCAACTCGCGCTCCAGTTTCGCCTGCTGGATTTGCTGTTGCACCGCGCGTGCGTTCAGGAACTCGTCGCGGGCGCGCTGCAGGGGCTTGCCGGAGTTTGCCTCTGCCAGCCTGCGCTGTTGTTCTTCCGCCTCGCGTTGCAGGCGCGACATCTTGACCATCGCCTCACGCTTGCTGAGCCGGGCGCGTTTCATCTGCTTGCTCAGCGCATCCAGCTGCGCGGCGAGCCTGCGCATCTTCTCCTTGTCCTGACCTGTTGCCTGCTTGCGCCACTCCTGAGCCAGTTGCTCGGCGCGTTCGCCCGCGGAGCGCAACGCCTGCTTCTCCTGACGGGTCTGCGGTGATTGAAACCATGCAAGGTCTGGTGCAAACCACAGGAACACGGCGAGAGCCGTCATCGTCAGGGCAACCCAGAAGGTGCGAGGCAGGGGAATCCGCGCCAATCGGCGGATGTCCAGGGTTTGGGCACAATTCTCCGCGTCCTGCAGCTGCAGCTGTTCCATTTCCTGCTGCAAGCCGCGCTGCGATAGCCATTGTGCGGTGGTCAGGCGTTCCTGCGTGTTCGCCTGCCGATCCAGCCACTGCGCAACCTGCTGTTGGTCTACCCGTCGCGTCGCACCGTAGACCAGTCCCGCGGCTGCGAGAACCGCAACTGCGCTTGCAGGAACCCAGAAGCTGATGTCCCAGCGCATTGCCCACGATAGCGCAAGCAGGGTACTGGCTAAGCCAGCGCCCAACAGCCATCCGAGGCATAGTGCGCGCAGCAGATAACCTGCCTTCGCGCGGCGCGCTGTGCGGGTAAGCACCGATTGCAGCGTGGCGGTTGTGTTCGTCAACCATATCGCCCCTTTCGCGTGTGCTGGATTCAGTTTACATCTTGATAAGGAAGGAATGCAAGGGCGTGTTGTGCGCGCTGGCTATGGAGCGCACCATGAGCCTGAACTGCGCTGTTAGTCCCTTGCTGGGTTGTAGCCCCCAACAGGCTCGTTCCACAGCACAGACGAGAAGGTAAGCGCGTGAACAAGCGGGATTGGCGGATGAGCGGGGCGGTTTATCAAGCCCTCAACAAAGACTGTACAATATGTTATAATAGTGCCGAACGCGGATGGAGACAGTCCCCAAAGTTCTCTATTCGTCGCTAATCTATTGGAATGCCGTCAATGTTTGCGGAGATGAATAGATTGCAGGATAATGTGGGTTGCCTGTTGCCCGCCACATTTCGAGCAACACGCTGCCCATGGCGTTCTGCTGGTTCAGCGGCAGTACCTCGTGGAGCAGGGGACTGTAGTAGTATCCTTCGCCAGCAGCGGGTCCGTTGCGCCAGCACGGCTGTGTATCGCGGATGCACTCTTCGACGCGTTCCCGACACGCCTGCGCTGTCGCGCCAAACTCGCGGTGCAAGAACCGGTCGCGATTTACCAAACGCACGAACTCTGCCGGCGCCATCGTGACCATGCCGGTGTGTACTATCCACACGTGCCATTCGCCCTTGGAGTATCTGGTGGAACCCCATCCTGCCAGCGGTTTGCCCGCGTGAACGTCGGCAACGCCCCGTACGTCGTCGCGGTTCTGCAACACGCGGTCGAAATGCTCTACCAGTTTGCGCAGGTAGAGACGGTCTCGCGTGGCGCGATACATCTCCATATAGGCGAGTAAGATGTACGACTCTCCCCATGCCAGATTACCGTTCTCGTTGAGCGACTCGGAGTGGCCTCTACCGTTGTGGATGGCACGGTCGTTGTCATCAAACAGCTCGCGCAGCCTTCGTGCGTCTATGCCCATCCTTTGCCTCCTGACTGTTTTCGCCAGTATAGCAGTCCATAAAGTGGAGTGTCAACAAGAGGAATACCAGTGCGCGTTACAGAAAGGGTTGTTGGACGATGGTATCTTTGCGGCAAGAGGTGCGATATGACCCACAAAGAGCGACTGCTGGCGGTGTTCCGGGGCGAGCGTCCTGACGTGATGCCCTGGTATGCCGACCTGACCTACTGGTATAGCGCGGAGATGATAAAGGGCACCCTGCCGGAGAAATACCGCGGGGACGGCGTGGTACAACTCTATCAAGACCTGAACACGGGCGCGCACGAGCACCTGCTCAACTGCCCCTGGCGCGCGGAATACGAGGATGTGCAGGTAAAGGTAGAAGAAGAGCGCGACGCCGATGGGAGACCCGTTCGCACACGCACCACATGGGTGACGCCAGTGGGGACTATCTCGCAGGTGCAGGAGTTTGAGCCGAACTCCTACTGCTGGGCATACCGGGAGTATCCCGTGAAGACGCCCAACGACCTGAAGGTGCTGCGCTTCATCTTCCAGCACACCCATCTGACGCCCGATTACACCGAGCAGCACCGTATCATCGACCTGTTTGGCGAGTGGGGTGTAGCAGCTTCGATGCCCAACCGGACCCCGATGGCGAACCTGTTTGTCATCTGGATGGGGGTTACCAACGCGGTTTACGCGCTGACGGACGCGCCGGAGGAGATAGAGGAGACCATCGAGGTGATGTCTGCTGCTGAAGACCGGATGTATGAGATTATCTGCAACGCGCCTGCGCCGCTGGTCTACTTCCCCGATAACATCACGGGGGAGGTGGTCAGTCCTCGCATCTTCCAGAAGTACTACGCGCCCTACTATCGCAAGCGCGCGGAGCAGCTGCACCGTGCAGGCAAATATATCTTCGTGCATATCGACGGCACGTTCAAGAACCTGCTGCCATACGTGGGACCGACGGGAGTGGACTGCGCGCAGTCGCTGACTCCAGCGCCGGTGGGAGATGTGCCGCTGGAAGACTTCCGCCAGCTGGCGGGACCAGACCTGATTTTGTGGGGGGGAGTACCTGCTGCCTACTTTAGCCCCCTGTACAGCGAGGAGACCCTACGCGACATCGTGCTGAAAGCGATACGGCTTTACAAAAACGACCCGCGTTTCATGCTGTGCGTGTGTGACCAGGTGCCGCCCGATGGCATCATCGAGCGGGTACGCATGGTGAGCGATCTGGTGGAAGAGTACGGGCGCATCGAGTAAATATCACGCCGTGAGCAGCTCCACCACCTTGTGCGCAATCTGGGGCAGGGGAAGCACGAACTCCGCCCCGCCGAGATGAATCGCCTCGCGCGGCATCCCGAACACCACGCAGGTCTCTTCGTCCTGAGCGATGGTATGCGCCCCGACGTCGCGCAGCTTTTTCAGACCACGTGCCCCATCCGCGCCCATGCCGGTCAGCAGCACGGCGACCGTCGCCGCACCGCTTGCCTGGAGCACCGAGTCGAATAGCGCGTCCACCGAAGGGCGATGGCGATTGACAGGTTCGGTCTGCACCACCTTAGCGCGGAATTGAGAGCCGTTGGTGGTTACCTGTAAGTGATAGTCGCCGGGAGCCACATAGGCGTGCCCCGGCTGAAGGGTATCGCCGTCTTCTGCTTCTTTCACGCGCACGGTGCACAGTTTGTCCAGCCGCTCGGCGAAGGAGCGGGTAAACACCGGCGGCATGTGCTGCACAATGACAATAGGCGGAACCTCCGCAGGTAGGCCCTGCAGCACCTGCCGAATGGCTTCGGGACCTCCCGTCGATGCGCCGATGGCAATCAAACGGCTTGCCGCAGTGCGCCGCGCCACAGGTGTCATGGCTAGAGGTATCGGCGTGACGTGCGCCGCTGGGGGACGCACGCGGGCGCGCGCCGCCGCCTTCACCTTGGATGTTATCTCGTGCGATAACGCCGCCATGCCGGTGAATACGCTTTGCGTCGGCTTGGCAATGAAGTCCACTGCGCCCAGTTCCAGCGCCTTTAACGTGACCTCGCTCCCCTCTCGCGTGAGGGTGGAAATCATCACCACGGGCATGGGGTGCGAGCGCATCAGCTTCTGGAGGAAGGTGATACCGTCCATGCGCGGCATCTCCACATCCAGCGTCAGCACATCAGGTTTCAACTGCACAATTTTATCATAGCCTTCAATGGGGTTGCTGGCAGTGCCAACGACCTCTATCTCTCCATCCCGCGCGAAAATATCCTTGAGTAATTGACGGATGACCACCGAGTCGTCGATAATCAACACCCGCACCGAACGATGCTCATCCATAGGCGTTTCCTCCCGAGGGTGTTTACCGTCGAGAATTATCGGCAGTGAAGCAGGTGATGGTGAAGGGGCAAATAGGGTGCAGCGACGGATAGACTGTTCCTTAGCGGTTTTGCATCTGGAGATGCGTCGAGAACGAGGCATCGTGGTACGGTTCAAAAACCGAAAGCCATAGTGTCCAGAATGTATTTTGCCCGCGCCGTGCCGACTTGTTGATAGATTTCCAGTAACTCTTCGTAGACACCTTGACGGCAAGAGTCGCTGCCGAATCTCGTCCACCACATTGGTGATGAACGCCTCTAAGTAGCCTTGTATCCGTGCGCGGGTTGTATCGGTGAGGACAGCCATCTGTTATGGGGTACGCCAGATAAAAATAGACTCGTAGAACTCGCTGGAGCGCCTTCCTGTTCGGCGGTTCACATGCCGATGTAACACCGCTTCTACCCGCACCCCAACAGCCTCCGCGATCCGACCATAAAGCTCATGTTTATCGTTTGCCACCACGACAAGTGGCGCTCTCGAAGGAGTGCATTGCAGAATGCGCCGAAAGACGGTCGCGATATCCTGAACGTACTGCTGCTTTGCCTTTTCGGACGCCCCGTTTGCCGCGGCTCCAATCTCGCAGTCGCGGAGGTCGCGTAGCCCGAGCAGGTGGTAAGCTTAGGCGTGCTGCTCGTGATAGTCGATTAATCCTACGTATGGAGGACTGGTGATCACTCCGTCTACAGGAGGGAACTGTGCCGTGCGGCTGTCTGCATGGTAAACGGTGACCTCAGCATCGGTGCGTACCAGGGCGTATTGCCGAACGCGGTGAATGGTATCGATACTGTACCGTTTGAGGAACTTCCACCAACTGGGGGATAAACTTACCCAGATAGGGATGCAAGCGGTGCACGTGCTTGGTGCGGAGATGCTCCGGCAGGTCGCGTTCCCGCCAGTTCAAGTTGAGTGTTTCCAGCGGGGTTTGTGGCGTTACCGTCTCCGGAGGAGTTGGCTCCGTATCCATCTGGTGAATCACGCTTTAGTTTCTCCTCGTTGGCAAAAACTTCTCCTTCCTCTGATATTGTAACACACGAAGGTTCACCGTCACGCACACCAGTGTCTTCTGCCCACAGCGCACCTGGTAGTGCAGCGTAGTTCGCTACCGAACCCAGTCCTCTGGCTTCTGGTGCGTCATACGGGCTCGACCCTTTGTGCTGATGACGCTCGCCCCAAGTCAGGTGGACGTGCGTCACGGCTAATACTTACGAGTTCCGCTCGATGGTGCTGCACGCGAACTGCGAGAAAGGCCCGCTGGTACACTTGCCGCAGGCGAGGGCGGTAGTCTCGAAAATGGTTTCGGTCATCATCTGCGGTTTTTGATAAGCTTTGCGCGTTTTTTGGGAAGCCTGCTCGGTCTGTTTGCCATGCTGTTCCATGCTAGGTCACCCCCATTGCTTCTATTTCGTCTTCCGAGGTTGGGCGGTCCGACAGGAAAGCGATGCCCTTTTCGACCATTTCTTGCGCAAATGCCAGTACGTCGGGTAATGCCTCTTCAGGCGCGATTTCGTATGTTTGGCTCAGCTCCTGCGTGATCTGCCTCAGCGTGCGGCTGCCGTCCGCCATGCGCCAGATGTCGGTAGCCACCTCGTTCAGGTTGTGCAGCTCGCGCTCCTGCGGTGAGATGACCACTGCCTCTCCCTCGATGATACGCCACGCCAGAAACGGCGAGCGCACCAGGTAGTGCTCTGGCGTCACATTCGGTGTCGTCTCTGCCTGCGGCTCCATCTCCACACCTTTCGCAATCCGTGCATCACCTGGGGCATCCGTGTCTGCAGCAGTCCATAGAGCCACCATTTCCCACTGTACGGCGAGAACCGCTTTTTGCCTCGCCATACCGTGCGCACCGAACCCAGAACCTGTTCGCGCAGTACCTTTTCTTCATCCTGTAAGGTGTCGCCGCGCAGGGTGAGATGTCCGTTCTCTACGGACACCACGCGGTGGCAGCGCACTCCCCAGGGCGTGTTGACGAGTGCAATCATGCCTCGCTTTATCTCCAGCGAAGGCGTAATTTCCAGCACATCCCCTCCCTGTATCACAGGCGACATGCTTTCGCCCTGTGCCTTCAGCCACACGGTTTCGCCAGCTTGCAGACGGGCTATCAGCTGAACGGTTTCCTCGCTCAACGGGCGGAATTCGGTTTCCGAGCTTCTCGCCATTGCCACATCGCCTCGCTTAGCGGCACAATCTGTGCACCGGGGTAGTAGGCTTGTAAAATCTCCTCCGCTTTCTGTCCTGAACGGGCTCTGCCTGCCGCCCCCCACTGGCACAAGCCGTTGCCATGTCCTGAGCCGTTGCCCACGAAGACTATCGTGTTGCCCTGGTCTACCCGCACGCTGAACAGGGTGGACGGCAGCGATAACCGACTACGCAGTCGGGTGCCGCTGACCTCGCGCGTTTGCTCGCCGCAGCGGATGCGCAGCGTGACCACCCGTCCGCTTGCGTCGGTTTGCAGGATTTGCACGTCTATCTCACCCTTCGGCATGTCCTGCGAAGAATCCTTCTCGCCCGCCGCCTGCCATACCTCCAGAAAGGTAAAACTTAGCGACCAGTAGTGCCCCGGATTGGCAAGACAGTAGTCTCTGCCCGAACTGTCGCGGTCGGGCGGGGGAGTACTGACACCGTTGGCGGCGGCAGGCTGTCCGCCACAGTCGGCAGTGTAAACACCGTCTACTGGAGACCCGTCCTTGACCAGGATAAGACCCGCGCTATTCTGCACCGCCAGCGTCGTGCTTTCTTTCTCGGCGGTAACGCCTCCGTAGACCTGACAGTGTGTGCTATCGCACACGTCTGCCCCTTCCGCTTCGTGCTTGTGACGGTTGCGTACGGTCCAGCTGCGTGCGGCAATAGCCTGCGCTTTTAACGCCTCTGTTGGGAAGTTAGGAGGCATTTCCAGTGGAACAACGCCCAGCAGGTAATCCTCCAGTGGCAGTGTATTCACCACCTGCAGTTTGCCTTTACGTACGCGCAGAGTCAGTTTGCCCCGGTAGCTGCTTCCGGATTTGTCCTGTGCTCTGGAAAGGCTCAACGGGGCGTCACCTTCTATAGTCCACTCCTCCGCCTGCAGGCTTTTGTCCCTCAAGCGCAGGGTCACCAGTGTCGCGTCGCATTCTACTCTGACCGTTTCTCCTGCAGTCATGCGATGCGATGCTCCTGCGCCGGTGATGCGCCATTCTGATTGGCTGGTGATGTACAGGGGGGTGCTTTGCCAGCGTGTCAGCCACACGCGCACCGGGGGATTGAAGGGTTGCTGCGCCTGCAACGCAGGGCAAAGGAGAAAAAGGAGTAAGTAAAGCGTTGACAGGAGGAACCACTTGCGGTAAGGGTGTTTCATCGTTGCCAGCTCCGTGAGAACCGTTCGCGTGCCCTGTCGGTAAGCAGCCACAGCGGGTCCTTTTGCAGGACGGGCAGTAACACCTCCCGCATCGCTCTCGCGTCAATCAACCGGCACAAAGCGTTACCCACCATTTCCTCCCGCATCGCGCCAGCCTCACGCAGTGGTTCATCCACCTTCGTGAAATCGCGTTCCCAGCCCCACAGGTGCAGGCGGTTGCGCACCACGATTTCGCGACCCTCCACGTCTATGACAATGCCGTCCGTCCACTCGTCCTGCAGGTGGTATGGCACCTCTGCCAGCTCTTCCAGCGCGTGCAGGCTGGTATTGCTTTGCTGAGTGCAACCCAGTAAAAGGATGTACCCGCCCCTGTCCATCAGCTTCACATAAGGGCTGCCCTCGCCGCAGGGGGTCTGGCAATGTTCGTGTCCTTCGGTGTAGAAGTCGGCACGTGCGCCCAATGCGGTTAGGGAGTGGGTGGGATGCAGACTGCGCCAGACGCCCTCGCGACGGCGGAAAGCTTCGGGGATGATTCCAATCCATTTGGGACAGGGGGTGTGGCGCACGTCCATACGCGGCGGGTTCTGGGGTGAATCCTGCGGTGTGCCGTTGAGTGCAGGCATCAGTATCGTGCCAGCGGCTGATACCGCCGCAAGCAGAGCATCGATGACAGTGTCCGCGCCGCCTTCTACCCAGCCGATACTGCTGAGCGAGGAGTGAACGAGCACATCCATCCCGCGCGCTATGCCGAGACGGCGCAGCTCCTGCGTGAGGGTCTCTTTGTCGATGCCTATTTGCATCCGATGCTCCTTGTATGCGTCTTTCAGTATACGGACTGCAAGTTCGACGTTGGGTAGGGCTGAGCCTGCAAAGGTTTTAACGGGAGCAGGTCGAAGCAGTGGCTCAGGCGATAGCATGGCTCATCGACTCGCGATTGCCCCTGCCTGCCCCTCAACACATGGACGGTGCTGCGGCTGTTGAAGTATCGTCTGACCATCTTCCAGCCGCAGCCAGGTTCGGAAGTCGCGCACGCCTACTTGCAGTTCTATGACGCGGGCGCCGCAGGGGAACCCCTCTTTGCCATAACCACCGTAGCCGCTGCATCTACCGTAGCAAAGGCGGATGCCATACAGCGTACCCCAGAAGTCGTTGATATGGTCATGCCCGACGAACGTACCGATGACCTCACCCGCCTCATGCAGTGCAGCAAAAAAGCCCGTGTTGATTTTGGGGGCGCAGACGTCCTCGTGTTTCTCTCCATAGCAGACCTGCGTGCGCCACACCTCGTCATATTCAGGCAGCGGAATGTGAAAGAAGGCAAGCGCGGGGACACGCAATCGCTCCACGTCGGTGATGCCCCATCGCCTGCGCACCTGCCGGGCAGTGCGTTCGTACCACGCTATCTGGCTGCGAGTAATCCAGCCCCATCCGCCGATGTCGGTGGTGGCGTAACTGTTGGAATCGATGCCCCACAGGAACGCGGCGGGACGTTCGCCCTGGCGGTTCATGACAGGCAGTACATAGTTGCCGACGCCCGCGACGTTTCGCGGACCGCGTTTGCCCACAAAGTGGGCACAGCTCTCCATCACCTGCCAAAGTTCTTCGCGGCGCAGAGTGCCTTCGTCGTCGTGGTTGCCCATCACTGCCGTCCACGATAACCCCCTCTCCTCGATGGGCTGTACCAGTTGTCGTATTCCCCTCTCGGCGTCTTGGCAATCGGTGCCGCCCAGCATATCACCCGTCAAGAATACCAGGTCGGGTTGTTCGCTGTCCAGCAACGTTTCCATGAGCTGGCGTGTGAGGCGATCGCGCTCGTCGAAGTTTGTCCAGTGGGTATCGGTCAACTGTACGATTTTGAAGGTTTCTCTTCGGAAACGCAACGGCTCGGGCATCCTTGCTCCTCCATGTGAACCTGCTTTCGACCACATTCGTCTTCCGTCTTCAGTTTCCTACAGGAACCGGACGGTGTGCATGAGGAAGGGCAACCACAAGGGTTGCCGCTGCGGGGCGTCTTGCCTGCCAACTGCACCGCGTTGCCCTTTACAGCGTATATCGGTTGACGTTTGTATGCTTCTTTGGCTAAAATGGTGATGCAGCATCCTGAGAGGGTGAGTGATGACCAGGCAGGGCTAGGAGAAACATATCCCAAAACGAACAGGACAAGCCATCGCAAGAAGGCGTAACCCGGCTGGTGGCGCAGCTGCATAGAGATCAGGCTTAAACGCGGCGGCTCAGGATGGCAATTCGGCAGAAGCTTTAGAAGCTCGGGTATGGAGTGTACTGGCGTCCGGTTCACCCGTCACGCCTTCGAGCGCATGTTCAAGCGGGCGTCCCTCTTCGCACGGTGCTTCGTGTTGCCACTTAGGCGGAGGTCATCGCGTCCTATCCCGACGACGTGCCTGTTCCCAGCGTCTTCATCGTGGGCTTCGATGGGGCGAGGCCGCTCCACTTAGTTGTAGCTCGAGATGCGCAGACCATGCTGTGCTTTGTGGTAACGGTTTACCAGCCGGACCCGAAAATGTGGTTCGATGATTTCAGAACTCGGAGGGAAACATGAAGTGCGTCATCTGCAAAACAGGAGAAACGCGCCCTGGCACCGCCACGGTGAGGTTGCATCGGGGTGAAACCACGGTTGTCGTGAAACGTGTTCCTGCAGAGGTGTCTGATACCTGTGGCGAGTATTACCTCGACGCCGCCGTCGTGCACAAGCTCTGCGCCCATGCTGAAGAGGCGTTCCATTGACGCGCAGAGGTGGAGATCCTCGTTACGCGGCGTGAGAGGAAACTCTCATCGCTCCGCATCCGGCAACATATCGCGGAGAACGCAATGCGCTGGGCGTTCGATAGAGAATATCCCTGTGCCATCGCATCGGGATCGTAGGGTGCATGGGAGTTATGCCCGGAGTGGACGATGGGGCGTAATGATAAAAAACTGGTGCCGACGGGGGGACTCGAACCCCCAAGCCCGTTCGGGCACTAGACCCTGAACCTAGCGTGTTTACCAATTTCACCACGTCGGCAACCATATCTATATATACCGCTTTTGCCTGGCGTTTGTCAAGGGGCGCGGAGGGTGTTCGAGAATACCTTATGGTTGCGCTTAACCCTCCCAAATGACCAACAACACACACCAAAATTCACCCGAACCACCTCCCACCCACAACCACTGCACCCAGTTCCACAACACCAACATCCCCCACACCTGCACGCACGCATAACCCCAGCAACGACAGCTCACATCACAACCTGTCACCCACCAACAAAGCCCCGCAACCCACCACCCCACTCCCACGAACCCTCAACCTCTCACGCAGCAAACGACCATCGTCCGCAGATGCACCACCCAACGCCGACTACCCCGTCAGCACACCAACACCACCACCTTCAAGTGCGGGCGTATCCGACCTACCTCTGCCCCACGACGAAACTGCGCATAAAACGGCGTGTCAAAACCCACACCCGTGCCATCCACAAACACCACAGGCACTTCAAACGGCACCTCCACAACCTCCCGCGCAATCCCCTGCGCCGCCAGCCCATGCAGCAGCGCGTGCCCGCGTGCGTTTGGAATGGTCTGCAGACGATACAGCAGCGTGCCCAGCGCGGGCAAAGGCTCCTCCGGCAGCCTTTCGGGGGCGGCGCGGAAGATCTATTCTCGTACAACCTCACTCTCACCATGCCGCCGTGCTCCTGTATGACCTCTATGTCCTGTCACCATAGCCATCCGGGTGAGCGGAGTGCCACCGCCACGCGGTCTCGATGATGGTACGCAGTTCCGCATACTGCGGTCGCCAGCCCAGTTCCCGTCTGGCGCGCTCTGCACTTGCCACCAGCCGCGCGGGGTCTCCGGCACGGCGTGGAGCCTCTTCCTGCGGGATCGAGTGCCCGACGACCTCTTCGGCGGTGCGGATAACCTCGCGCACCGAATAGCCCAACCCGTTGCCCAGATTGTAGGCGGTGGTGGGCGCGTCGCGTTTCAGCGCCTCATAGGCGAGGATGTGTGCGTCCGCAAGGTCGGTAACATGGATATAGTCGCGGATGGCAGTGCCGTCGGGGGTGTCATAGTCTGTGCCGAATATCCTGATCACGGGACGTTTGCCCAGTGCGGTCAGCAAAACGAGCGGGATCAGGTGCGTTTCGGGGTGGTGGTCCTCGCCTAATTGTCCCTCGGAGTCGGCGCCGGCAGCGTTGAAGTAGCGCAGGCTGATGGAGCGCAGCCCGAATGCCACATCGTACCACCGCAACATCTGCTCGAAGGCGCGCTTGGTCTCCCCGTAAGCGTTGGTCGGCTGCTGCGGATGGTCTTCGGGGATGGGTATCTGTTGAGGTTCCCCATAGGTAGCCGCGCTGGAGGAGAAGATGAGATAGGGGACGTGATGCGCACGCATCGCCTCGAGCAGTGTGTAGCCTCCGACAACGTTCAGACGATAGAACTTCGCGGGGTCGGTCATGCTCTCGGCGACAGACGCATAGGCGGCAAAGTGTACTACACATTCTATCGGGTAGCTGCTGAACAGTGCGTCCAGAACCTCCCTGCTGGTATAATCGCCCTGCACGAAATCACCGCCAACCACCGCCGCCCGGTGCCCTGCTTCCAAATTATCCAGAGTGATGACTTCGTAGCCGCGTTCGAGCAGTCTTTTCACACAGTGCGAGCCGATGTAACCAGCGCCGCCAATCACGCAAATCATCCGTCGTCCTCCTGCGGGGTGTTTCATCGCGCCCTCATCATTATAGCACACCTGCCAGCAGCTTCCCTGTGTGACCATCACTTGACAACCTTTGCACGCTGTTTTAGACTCTTGCCAGCATCTTCTGTGGCGAGGTGTCTCACATGCCTGTGGTGTGGCTTCTCTGTCCGGATGCAGGTTTGCGTGAGCGTTTACAGCGTTGCCTGCGCGATGGCGCGGGGTTGGAGGTGCGGTTGAAGCCGTGTGCCTGTGACGCGGTGGTGGTCGCGGAGCCTGTGTGGACACCGGCGCAGGTGGAGACGTTGCAGGCGTATGTGGAGATGGGCAGTGTGCGCGGGGCGGCGAAGCGGCGGTGTTGTTCGGAGCAGACCATTCGCCGTCATCTGGCGAATGCGCGGCTGCGGGTTGGTGCGCAGAACGTGGCGCAGTTAGTGTATATCGCGTGCGCGCTGGGTGTATTAAACGCTGTATCTAGTACAAATTGGGTACAAAAATGGCAAAATTTAGGTATTGACGTGGGGGGGGGACAGAGTAGAATAAGATTAGAATACTCTCAAAGGAGGAGGTTTGGAGGGATGTGTAGAAGTCTCGTCCGTTCTGCTATTGCGGCGGTACTCAGTATCGGTATTCTTTCTCTTGGGGTGACTATGGTATTAAGCAACTGGTCTCCTGCAAGATCCGCTTGCGCAAATCTAAAAGCCGTAGAAGGAGCTTGGGGTCAGTGGGGGAGCTGCGAGGGGATATTAACGAAGTCCTGCTCCCGTATCAAATACCCAGACACACTATACAACCATATCTTGCCCTTACTCTCCCAACCCTAGGGCTATTTTGCAGTTTTGGAAGCAGCATGGTGGCAAGCACTTTTTGGTGCATCGTCTGCTTTGGTGCGTGGCGCAAGCAGTATGGATAAGTGATACGCGGTACCGTCAGCGGTAGTGTGTAGAAGGGGAAGCGGCTTAGTTCTGCTGTGCTTCCCCTTTGAACGAACAACATAAATTCAACCCAGAACAGGAGGCAGAGAAGATGATGGGCTGGCCAGCGATCTCAAGGCTCTTGGTGGCATGGTTGGCTGTTTTTGCTGTAAACGCTACCGCATTGCCCCAAGAACGGCTTCCCAATTTGTTGCACCAAGCGCTACAAAAAGAGCTGCAGGTAGATACCGTGGAAGTGGAGTTGCGCGTAGAGGTCAAGCGCCATCAGTATGCACCCGACCAATTGCGACGGTGGGGCTTCAGCGAAGATTTAATCCGCCAGATTACAGAAGAGATGGGCAGCCGGGCAAGTTCAGAGCAGGCACACTTGCGCATGCGTTTTGATAACCGGAGTAAGCTATTCGAGTGCACGGTAGAAGGAGGACTCTCGTCTTCCGGCGATTGGCACGTCTTGCGCGCCCGCTCATTGATCAACAACAAAGCCACCGTCAACTATCAAGAGGTCCGATCCGGCGAAGACAGTGTCCGAATGTATCTTAATCGCGGTGCGCCTGCGTGGCCTCCATTAGCATGGCAATCAGAAACTTGGCGATATCGTATATGGCACTCCCACTTGCCCAGGAGCCATAGGGGTGACCTCTCCCCTCTAACGGTCGAGCCTAACAGCGGCAAACAAGGGGAGTATGTTATCAAGTTTGACAATGTGGTCATTGTAGCCCAGAACGCACAGGACGGGCTCTTGCTAACGCGCTACACAGCTACAGACCGATCGTCCGGCTATCCCGAGTATGAAGAAGAGTTCACCTATCGTCAAACACCAGAACGAGTTCCCTACCCAATGCACCTAAAAGTTTTTCATTACCTTGTCCCTCCAGTGGCATATGCGAAAGGTCTTCGCATTCCACGCAAAACGCCTATCGAAGTAACCACCTACACGGTGGACAGGGTGCGTATCAATCCTGCCTTCGAACAACATGCCTTTGCGGAAGGTACCATCCCGCGTGGCACGTTTGTCCAGGATGACCGCTTCGAGCCTCCTCTCATTTACACGCAAGGAAACCGGCAGTTTGGTGAGCAGGACCTGTTTCGAATGGCCCGCAACCGAGAACTCCTCCAAGATGCCGACTAGATGGGATACCGTCCAAGGCCTAGCAAATCGACCTATGGTTACCTCGCTGTCGGGTTGGTGGCAATCGGAATTGCGTTGTGGTTTCTTATCGGCGCTATCCGCAGACACACCCTGCAATGAAGGGCTTGACGATGAGATGGTGGTATGGTGCGTCAGCACTAGTAGTTGCAATGGTATGTGCCATTGCAGTTTGGTGGACTTGTCAGCCCAGGCAACTGTCCACCGTTGAAGACGCGGTATACTTCGGTTTTGTGACAAAGGGGTCCATCGTCACCAAAACAATTGCTCTTAGAGAACCCAGTCAGGAAGGAGAGGTGCTGTGCTGGTCAGATTGCGAGTATGTTAGAACGTTCCTCCGAAGAGGAGGACGAGTCGAGATGACAGTCGTATTGGATACTAGGAGGGTGGAAGAAGGCGAATTGCATTGCAATGTGTACCTTGCGTCTAACCGACGGGATACGCGTACTGTGTGTCTGCCGCTGATAGGAATTGTTCAAAGTGCACATAAAAAGTCCTGTTGTAGGGACTGACTCTCCCATGCCCAACCCATTCCAAAGGATATGGCGTATACTCCTTGAAGCGGCGACAGCCGGATATGTTGTCACAGTCCTAGCGCCAAAGACGATCATTGCCTTGCCGTTCGAGTGGGCATGCCAACATATTCAGCGATGGGTTTTCGCGGGTGTTTCCTATGCCGGGCTGCCGGTCTCTCTAACCCTATGGTGGTCTGCCTACTTGTGTTGTGTCCTGATAGGGGCGATGTATCTTTTTCGCTACCGACAGAGGTATCAACACGTGCTTCCTGCACGTCATGTTGCCGACTGCTTTTTCTTGTTATCTGGCGTTTACTTCTTGGATGTCTGGATCTCTACCGTACCCCGTTACAACTGGACAGCTATCTCATGGCTATTCCCATGTGTGATCTTTTTCGGCGTGATTACCGCATGTTATGACCGAAACACCGTGCAACGTCTTTTTATGGCGGCAGGTATCGCTGTTATGGTGGAAAGTGCATATGCCGTCATATACCATCTTTGTGGCTTACATCAGTTTTACACTCCGGGTTTCGGATTGAGAACGCGAGGAACCTTCGAGAACCCGATTTTCCTAGGGGCGTTGGCGCTGGTGGCATTCCCCTTGCTGTTACATCAGGCACTCATTGCGAAAGTGAACTTCCTGAAGGCATTATGGCTGTTTGGTTGTGCGATGGTTCTATTAGCTAGCTGGCTCACATACACTCGCTCAATCTGGTTGGGATTGGCTTTTACCTACACGTACTCTGTTTTACATTTGGTTCAGGGAAGGCTGAAAAGACAACTGCCCCTTTGGAAGGTGATGATCGTAGCCGCTATCCTCGTGCTGGGCTCTGTGTCATTGAGGGTCCCGCTAGCACCGCAGGACCGCTCTGGTTGGGGCAGGCTGGCCATTTGGGAAGTGGCAGCAAGGGTGGCATATTTGCATCCCGTACTGGGGGCAGGTGCGGGTAGCTACAACGATCTGCAACGTAGTTACATGACCGAGAGATTAGCACAGTTCAACCCCTACAATGCCGAGCCCAAGAACTTGTTTCTGCTTCTACTGGTTGAGCACGGCGCGGTGGGATTAGTTGTTTTCAGTCTGTTCGTTTTCAGAGTGTCGCAAGTGGCCCAATTCTTTGCAAAGAACCCCACTTGTATGCAGGAGCAGGCAACTGCAGTGCTCCTGAGGGGGGTATTACTCTCCATCCTGACAGCGGGGTTATTCGAGAGCACGGTATTCTTCGAGAAACGTGAAGCCAGTTCGTTGACTTTTCTCGTCGTGGTAGCTTATGCGATAGCTATTGCGAAAAATAGCACGACTTCGAGATTAGATAACACCGGCAAGGATATCCTGCGCAACAAGCAGAAGATGATTCGTGCAGCGGCAACGTTTATAGTATTGCTGGTGCTGACATCAATTCCGATTGTGTTGGGCATCTGGCAGTTCTACCGTACCCGGCCGCAAGTGGAATCTTACGATACTACCAAGCCAGCACGTCCTCGGTTCACCCCGCTGACCGAAATTGCCGAACCGATGCGCGATGCCCTCGTCGCCTCCGAAGACGGCTATTTCTACCAACATCACGGTGTGGACTGGCAGGCACTGCACCGCGCCCTGCGCGTCAGCATCCGAAACCTCGCTTTCAAACAGGGCGGCTCCACCATCACCATGCAGACCGCGCGCTACCTGTTTCTGGGCAGAGAGAAGACCCTCTCGCGCAAAGTGGCGGAAATCCTGCTGGCACTGGAGATGGAGAAGCACCTTTCCAAAGAGCGCATACTGGAGTTGTATCTGAACAGTGCCCGTTTTGGTTTGGGGGCGGAGGACATCGGCACGGCGTGTCGGGTGTATTTTGGAAAATCTCCGAAGGAGTTGACGCTGGGTGAGGCGGCGTTTCTGGCGGGGGTGTTGCCCGAGCCGCCGCGAACGCGCGCGGAGGTAACGTCGGAGAAGGTGTGGCGTTGCCAGCGCAGGGCGTTGAGCCGTCTGGCGCATTTCTTCCCGATGAGGTATTCGTCACAGCAGATAGCGCAAGCGATGCAGGAGCGCGTGGTGTTCGTGTGGGAGCGATAGTGTATCAAACGGTCAGCGTTCTTCGCCGTACCAGTCTTCCAGCGCAAGGTTCGGGATACGCTGAAAATGCTGCTGATTGTGCGTGACCAACACCAAATCATTCACCAAAGCG
>Ga0308398_1000226_pt1 | contig 37684 bp, 16 predicted proteins | sample Hotspr20SampleT9_FD_202360 | JGI IMG/M metagenome (GOLD analysis project Ga0308398, IMG submission 202360) | Hot spring phototrophic mat microbial communities from Mushroom Spring, Yellowstone National Park, Wyoming, United States - 20051001_T9 ...
TGCCCAAAGACCTGCTTTCTGGCGACCTAACGACAACGGAAGGCCGCATCGCCTTTCTCAAGGCCCACCCCACGCTGGTGCTGGACACGCGCCACTTCTCCCAAGACTTCGCCGACCGTCTGCTCGCCTCCTTTGACAACCTGGACGAGATGACCGACGGCTTGCTGGTGCACTCCGAAAACTGGCAGGCACTTAATCTCTTGCAGGAGAAGTATCGGGAGCGGGTGAAGTGTATCTACATTGATCCGCCGTATAACACGGGGAATGATGGGTTTCTTTACAAAGACAACTACCAGCATTCCAGTTGGCTGGCAATGATGGAGAATCGACTGAATTTATCAAGGCACCTATTGGGTCAGACAGGTATTGTATTTGTTAGCATTGATAACAATGAAGAACACGAACTTAAGCTCCTCCTTGATCAGGTTGTGGGCAGAGATTGCTTTTGCAATGCAATCGTATGGGCATATGGAACAACTGCGCGTGGTGCAAAGGCTATTTCTAACAGATTGCCAAGAAACTATGACACGATTCTCCTCTACGAGAAGAAACCGGGTAAAGCGATATTGAGGAGGGTGTCTATTCCTTTCAAAGTGCCAGTTAACCAAGCCAAATCGGAGGGATTTCGACAGGATGAAAATGGGCGGTGGTTCAAGACAGCACCTCGCGGTGATTACACCGATGAGAGCATTGAACTGCTAAGACAGCAGGGCAGAGTTTATGAAACTCAAACAGGGAAGAAAATGGCTTTATCATAGATGACAAACTGATTGGAGATGTCTGGACTGATATTCCAGACATGATGCACTCACCTAAATCTGAACGATACGATTTCGATACCCAAAAGCCTGTTTTACTTCTTAACAGAATCTTATCTCTGGCGTTGGAAAAATTTGAATTGTGTATAGACTTCTTCGTCGGCTCCGGCACCACCGGCCACGCCGTCATCAATCTCAACCGCGAGGACGACGGCCGACGCAAGTTCATTCTGGTGGAGATGGCGCACTATTTTGACACCGTGCTCTTGCCGCGCATCAAGAAGGTCGCCTTCACGCCGGAATGGAAGGACGGCAAGCCCAAGCGCCTGGCAACAGCGGAAGAAGCCGAACGCTCCCCGCGCATCGTCAAGGTCATCCGCCTGGAGTCCTACGAGGACGCGCTCAACAACCTGTCTTTCGATAATGAAAGCGGCCAGAAGGCGCTGGGACTCTTCCGAGACGACTACCTGCTCTCTTACATGCTGAAGTGGGAGACGCGCCACAGCGAAACCCTGCTCAACGTGGAGAAACTGCAATCGCCCTTCTCCTACAAACTGCATCTTCACCGCGACGGCGAGACGCGCGAGCGGCCCGTGGACCTGCCCGAAACCTTCAACTACCTTTTGGGGCTGGACGTGCAGACGCGGCGCGTTCTCTCCTCTCCCAGTGGGAGAGGGGACGGGGGTGAGGGCCGCTACCTAATCTATCGGGGCACCCTACGCAACGGTCGCACCGTCGTCGTTATCTGGCGCGAGACCGAGGGCTGGGAACAGGAGGATTACCAACGCGACCGCGATTTTGTGAAAGAGCAGAAACTTGCCGAAGGGGCGGATGAAATCTACACCAACGGCGATTCGTACATCCCCGGCGCGCGTTCGCTGGATGGATTGTTCAAAAAGTGTATGTTTGCATCGGTGGAGGGGTGACCACAACAGAAGGAGAAGCGTATGAGAATTAAAAGTCTGAGAATTCACAATTACCGTAGCATCCGCGACTTGGAACTGGAATGCTGGCCCATGGTGACTTTGCTCGGTCCGAATAACCACGGAAAGTCCAACCTGCTCTCTGCGCTGGAGTTTGGCCTATCCACCTCCGCTAAACCGGTTGAGCAAGATTTTTTCGCCTACCGAGATTCGAACGACAATGAACTCTGGATTGAGATGACTTTCCATGAATTAACCGAGCAAGAGAAAAACACTTTCAAACGCTATGTCTTGTTCGATGATACTATCTGCATCCGAAAAACTGCACGACTTACAACAAACGGCATTGAGGTCACCTACAATGGCTATGTGGAACAACCAAACGAAGAATGGCTTCAGGCAGAAAAAGCCGCTGATTACACATCGCGAGATCAAATTAGCGGAACACCCTTGAAAGATTTGGTTCCACAAACAGGAAGATTGACAAAAACAAATATTGTAGAGGCGCAACAGAAATACATTCAAGCGCATAAAGGAGAGCTAACTTTCAAACGCACATTGGAACAGGAGCCATTGCTTGGGCAGAAGAATGTTGCCGGCGGCATCTTGCCGGAATTTTACTTGATCCCTGCGGTACGCGACCTGACGGATGAAATCAAGGTAAAGGCTACGACCACCTTCGGGCGCCTGTTGAACCGCGCGGTAAGCGAGATGGCCCAAAGAGACCCGCGTTTCGTTGAAGCACGGAAACGACTTGAAGAGGTTGTCGCTTCGCTGAATACTCGCGATGCCGAAGAAGGCCGCAGCAATCAACTGGCTGAGCTTGAGAAGTCAATCGAGGAAGAACTGCAGTCGTGGGGGGTCAAGGTGAATATCGAAGTCACTCCTCCTGAACTTGAGCGGCTCTTTGAGCTGGGTACAGACATTCATTTGAACGACGGTGTCGAGACGAGTGCTGATCGGAAAGGACATGGTCTGCAGCGTGCGATGATGTTCGCTCTCTTGCGGCTATGGGCAAAGGTTATTCGGTCTGATAGACAAATGGATACTGAAGCGCAGGTGACGCCACGCAAACAGTCCGATTCCGTGATTTTTGCCATGGAGGAGCCTGAATTGTTTCTGCATCCCCACGCCCAACGTAAATTATCCGCCTCCTTGCGGGAGATAGCGGAAACCGCCGAGCACCAGGTGTTTGTTTGCACACACTCAACTCACTTCGTTAATGTTGAGCGCTACAAGGAAATAGCAATTATCACAAAGGAAAATCCGCAGGAAGGAAGCCGTGCGCGGCAATGCACTGATGAACTATTCGCAGGTGATAATCTTGCAGAAAGGAAGAAGCGGTTTCACATGGCGCAGTGGATAAACCCTGACCGAGGCGAGATGTTCTTTGCCAAACGAGTGGTATTTGTTGAAGGTGAGACTGAGAAAGTGATTTTCCCTTTTTTGGCCGAAAAACTTGGAATGTTCGATCCCGAGGTTTCCATCATAGATTGTGGATCAAAGCATAACCTACCTTTGTACATGGAAATTGCGAACGCGTTCAAAATCCCTTATCTCGTGATACACGATGAAGATCCTCTGCCCGACCCTATACCAAACGATTGGGACGAGAATAAGAAAAGAGAAAAACGGAGAACTTTCGAATTAAACAGTGAAATCGCTAACCTTGCAAAAGAGCAAGGGGCTCAAGTAGAAATACTCTCCCCGGACTTCGAGGGGGTTAGCGGTGTGCCAAGGAGTCAGGGTGAAAAGAAAGGCAAGGCACTCGCAGCCCTGGATTACTTTGATTCGCTCGAAATTTCTCAGATACCCAAGCAATTGCAAGATTTAGTCAGGAAAATCTATCAGAAATGAGAAGCGCTATTACGCCCAACGGCCTCCAGCAATACGTCAAACTCGAAAACCGCCTCGTTCTGCTCGCCTGGCTGAACAGTCTGCTGGGCTACGGGAGCAACCGCGAATTGCTCGAGGACACCAAAACTGTCGCCGAGGGCTTTGCTGCGGATGGCCACAGCTTCATGTACCATCACCTGATTGCTCGCGGCAGTCACGTCCAGATTCCGCCGGACGATCTGGCGCGCTTTGATGAGAACATTCGCGCCCACCTTGGCGCCATCAATCGCAACCGAGCCGAACCCATCACCCTGCGCTACTTTCAATACCTGGCAGCGCTCTACACGGAAATCGTTTTAGATGGCCTGTTTCATCACAAGGAACAACTGCTGGCGAACCTGAACGACTTTGTGCGCGAGCGCGATGAATGTTTTACCGAAGACGATTTGACCAAACTGGCGTTCTGGATGGCGACGGGCAGCGGCAAGACGCTGCTTCTCCACCTCAACTATCATCAGTTCCGACACTACAACACCCAACCGCTCGACAACATCCTGCTCATTACCCCTAACGAGGGCTTGAGCGAGCAACACCTCGCTGAGCTGGCGGCGTCTGGCATCCCGGCGCGGCGCTTCGATCTGAACGCAGGCGGCCTGTGGGGCGGCAACCTGGATGCTGTCCAGGTCATCGAAATCACCAAATTGGTGGAAGAAAAGCGCGGCGGCGGTGTGAGTGTGCCGGTGGAGGCCTTCGAGGGGCACAATCTCATCTTTGTGGACGAAGGCCACAAGGGCTCCGGCGGAGAAGCCTGGCGCAAATACCGCGACGCTCTGGGCGCGACCGGTTTCACATTCGAATACAGCGCGACCTTCGGCCAGGCGCTTTCCGCAGCCCGCGACGACCAGCTCACCGCCGAGTATGGCAAGTGCATTGTTTTCGATTATTCCTACCGCTACTTTTATGGCGACGGCTACGGCAAGGATTTTCGCATCCTCAACCTCAAGCAGGAAACCTACGAGGAGCAAACCGAGTTGCTGCTGCTGGGCAACCTGCTTTCATTCTACGAGCAATTACGCCTGTACGAAGAACAAAACGAACACTTGCGACCCTACAATCTGGAAAAGCCCCTGTGGGTTTTTGTCGGCAGTACCGTCAACGCGGTCTACAGCGAGAACAAAGAGAAACGCAGCGATGTATTGACGGTGGTGCGCTTTTTGCACCACGTGCTGGAGAGACGCGATTGGGCGGTGGGAAGCATCGAACAACTGCTGGCAGGAAAAAGCGGCCTGACTACGGATGGACAAGATCTTTTTGCCGGTCGTTGGCCATACCTACACGAGCTGGGACTCTCGCCCCAGCAATGGTACGAAGACATTCTGAACCGCATCTTTCACACATCGGCAGGGGGCGGATTGCATCTGTGTGACATTCGGAGCAGCGCAGGTGAACTGGGGCTTAAAGCCGCCGGCGCCGACAAGTATTTCGGCGTGGTCTACATCGGCGACACACCCGCATTTAAGAAACTCATCGAAGAAGACGACTCGGGCATCACGCTGGAAGAAGATGCCCTCTCTGCTTCTCTGTTCGAGGACATCAACCGGCCTGATTCGCACATACACGTCCTTATCGGCGCCAGGAAGTTTATGGAGGGCTGGAATTCCTGGCGCGTGTCCAGTATGGGTTTGCTCAACATCGGTCGTCAGGAAGGTTCGCAGATCATCCAGCTGTTCGGGCGTGGCGTGCGGCTGAAAGGCAAAGACATGAGCCTCAAGCGCAGCAGTGTTCTCCCAGGCGAGCATCCCAGGCACCTGCGCCTGCTGGAGACCCTCAACATCTTTGCCGTGCGCGCCAACTACATGGCGCAATTCCGCGAATATCTGGAACGCGAGGGCGTGGAGACCGAAGAAGTAGAGGAATTGCGAATTCCTGTCCAGCTCAATGACCAATTCTCGAAATACAATCTGGTCATCCCGCGTCCCAGAGAGGGACGGGATTTTGTAGCGGAAAGTCGCCTGATGCTCGAAGCAGACGATAAGATTTCTGTGCGGGTGGATATGACGAGTCGCGTGGAAGCAATACAAAGCAGTCAGGGAACCTTCCAACAAACAGATGCGCAGGCAGGGAACAGGCAGACCATCCCTCTCGAAAGCCTGAACTGGGTGGATTGGGAACAGGTCTATCTTGACCTTTTGGCATACAAAGAGCGCAAGGGATTGGTCAACTTGGTCATCCGCCCCGATACGCCGAGAAAGGTATTCCAACGCGTCAAGTACACGCTGGTGGCAGACGAGGTGGTGGTCAAACCGCGCTCTTTTGCCGAACGGGCATTGCTGCAAGAGGCCGTCACGAACATCATGCGCAAGTACGTGGATGCCTTCTATCGAACAAGACGGGAACAGTGGGAAGCCACTGAGGCGCTGGTGTATCGCCCGCTTGACGAAACCGATCCGAACCTGATCTTTAATGACGGCGTAGTGGGCGGAGAACCTGGTCCTGCTTACGTGATTAAAGTGCGGCGCTCGGAAGGAGAACTCGTGGAGGCAATCGAGAAATTGCTTGCCCATGCAGAACAGTTGTATCAACAGGAAAACGCCAGTTTGCCGCGCATCCATTTTGATCGCCACCTGTATCTGCCTCTCCTTATAGAACAGGCTGACAAGATGGCGTCCATTCCCCCGGCGCTTAAGCCCAGCGAAGCGCAGTTCGTGCGCGACCTGAAAGCCTACTGGGAAGAACAAAAAAAGAACGCGTCGCTGGCCGGGAAAGAGGTGTTTCTTCTGCGCAATCTAAGTCGCGGCAAGGGTATCGGCTTTTTCGAAGAGCGAGGCTTTTATCCCGACTTCATCCTGTGGATTGTGGACGGAATGAATCAACGGATTATCTTTATCGAGCCACATGGGATGCTACACGCAAAGGCATACATTCATGATGAAAAAGCCCGCCTGCACGAGCGACTGCCTGACCTTGCGCAGGAGATAGGGAAGCGAAGCTGCCGCAAAGATATTGCCCAAAATATTACCTTGGATGCCTTCATTATCTCCGCAACGCCGTATGAGGACCTCTGTCAGCGCTACGACGACGGAAAGTGGGACAGGAAAAAGTTTGGCCAAAAACATATCTTGTTTCAAGAACGCAACAAGGACTACGACTACATACACCTGCTGCTGGAGCCTCAGCCTACCGGGCAACGAGAATAGGGTGAATCACGGAGACCTGCTGTGCTAACGCCGCACCCCTTGACAGAAACTGCTCGAAACCGTTAGCATACTGCTGAACAGAAAACATCCCGAGGAAACCGCGACCATGAGCCAGCACGCAGGCGCTGCACCCAAACTGGTGCTGATTGACGGACACAGCTTGCTGTATCGCGCCTTCTACGCCACGCGCCCGCTGTCTACCACCGACGGACGCCCCACCAACGCCGTCTACGGCTTCGCGGGGATGCTATGGCAGATTTTGGAAGACGAACAGCCCGACGCTATCGTGGTGGCGTTCGATACCGCCGCGCCCACCTTCCGCCACGAGGAGTTCACCGACTACAAAGCGCATCGCCCCGAAACGGCGGAGACGTTCTACGTGCAGGTTCCCGCCGCTCGGGAGCTGGTAGAAGCAATGGGAATCCCTGTCATCGCGCTGGAGGGCTTCGAAGCGGACGATGTGCTGGGCACACTGGCGCGCCGTGCCCGCGAACAGGGCTATCAGGTGCTGATTGTCACGGGGGATCAGGATGCGTTGCAGCTGGTGGACGAAGGAGCGGCAGTGCTGATGCCACAAAAGGGGATGGGGCAGACCGTGCGCTATGACCGGCAGGCGGTGGTCGAGCGGTTCGGGCTGGAGCCGTCGCAACTGCCCGATTTCAAAGCGTTGAAGGGCGACCCGTCGGATAACATCCCCGGTGTGCCCGGTATTGGCGATAAGAAAGCGGCGGCCCTGCTGAAGCAGTTCGGCAGTGTGGAGAACCTGCTGGAACGTCTTCATGAAGTGGAAGACCCCAAACTGCGCGCCTTGCTGGAGCAGCATCGCGAGCAAATCCCTCAGTACAAACGGCTGGCTACGATTGTGTGCGATGCCCCCGTGCCCGACACGCCACCCCGATGGCAGCCCACGCCTGAACAGTTCGCCCGCCTGCAGCAGGTGCTGGAAAGCCTGGAGTTTCGCTCCTTCCTGCGCCGGCTGCCGGAGCTTCGCGCGAAATGGTTGAAGATAGAGACCCCCACGCTACCCCTGGAGACCCCCGCGGAGGTGCGCACCGTCGGCGTGAGGTGGAGCGTAGCACGCACCGAAGACGAGGTACGCCGATGGGTACATCGTTGCCTGCAAACGCCGAAAGTGGGCGTTCGTGCGCTGGTACAGGGCACGCACGTGATGGAGCTGCAGCTGAGCGGCGTAGCGGTTGCCCTCTCGCGCGAGGAGGCGGTTTTTGTCCCGGGCAGTTCAGCGGCCGCTTCTCTATTCGATGAGGGGGGCAACAGTCTCGTCGGCTTACTCACGCCATTGTGGCAAGGGGAGCAGGTCGCCAAAGCCGGTTACCATATCAAACCCCTGCAGGCTGTGCTTATCCGTTCTGGAGTAGAACCGAAGCAGTTTGTTTTCGATGCGATGCTGGCGGGATACGTACTGCAATCGGGACGAAGCAGCTACCCGCTGTCCGACCTCGTGCAGGACTATCTGGGCGAGAGGCTGCCTGCAGAGGATACTACTGGTGAGAGCGGTCTCGCCGCCTTTACCTGCGCTGAAGCCGCCGCCTGCCTGAGGTTGGAGCAGGTGATGAACCAGCAAGTGAAGGCTATCGGCTGCACGGATGTGCTGCACCGTATCGAGATGCCCCTCTCCGAGGTGCTGGCGCGGATGGAGCTGGCGGGCGTGGCCGTGGATGTGCCGTACCTGCACCAGCTCTCTGAGTTGCTGGACGGCCTGCTGCGCACGAAAGAGAGCGAAATCCACACGCTGGCAGGGGAGCCGTTCAACATCTCCTCGCCCAAGCAGCTGGGACACATTCTTTTCGAGAAGATGAGACTTCCTGCCGGTAAAAAAACGCGCACCGGCGCATACTCCACCGATGCAGAGGTACTGGAGCAGCTGGCGGTAGAACACCCGATATGCCGCAGCATACTGGAGTACCGCGAGCTGAGCAAGCTGAAGTCCACTTACGCCGATGTGCTGCCGCGTCTGGTGCATCCCTCTACCGGGCGCATCCACACCTCCTTTAACCAGACGGTCGCCGCCACGGGACGCCTCTCCAGTAGCGAACCAAACCTGCAGAACATCCCCATCCGCAGTGAGGTGGGAAGGCAGATACGCCGTGCTTTTGTGGCGGCACCAGGCAACAGACTGCTGGCAGCAGACTACTCGCAGATTGAGCTGCGCTTGCTGGCACACGTCAGCGGCGATGACAGACTCCTGATGGCTTTCGCGGAGAACCGCGACATCCATGCTGCCACCGCCATGCTGTTGTTCGGGGTGCCGGAGGATGGTGTCACGCCCGAACTGCGCCGCAAGGCAAAAACGGTGAACTTCGCCGTGCTTTACGGCATGAGCGATTACGGTTTGTCGCAGGAACTGGGCATGCCCGTGCAGGAAGCACGCGCCTTCATCGAGAACTACTTCCGCCAATTGCCCGGCGTGCGTCGCTACATCGAGGAGACGCTGGAGTTCGCGCGGCAGCACGGTTACGTGACCACCCTGTACGGCAGGCGGCGCTACGTGCCCGAAATCAACCACGCCAACCGTAACGTGCGGCAGACGGCGGAACGTGCTGCGATTAACTCGCCCCTGCAGGGAACCGCTGCCGACATCATTAAACTGGCGATGATCGAGCTCGACCGTCGCCTGCGGCAGGGGGACTGGAGAGCGAAGATGGTGCTGCAGGTGCACGATGAATTGGTACTCGATGCCCCGCCGGAGGAGATACCCGCGCTGGCGAATCTGGTGCGAGAATGTATGTCCGGGGTAGCCAGCCTGCGCGTCGCGCTGAAAGTGGATGTGGAAGCAGGCGATAATTGGACGCAGATGGAGAAGTTGAACCAGTAAAAGCAGGAAACAGGATGCATGGTGGCAAAACCTATAGCGCGCGTTAGCGCCGTGAATACACAGGGAGCAAGTCGTATTATGCCGGAAGAACCGATAGAGGACTCTGTATTACCAACCGGAGAGGAGCCGCTGGAAACAGCGGTTCCAGAACCACTCTCCGAGCGCGATGAGTTCGCTCGCGCCGTGCAGCAGATGAGCGCGGAAGACCTAGAGCGTGCCACCTGCACCGTACGCAGAGGGGAACTGATGCGCGGCACGGTGGTGCATGTGGACGAAAAGGGTGTGCTGGTAGACATCGGCACCAAGTCGGAAGGAATTATCCCCCTGAACGAACTCTCCCGTCAGCCCAATCAGCCCCCTGAAGAGGTCGTACAGGTGGGTCAGGAGATTGACGTGGTGGTGCTCAAACCCGAGACCGAAGAGGGGCAAATCATCCTGTCCAAGAAACGTGCGGACTATCAGGTGGCATGGCAACGCCTTGAGGAGGCGATGCAGGCAAACGAAACCATCGAGGGTAAGGTCACTGAACGGGTGAAAGGTGGCGTCATGGTGGACGTCGGTGTGCGTGGTTTCGTGCCTGCTTCGCATGTGGGTACAAGCCGTGCCCCCTTGCCCGATAGCGCGCTGGAGAAGTATGTGGGGCAGACCATTCCGCTGAAGGTGCTGGAAGTAGACAAAAAGAACCGCAAGGTGGTGCTGTCTCACCGTCTGGCGGAAGCGGAGCGACGCGAGCAGCAGCGCCAGCAGGTGTTCGAGAGTATCCAGGAAGGACAGGTCATCGAGGGCACCGTGCGCCGGCTGGTGGACTATGGCGCGTTCGTAGACCTGGGTGGTGTCGACGGCTTACTGCACATCAGCGAGATGTCGTGGAAGCGCATCAAGCACCCCTCCGACGTGTTGCGCGAGGGGCAGCAGGTGCGTGTACAGGTGCTGCGTGTCGACCCTGGCTCGCGTAAAATATCGCTGGGGCTGAAGCAGCTCATCCCCGACCCCTGGCTGGATGTGGAGCAGCGCTATCAGGTTGGGCAGGTGGTGAGGGGCAAAGTGGCTCGCCTCGCCCCGTTTGGAGCGATTGTAGACCTGCCAGGCGACCTAGAAGCCACCATCCCGCTGGCAGAGCTATCCATGCGACGGGTGCGCAGCGCAGCGGAGGTGGTGCAGGAAGGGCAGGAGGTAGAAGCGCTGGTCGTGCAGATAGCCCCTGCTGAGCATCGCATGGTGCTAAGCATACGCCGCCTACAAAAGCAGCGAGAGGAACAGGAAAAAGAGCAGCTGATGGAGCAATATAGCAGTACCTCACGCGGGTTTACGATTGGCGAGGTCGTGGGAATGAACTTTGTCCCCGTAACCAGCGAGGGCGAACCGTCGTCCAAAAAGGAGGAAGAGGCGGAGCAACCACCAGTGGAGTAGCCATGCTTGTCGCTATCACCGGCGGCATTGCCGAGGGCAAAAGCACCGTCCTGCGATGGTTGGCAGAGTGGGGAGCGTACACTATTAGCCTGGATCAGATTGCGCACGCTCTCAGCAGACCGCAGGAGGCACTTTGGCAAGCGATTGTGGCGGAGTTTGGGCAGGAATACCTGCTACCCGATGGTGAACTAAATCGCAAGCAGCTAGGGGAGGCGATTTTTGCGGATCACGCGCTGCGGCGACGATTGAACCGCATCAGCCACCCCCTTATTCTGCAGCGGATGCATCTGGAGATACAAAATATTCAGCGCCAGCAGCCAGATGCTATGGTCGTGGTGGAGGTGCCGCTGCTGATAGAGTGTGCCCTTTACCGCGATTTTGACAGGATAGTGGTGGTGGAAGCAGGAGAGCAGTTTCAACGTCCGCGCCTGTTGGCGAGCGGACTGGACGAAAAGGATGTCGCAAAACGCCTTGCTGCCCAGCTTCCTGCCCGTGTCAAGAGGATTTTTGCCGACTGGGTCGTCTGGAATCGTGAAAATTTGGAGCAAACTCGTGAACAGAGCTGGCACATCTGGCAGGAATTGCAGCAGGAAATTGCGAAATAGTGGCGTAACTGTTGTGCGAGCTGTTGACAACGCGCAGAGGCGTTCTTATAATCATGCAGGAACCCTGCAACAGTTGGCGAAGTATCATCGTGGGTAAGACGGCAAGCACCGCAAGAACTGAGGAGGAAGGATGGCATTGAGAGGCGCTCATGGTTGGGTATCGCCCGTGTTTCGGGCATGGACGCTCCTGCTGGGAGCGACTATCTTTGCAGTGCTGTTCAGCCAGTCAGCGGCTTTGGCGCAGCCGAAGCCTCGCTTCCCGCGTTTCCCTATTGTGGGCACTCCGGATCGCGCACCTGTCGACCTCAAGCGCGACTGGGATATGCTGAAGGGGCGGAGTACTCCCGAACAGACCACCAATCTCACTAATTCGCCAGCGGATGAGCTAGGACCGCAGTGGTCCGGCGATGACCGGTTCATCTACTTCTACTCGAACCGCGTCAGCGCGACCAACGGCGCGCGTGGCAACAACTTCCGCATCTACGTCATGCGTCCCGACGGCACGGACATCCGTCAGGTGACTACCGAAGACGGCGACCAGATTGAACCCGCGCTGTCGCTCAACCAGAACCGACTGGCATACGTTGCCCGAGCCTCTGCCGCCGCGCCGTATCATCTGTTTGTGCGCAACCTCACCACAGGGGCGGTGCTGAGCCTCACTCGCGAACGAACCGACCTGCCCTTCACCGAAGTGCGGCAACCCACCTGGTCTCCCAGTGGGCTGGAGGTGGCTTTTGCTGGTAAGGTGGGGAACTTCTACCATATCTTTGTCATTAACGTGGACACCGGCGCGATTCGGCAGATTACTGCAGGGAACTGCAACGACTTGGAGCCTGCCTGGTCGCCGGATGGAAACCTGATTGCCTTTACCTCCGACCGCACAGATGCAGCGGGGACAGGCTCCAAACCTACCACCGACATCTGGACAGTGACCGCCTACGCGCGTGACCCAGCCAGTGCGGTAGTGCGCCGGGTAACCGACTTCGCGCCGGGCGGCGTCAGCAGCACCAATAAGCAGCCGTCGTGGAGCCTGCGCGAGCTGCCGCGCTTCATCACAGGCGTCAACCGACCACTCCTGTGGCTGGCATTCGCCTCCAACCGGCAGGATACCAATAACGATGGCACACCAGACGCCGTTGGCAGCACGTTTGACATCTACTTCCTGGACGCCACCGTCCTGCCCGATGGCTCCGGCTTGCAGACGGTGGAACCCACCGCGCAAGTGTATCGCATCGACGCACGCGACGATGCCTATGCTTTCAACGAAGAGATGCCCACCTGGTCGCAGTTCACAACCGCGCTCAAGCTGGCACACGTGAGCAACCGAACGGGCAACTGGGACATCTTTGCCACTTCTATCGTGGACGTCAATGCGCCGGAGCTGCTCAAAGCGGATGTCACTGAGAACGAGATTGTGGAGGTAGTACCTCGCGTTTCGCTGCCAGGCACCACTGTGCGTTTTCGCGTGAGGGCACGCGACCTGGAAAGTGGAGTGGCTGCAGTCTATCTGCAGATTAAAGACCCCGATAGCCGATACCAGGATGCGCAAGGTACCGAACACAAGATTTTCCTGAACGCAGGTCCAATTCCTGTTGGGGGATCAGGCATAATCGCAACCATAGTGCCGTGGGAAATCGATTGTCAGCCGATTGACCCGGCAACGAACACCTATGTCACTCTTAGCAATACGTTGCCTGGCCGTCCGACCATGATAGCAAGCCGGTTTCTCGGCTATCCACCAGAGATGTATGAGCCGGGCACGGACGATTTTGCCGCCTTCAGCGGATCCCAAAACCCGCCCAAGAGCCACTGGCTGCGCCTTTACGACGACGGTCCCGCTTCACAAGGAGGCAACGAGCCAGAGGGAGAGGTCGCTGGTGACGGCATCTATACCAATGTATGGGCAACACCCGCGAACAACCCCAGCGACTGGTATCTCGATGTGATTATCTACGACCGGGCAGTGAACCCGTTCCGTCCCACCCAGCAGTCGAACTGGAAGATTTACGACAACGTCTGGGGGTTCTCCACGAGACCCTTCAGTGCAGCGAGTAAGGTGCTATTCGTGTCCGACTACACGCTGGGGCAGAAGTTCTTCCAGGGGCGGTTTGGGATAAACTTCGCTCTCGACAACGTGTTCTTTACCTATTGGGGAGCGGAGTCGTGGCTGACCGGCATCGATATCGATTACTTGCCGTCCTCTGGTTTCTACTTGTCCAGCGCTACCGATACGCAGCCGAAACCCATAAGGGATACGTGGAACGCGCTTGGTCCAGGCTCTTATGGAACCCGCCAGCCCAACGGTCTACCGTGGCCGAATCTCGCTCCTTGGTCGGTCGACCCGCTGATTACCGACTCACAGGACTACGACATCTGGCGAATCTTGTGCCGTGGTCCGGTGCCTCAGTCTGTGTATCTTGCCTATCTTCCGCGGCGGGAGCAGCAACCCAGCCCCACAAACCCGCGCACCGCAACGCAAACGGTAACAGTGGCTGACCGCTGTATCATCTGGGCTGCGCCTTACGCAGGAGATGTGTGGGCAGGCAACGGCACTATCACCGACCTGAACACCCAGCGCGACCTGACTAACTTCGTGGCGCAGGGAGGACGCCTGTATATCACTGGGCAGGACATCGGCTGGGCGTTGACGCTCAACGGGACGCAGCCAAACGCTTTCTACTCAAACATCAGTAAGGCGCGGTTTATCAATGACCAGCCTCCGTCCCTTAACCCTCTCGACCGCAATACGTTGACAGGTGGAAATACGCTGGCCAACCCCTTCTCGTACACGACGTGGGATAGGCACAATTACTACCGGTTATCAGGGTCACAGCTAGAGTACTCTCCGCCCATCGCGGGTGGTTTCCAACTGCAGCCGGGACCTGACGTCAATAATCTGTACTTCAACGACGGCTGTCCCAACCAGAGGTATGTGGACGGCATCAACCCGGTCAGCCCGGCAAGGGCGGAGCTCACCTTTGAAGACGGCGTGCAAGGACTCATTTACTGGTTTGATGCTGCGACTTCCGCTAAGGTAGTGTTTGCCAGCTTCGGGCACGAAGGGCTGAACCGACAATATTATGTGGACAACAACATTGCCTATGGTTTGAACGTGCCGCAGAAGCTGATGCACAATATTATCTGCTGGCTGCGCACGGGCACCATCGTGGGCACGGTGCGCGATGTGGATGGCGGTGCGCCCATCGAAGGGGCATTGGTACGGGCTGTCTTCCGCGGCGGTAATGAGCGTACGACAGGGCCAGAAATCGGCACGGCGTTCACCCGTCGGGATGGCACGTTCAATATCGGTGGCTTAGACCCGTCCGTGTACGATGTTGTCGCGGCGTTTCCAGGCTTTACTGCGCAAAAGGTGACGGTGGCAGGCGTACATGGCGGCGACATTGGCTCGACGAGCTTCGTGCTGACGAAGGCAGAGCCAGGCACGCTGAGGGGCAGGATAACTTATCCCGATGGCACAACCCCCATTCAGGGCGCACTGGTGACCGCCACCGAGGTCATCACCGGACAGCAGTTCACGGCGGTTTCCGATGCGCAGGGCAACTACGTCATCCCCCGCCTCCCCACCAGCCGAGTGGAAGACGGCGGTGGATACGATGTCACCGCCACCAAGGAGGGCTTCTCGCCGGACCAGCCGCCGCAGCCGGTGCGCGTGAGCATCCCGCCTGCCACCGAGGTCACGCAGGACTTCCGCTTGAAGCCTGCACCCGGTAACGTGACGGGCACTGTCACCCGTTCCGACACGGGTGAGCCTATCGCGAACGCACTGGTGACGGTGCGCAGCGGCAGCACGACGGTGGCATCTGCCACCACGGACGAGAACGGTCAGTACACCATTACCGGCGTGGACGGCGGAACCTATCAGGCGACTGCCTCCGCCGCGGGCTTCTCGCCGCAGACCAAGACCATCACGGTGGTGTCGAACCAGACCATCACGGAGAACTTCCAACTGAACCCCGTGCCGCCAGGAATCGTGTCTGGTCTGGTCATTCGCCAGGGCGACCAGCAGCCGGAAGAGGGTGTGGAAGTGGAGGTGGTCTCCAGCAACAAGACTTATACCACCGTGACTGGACCTGTACAGACGCGGGACGACGGATATAGCTTCAACTGGCGCATCGATGGGGTAGACGCGGGTGAATACACCGTGCGGGTGCGCAAGCGGGGATTCACCCCTGTGCCGGAATCGCGCCGGATTACAGTAGAATCAGAAACTGAGACACGTGGTGTCAACTTCAGCCTGAAGCCGCTACATACGTTCAGCGCGGGGCTCAGCCTCATCTCGGTACCGTTTGACTATCCAACGCAGAACCCAGTCGACGTGCTGAACGTGCCGGTGGCAGACCGCCCGAACTTCAAACTGTTCGCATGGTCGCTGGGACGCTACGTGCTGTATCCGAACGTGCCGGCGGACCGCGTGCGTCTGGGACGCGGATTCTTCCTAGACACCCAGCAGCCGCTGGTCATCACCCAAGAAGGGGAAAGTGCAGACACGACCGTCCCATACAAAATATTGCTGGCTCCTGGTTGGAACATGATTGGTGTGCCTTTCAACTTCCCGCTGCGCTGGCTGGACATGCGAGTAGAGGACGGCGCGAACGTTCTTAGCGTGCAGGAAGCGATTGCCAGCCAGGCGATACGCAACGGTTTGTGGACGTACGTGAGCGGACAGTATGTGCTGGCGACTGAGCTGCAGCCATGGTTGGGTTACTGGGTACGCGCCAACCGGGCAGTTACCCTGCTGATTGACCCTGCGCAGCGCAGCCGCAGTGCGCTCACCCGCTCGGCGGAACCAGTGCAGACTGACGGCTGGCTGGTGCAGATTGTCGCCAGCGCGGGCAAAGTGATGGATGCCAGCAACTACTTCGGTGTGGCGAGCCGCGCCGCCGATGGGTATGACGCGCTGTTTGATGTGGAGCGACCGCCGTTTATCGACGGGCAGCCGACGGTTCAGGTGGCTTTCGACCATCCCGATTGGGGTGCGTACGCAGGGCAGTATGCGGTGGATGTGCGCTCGCGCGCTATCGGGCAGGTGTGGCGCTTCACGGTAACGACCAATGTCTCCAACAGCGAGGTGACCCTGCGCTTCCCGAACGTGGCGCGTGTGCCTCGTGGGCTGAACCTGTATCTAGTGGATGAGGTCACCGGCCAGCGTCGTTCGCTACGCACGCTGGCGGCATACACCTTCCGCAGCGGTGATGGAATAACTACCCGCTCGTTCCGAATTGAGGTGTCCAACGAGCATGGCACCAGCCTGCGCATCAGCAACGTGAGCCTAACGGCACGCGGCAGCGCGCGCACCATCTCCTTCTCGCTGAGCGCGGAGGCATCGGTGAGCGTGGTGGTGCTGCGTAACGGGCAGCCGGTGCGCGAGCTCCTGGCGCAGTCCACGCGGGCGGCCGGCATCAACACGGTCACGTGGGACGGACGCGACCGCAGCGGTGTATCGCTTCCGGCAGGGGCATACACCGTGGAGATACGCGCTACTGGCACCGATGGGCAGGTTGCCCGCAGTGTGGTGCCTGTGGTGCTGACACGATAATTACAGGAGCATCGTCCCCATAAGGGGGAAAGATATCGACGAAAGGAAACGAACGAACAGGGGGAATCGGTAAAGGTGAAACGCTTCCGGAAAGGGTTAATCGCTCGCGCGTTGAGCTGGACGCTGATCGTGGCGATGATTGTGCCGGGCATCGCGTCCTTAACGCCGGTGCCTGCAGCTGCACAACAAGCAGCGCGCGGTACCGTGGCGGTGGTAGATTTCACCGTGCGTCCTGGGCTGCAGCAGGCACTGCTGAGCCGCGCTGCGACGGATGCGGTGGCGATTGAGCTGTCGCGTGCAGGATTTAATGTGCTTCCGCGAACGCAGGTGCAAAACGCGCTGCAGGAGCTCTCTCTAGAACCGATACTCGACCGCCTGGGGGTCGTGAAACTGGGTAAGACGCTGGCGGTGGACTCTATCGTGTCGGGCGAAGTCGTCGCGGTTTCGCTGGAAGGCTCGCCAAGAACCGCCCGGGTCACTATCCTAGTGCGCGTGACCGACGTGGCATCGGGTGAGGACATCAACGGCGCCGCCGTGACCGGGCAGAGCAACCCGCGAGTGGGCTACGTTGGAGACGATGACCAGCTCATCCGGGAAGCGATAAGCAACGCCGCATTGCAGGCGGCGACCACGATTGCCTCCTATACCATACCTGAAGCCACTGTTTTGAATACGGTTGGCACTGATGAAGTACTGCTCAACCGGGGTACCCGCAATGGTATTCAGACCGGTATGGAGATGATAGTGTTGCGAGGTAGAGATGTTGTGGGGCGCATCCGGGTCACCCGCCCAAGCACCAGCGATGCGATTGCCAAGGTGATTAGCAGCACACTCGGTATCCAGCCCGAGGATAGGGCGCGCGCGGTCTTCAAGCTCCCCACCGTGCAACTGGATAAGGGTAAGGTCAAAATCGCGGAGCCTCGCGCTACACCCAAATCCGCCGGTTTGAGCAATCTGGGCAAAATCCTCGTGATTGGCGCCATCATCTTTGGCGCTACCCGGATCGCTCGTGGAGGAAGCAGCGGCGTTGAAAGCGTGACGGCGGAGGCAATCACTGACCCGACCGGACCGGCAGTCAAAATCTCGTGGAAACCGAGTATCTTCGCTCAGGCGAACCAAGACCGCGCTCTTTACCACATTTACCGGGAACCAGCGGACCCGGCGCGTCCGCGCATACCGGTGCTGACTGCCCGCTCGAATGAGACCTATGTGATCGACACGCAGGCAGCGCGCACGGTGAACTGGGTGGACATCCCTCCGGGCGGGGAAGTGGACAGCCCCGACGTGGAGGAGGAAGAGGGCATGCCGGGAGTGACGCCGGGACAGTCGTATCGCTACGCGGTGACGCTCATTTATCGGTTTGTGTCGCCGCTCACTGGTCAGCAAACCGGAGGGCAGCAACAGCAACAGGAAGTGACCTATCGTGAAAGCGATAAGCGGTGGTCGGGTTTAGCCACGCCCCTAACTCAGTTGGTGTTGCTCAGCCCAGCCAACGGCAGTCAGGATGTGAACCTGAATGCCGTAGACTTTGAGTTTCAAGTGGTGCCTGGAGCTCAGGCGTATCGGGTGGAAATCTCCACAGACCCCACCTTCCAAAATAAAGCCCTGTCGTTCTATACGGACGAAGTGTTATTGCCCGCTGGCTCCACGGTAACCATTCGGCGCGTCAACTTGAGTGCGAGGTTTGCTGGCGCCGGGCGCCTGTACTGGCGGGCAGGAGCCCGCAACGTGAATGACCAGCCAGGACCCGCTCCGTGGACGGGCGACAGCAGGGGACAGTACCGGTACATTTGGAGTGAGCCGTTCTCGTTCGTGCCGGTGGAGACGCCTCCACCTGCTCCTTGACAGAATTACGGGATAGATGCGTGCCCTCGCCTGAATGGGCGAGGGGCCTGTGAAGAAGTCTCAAACGATGATACAAGACGATAAATGCGTCGGAGGTGTCAGGTGAAAATGCGCGCGCGGATATTTCGCATTCTGGCGACGTTGGTGCTGTTAGGTGCTTTAACCTCAGGTGCTATGCCACAACAGTCCATGCGCCAGTTTGTGGCAGGAGAACTTATTGTTTCACTGCACCCCAGCACCAGCGTAGAACAGCTTCAGAGCCTGGCGCAGCAGATGGATATGACGGTGAACTATCTGGGCGTGCCGGGCGTGTATCACCTGGTGATGAAAGGTGCCAGAGAAGGCGCAGTGACCGATGAGCAGACTCTCCAGTCGGTGAAAACACTCGAGGATTCGGGCCTCTTCGCTTACGTGGGACCGAACAAGGTCTACTATACCCTGCAGTCGGAGATCCGCCCGAATGACCCCCGCTACGGCGAGCAGTGGGGGCTCGAGATGATGAACATGCCGCGCGCGTGGGTGTTGCAGAAGGGCAAGGCGAATGTGGTGGTGGCTATCGTGGACAACGCATTTGAAACCACCCACCCCGACGTTCGGGAGAGATTTGTCGCAGGAAGAGACGTAGCTGACCAGGACAACGACGTGAGCCCACCGAGGCGGGTGTCCCCATGGGAGCATGGCACCGCGGTAGCAGGCATTATTGGGGCTTCCACCAATAACAACCTCGGTGTAGCAGGTGTGGCATGGGAAGGGGTTCGTTTGTTGCCCGTGAAAGCCTCCGCAGATACGGATGGAGTAGGATTTACCCAGGACGCCCTGATACGAGCCGTGCAATTCTGCATCGAACAACGCGTACAGGTGGTGAATTTGAGTCTCGGAGGGATTACAAACAGTGACATACCGGATTTGAGAGACCCATTTAACCAATTGATACTTTCTGGCGCTCAACAGGGCATCATCTTCGTAGCGGGAGCGGGCAACTTTTTTGCAGAAGGGAACCTACCGGTGACCCCAGCCAACTTAGCCTCGGTGAGCGATATGGTGCTGGCAGTGGCTGCGGTGGGACCTCGCCGGGAGCGTGCCGCCTACTCGCAGGCACGTCCCTATACCACAGTGGCGGCGCCGGGAGGCAACAGTGCCTCTACTGGCATCCCAAGCGACGATATTTTGACTACCACTCTGGGCGGCAGCTATGGGTATGTAATGGGCACGTCCTTTGCTGCGCCTCATGTGTCTGGAGCGGTAGCCATCCTGCTCTCCCAGGGGGTCAGGGCCACCGAGGTCAAGAGGTTAATTCAGGATACCGCCGCGGCGGATGGACGCTCGGTACCCAACCCCGAGTTCGGTTACGGCATCGTCGACGTGTATAACGCCCTTCGCCGTGTAGCCACCTCAGCGGCGATGGTCACGCCCGCCCGTTCTGAAGTCGTTGAGACGCTGAAGCCTACGCTCGTATTCAGCGTCACAAATACCTCCGCCGCGCTGGTCAGCATCACGATTGATGGACAGGAGGTACCGTCCACTGAGATTGCGGACAACTATGTGGTGGACCCCAGCGGTGTGTTAGCAACGATTAAGCTGACCCGTAGACTGGCACCAGGCACTCATACGGTGCGTGTAACCGCCCGGAACGTGAATGACCCGACGATTAGTAGCACCGATGAAGTGTCGTTCCAGGTGTCTCCGCGCGTGCTGCGGGCTGGGCGTTCGCTGATTTCGCTACCCTATTTCCAGCCCCAAACTGGTCAACCTACCCGCTCGGTTAGTGCCGAAACGATTCTGGGCACTGGCTTCCAGATGTTCCGCTGGCTGCCGGAAGCTGGGAGATATGCCAAATATAATTCGCTTGGGCCACCCCAGGACCCCGCAGCCTCTTTTGACCGGGTGAGCGAACAGGCAGGGCCCGAGGGCGGCAGTGCGATGGCGCCACTGGGACTGGCCTACTTCATTGACCTGCCCTCCGACACGGCAGTGTTGACCGAAGGTGCTGCTGCACCGGAAGTGCCGTTCCGCATTCCATTGAAAAAAGGCTGGAACATGATTGGCAACCCATTTGCCTTCAACGTGCCTTGGGTCGGATGCGAGGTGGAGACCAGTAGTGGCGTGCGCATGAGCCTGCAGGAGGCGGCGGACAAGGAAATCATTCTGCCCCAGCTGTTCCGCTATGAAAATGGCACGTATACCTGGCAGACCGCGCCTGCAGGCGTGCTTTACAAGTGGGAAGGATTCTGGGTGCGCGCCTTCCAGGACTGCACCTTAATTGTGCTGCCTCTACCGACAGGCGGGCGTTCGATGAGTGCGGATGCTACCCGTCCCGGCGGCAGTGGCTGGCTCCTGCGGTTCTCGGCAGTGGCGGGTGCGGCGCGCGATGGCAACACTGTCATCGGTGTGAACAGCCGGGCGGCAGATGGCTATGGACGTGAGGATGTGCCCAAACCGCCGTCGCTCAGCCCTTACGTGAGCGTCCGGATACTCAACCCCGATTGGGGTGCGCGCGCGGGAGCATACGCCCAAGACGTGCGGCGCAGTGACAACCGGCGTCAAACATGGCAGCTGCAGGTGGAGACCGACCAGGTGAACGAAACGGTAACCTTGCGGTGGGAAGGCATCAACGATGTGCCCTCACGGGTGCGACTAACGCTGATCGATGAGGTAACCGGCAGGCGGATAGCGATGCGCGCCACGGGCAGCTACACCTACCAGCCGGGTGGTGCAAGTACTCGCAGCTTCACCGTCATCGCCGAGCCGGATGTGCGTTCCGCACTGCGGGTTTCGTCAGTGCGTGTGCGGGCGACACGTGGTAGCGGCTTCAGCATTGACTACACGCTGTCTGGCGAGGCGCAGGTACAGATTGCCATCACGGACGCGTCTGGCAAGCCAGTTGCCACCCTGATGCAGAACACCCGCTCGGCGGGCGTTCACAGTGCGACTTGGAACGGGCGCGATAACAAGGGCATCGCGGTACCATCGGGCACCTATCTGGTGCGCGTGGAAGCCACCAGCCCGGATGGCGAGCGTGCCCGCATGGTGACACCGATAGTGATTACTCGATAAGGCGTGAGCAGGAAACAGATGACACCTGGGGAAGAGACACAGGGAGGACAGATGATGAAACTCGTCGGTTCAAACAAACGACGATGGATTGCGTGCGTGCTGATGGCGGGGCTGCTGCTGGGCGCTCTATCCGCCGTCACACAGGCGCAGCCCAGCAACGACTTCCGTGCGGTTTACATCAACAATGGCATCTTAGCCGCTGGCATCGGATTAGATGGACAGGTTGGTATCGGTGGTACGAACTACGATGCAATCGGACGTATCACTCTTGGCACGGCGCAGGGCGCACGCTTTACGACGGATGATGATAATCAGCCGCTACTGTTCGCCTTCCCCTATCCCTGCGGTAATTTCGGGGTGGTGACAGTGCGCGTGGAGTCGGCAGAGGAAACGACCAATGTCATTTGGGGAAGCGAGGACGGAGATTGGGTGGATGGCGTCGAACCGTATGCCGACCGAAACGGTCGGTTTACGATTGTAGGGCGATGGCGGCATAGTGACACCGGCGTCCGAGTAGACCAAATCGTGGAGCTGGTTGGAGCGTATGCGCGCATCACCTGGACTATCACCAACGAAGGCACAACGGCGCGGCGGGTTGGGTTGCGCCTGCTGCTGGACGAGGAGGTGGGCAGTCCAGTGGGTGTGCCAACGTCCCACTATGTTGTTGTGCCGGGTTACTTCCCCGTGCAGAATGACCTCGACCTCCAAGGTGGACAGGTGCCTTCCCTGGTAGATGTTGCTCCTGGACGCACCGCGAACGCCCCGATTCTGCGCTGGGTGTTCAAGCAGAATGGATTGACCACGCCCGATAGGGTCGTTATCGCCCAATTTTCTCGGCTAGCAGCGAATGTTTGGGAGTTCACGGCAATTCCGCAGTTGGAGGTTACGGACTATGCTTTGGCGTGTTACTGGAGCCCTCAGTCGCTGGCACCAGGCAGGTCGCGCACTATCGTCACGTTGATTGGTTTGGGTACCAGCACCATTGACCCCACGGGGCGATATGCGTTAGACACCGAATCGCCGGGCGTGGTGGGTCTGGATGCTGGCAAAACGAACCAGTTGTCGCCTGAGGAGTTTACCATCGGAGCGTCCATCACCAATTACCGCTCGCTTAATGCACTGGAAAACATCACTTTCGAGAACGTGAGCTTTGCCATCTCGCTTCCTCAGGGTCTCGCACTCGCCGACGGAGAGAGCGTGAACAAGACGGTTCCGTCGGTGCTTCCAGGCGAAGTGGCAACGGTCAGCTGGCGCGTGAGACCGACAGGGGAGAGGATGGGTGAGCTAACGTACCGGATATACTCCACTGTATCGCCGGGTAGTCTGTCGAAGAGCGTTTCACGGTCACTGATCGTGCCGATGACCACAAGGGTAGAACTGAAGACCGGTTTCCAGATGGTGAGTCTGCCCTTCGCTTTCGACAACACAGACCCCGCGGCGATTCTGGGGCTGGAGCAGGGCGACTTTACGCTGTTGCGCTGGGATGCCGCCCAGCGACGCTATACGCTGGTCAACAGTATCCGCCCCGGTGAGGGCTACTGGCTGCGAGTCAACACCGACCAGACCCTCACACTGAGCGGGGCTAGGATTGCCGGAGACGCATTTGGCGGTACTTTGCGGCTGGCTCTGCCGCAGGGCTGGGTGCAGATTGGCAATCCGTATCCCTACCCGGTACCCATCGGACTGATTCGCTTTATCGACGTCACGCAGGGCATGGCTATGACCTATGCGGAGGCGGTACAGCGTGGTCTGGTGCGCAGTGTGCTGTTCTACTTTGATACCACGCCACCTGTCGGCTACAAGCCCATCTCACTGTACAGCGACCCCTCCGCTCCGATGATGCCGGGACGCGGCTACTGGATATATGTGGACAGCCGCAATCTGGAGATCATATTCCCGAACGTCATCACGCCCGGAGCGACCATTACCTTCCCCAGCCGACTGGGCGGGGCCCCCGTGCGCTGGCAGGTGCAGTTCATTGCGCAAAGCGAAGGCAAGCAGGATGCAACCGCCGTCATCGGAGCCGCCTCTCGCGCGGCGGACAGCATCGACATGTATGATATGCCCAAGCCGCCTGCTCCGGCAGAAGAGAGCGTGCAAACCCTGTTCATTGCGCCGGACGGGCAAAGCCTGCTGGCGCAGGACATCCGCGCCGACGGCATTCGTCGGCAAGTGTGGGAGATGGTGGTCTCCGCACCGAAACCCAACAGCGCGGTGGTACTTCGCTGGAGCGGTATGCAGAGCGTGCCTTCGTCCCTGCGGCTGAAGCTGGTGGACACGGAGGCTAAGGTCACCCGCGACCTGCGGGCGACCTCGTCCTACACCTTCACCGCGGGCGCGTCGGGCAGCCGACGGTTCCAGATAGTGGCAGAGCCTCGCGGCGTAGCTGGATTGCGCATCACTTCATTGCGGGTGACGCAGACGCGCGGTGGGGCAGTATCTATCAGCTATGCTCTGAGTGACACCGCCGGCGCGAAGGTGCGCATTGTGAACGCAGCGGGGAAGGTCGTACAGACCCTGCAAGCAGGAGAAGCCGCATCGCGCGGCGTAACAAATCTGACGTGGAACGGACGCGACGGCGCGGGCATCGCCGTGCCTGCCGGCAGTTATCTGGTAGAGGTCATCGCGACCTCCGAGGATGGGCAGACGGCGCGCGCTGTGCAGCCGGTAGTGATAACGCGGTAAGCAAGGGGAGGATTGGCGAAGAAATGGTTGAGGGAGAGAAAAAGACCATGCGAAACGGGTGGAAGTGGCTCACTCTGGCTTTCGCCAGCCTGTGGATGCTTGCTTTATCAGGAACGAGCCTTGCTGCGCCCAGTGTTGGCAGTACCTCGGTGCGCCCGCACCGTGTTCTTCAGCAGGGAGCAACTGCCGATGGCTCGGTTAGCACGTGGTTTGTTTTCGAGGCGGAGGTGCGGCCTGGTGCGGACAACGAGGTGATTACGGACGTCTACGTCACGTTCAACGGGGTTCCTGCACTGCGCCTCTCACTAGTCGGAGGTAACCTCTACCGCGCCGCCATAAAGGGCAGTGAGATTGGCGTTGGGAGACACGTTCTCGGTGTGCGTGTGTTGTGGCGCACAGATACACTGCAGACTCCTGTGAATGCCCCCTTCAACCCCGCTGACTTGATCGTTATCGGGCAGATTACTGAAGGTGTGCTGTCTCGTGCGCAGCTTTGGCGGGTGAAGACGCTTTTCGACGATGAGGTAGTGGCAGCAACAGACCCCTTGCAGAGAGACCCACTTCGCCCTGACCCGCTTGACTCCTTGGCACCAGACGACGGCTCGAGCTCCACCCGTTACCGCTTTCGCGTGACCTATAGCCATCCCGCGGGTTTGCCGCCGCAGCCCATCGGAACTTTCAATGTCAATCCCGATGGCTCGTACACTTATAACTTCGTGCGAGACCCATCGATCCCGCCTACTATTCCAGCACCACACTATCCCGATGTCTGGGGCACAGGACGCACAGACGTAAGAGTGATTGGGGGGGTCCGTTATGTTGATTTCGGCGGGGTCTATCTCTACCTCGATGAGCAGTATCACTGGATGGTGCCTATCTACAAGTTCGACCGTAACGGTAACCCGATACCGCTAGGCACGCTCACCCCAGAAGATTTCCGAAACGGGGTGGTGTACGAATATATTTGGGAGCCCACCCACTACAGCAGCGCCCGAGATGACGAGCGATACGGTTTGCCATACAAGTACGGGCGGCCTACCGACAACGCTTTTGTAGTGGGACCGCACGGCGCGCATGGATATGATTTTCGCGCAGGGGTAGACCATTTCCCGACGGAGGACAGCGTGCCGGCGGTCTTCCAGCCAGGCAACCCCCTACAGGACCCTGCCTATCCGCTGTTTGCGGGTGAGCATCCGCGTATAACCCCTGTGCTAAGCGGGTTCCGTTCGTTGTCAGAGCCGAACTTCCTGCACTTGGGTACGGTTCGGCGTGCGGATGGCGATTCGACGGTTTTCTGGAACCCAGACTACCAGCTGCCGAACGGTCCGTTCCATCCGCAGCCAGGTCCAACTGCCCCGGGCACGCAATCCTTCCCAGTAGCGATGGGTACCGAAGATACGGTGTTCGAATTCCGGATCCTGTATCAAGGCGATAGGGACCCCGCGTACATTAAGGTCTTCATCAGCAACGACTTTACTGGCAGTAGCTATCCAATCCAGCTGACCATGCAGCCACTAGACCCGTCGCAGACCAACCCGGGCATCTATGTGGCGCGCACACGGCTGCCACGCGGTCCGCATACGTACTACTTTGAGGCGAACGATGGTACGCGCACAGTGCGCTTCCCTGTACGCCCGCTGGATGACCCTGTACTGCCCGCGAATAGTCTGCACCCGAAGGGGCGCAACTTCTTCATGGGCCCCTTCGTAAACACCAAAGCGGTGCTTTCCGACTACTCGGTCTCGCCCGCAACAGGCAAGCAGGGTACCAACTATGTCTTTCGCGTGAAGTACACTGACCCGAATAACCAGCGTCCGGTACGTGCACGGCTGCACCTGCAGCTGAGAGATGACCCCGCGCCGCGCGGTACCTGGGTCACGGTGAACATGGTGCGCGAGAGCCCGGATAGCGTGCAGTATTCGGATGGAGTGGTGTACAAGTTTGATACCTCCTCCGACCCCAGCATCGTGCTGCAGCCGGGCACAAGGCACTACTTCTTCGAGTTCGTAGACAACTGGGGCGACCCCTTCGACCCGAATACCCTGCTACCGGGTGAGACGACGCTCTTGCCAGCGAACGCGACGACTAACCCGGACGACCCAAGCCAGATCGTTCTGCAGAACACCATCGCAGGTCCCATCGTGGTGGAGAATAAGTCACCGTATCTGGTCAGACCGGCGACCACAGTGGGCACCGATGTGAACTGGTCACCGAACCCACAGGACGTGGGCGGGGACTATCTCGCGTCGGACACATTCGAGAACACGGCGACGTCTTTCACCTTCCGCACCAAGTACGTGGATAAGAACAACGACGCCCCCACCTTCATCAAGGTGCAGTATCGCAACACTGCTGACCCCGGCAGCGTGTTTGAGCGTGATTTGAGCATCGCTCCGGGCAGCGGCACGCTCTACTCGGACGGCGTCGTGTATCAAGTGACCGGCATCAAACTGCCCGTCGGTCAGACGGAGTTCCGCTTCACCACCTCCGACGGTACGGTGGTGACCACAACGGACTGGCAGACCGGTCCCAACGTGGTGGCGAATACCGCGCCAGTACTGGAGGAACCCAGCGGTGGTACGCTGAGCCCCACCAGCGGTGACCAGGGCACGCTCTACACCTTCCGAGTCGTTTACAAGGACGCTGAAGGACAGGCGCCTGTTGCTACAAACGGTGGCTTCATCCGTGTGTGGATCGACGGCACAGAGTACGACATGGTGCCCAACGGAACACCCGATTACGTCAACGGTACCGTGTTTGAATACACAACGACGCTGGGTGCTGAACCTGCTGTCCATCAGTATCACTTTGTCGCGTCCGATGGTGCAGGCACGGTTCGATTGCCAAGGACCGGCGAGTTCAGCGGGCCCCGCGTGAACGACTTCAACAAGCTGTCTAACCCGCGTGTAACGATTACGCCTGCGGGCAACACTGAACCGCGTGGGCGCAGCGATGCGGCGTACGCGTTCCAGATTACCTTCACCAACCCCGCCGGCACGCCACCAGTGGGCGATATCGAGGTACTCGTGGATGGCATATCGTATGTGCTGAGCGACACCATCCCCGCCAGTCCCACGCCGACGGACTTCCGTAACGGCGTAACCTACAGCCTGACGCTGAACGCGCCGGCAGCACCCATGACGCCCGGACAGCACCAGTTCCAGTTCCGGTTCCAAAACGGTGCCTTCTCAACCCAGCTGCAGAGCGTCGCGGTGAACCACAAGCCGGTGCTTTCGGATAATAAGGTGACCACCGATGGCAGCACGGCGACCACGCAGGTGTCCAAGGTGGCACGCCCCATCTTCCTGGTCACCTATCGAGATGCCGATAACGACGCTCCCCATTTCGTGAGGCTGTTCATCGATGGCGACCCGACGGGTGTCAGTATGACCTCGACAGGCGGAACCAACTACCGTGCGGGCGTGGTGTATCGGTACCAGACGCCGGCACCGCTTGCCCTCGGAAGCCATACCTATCGCATCACGGCACAGGACGCCTTCTTCCGCGAGGATGCACCCGAGGTCAGCGGCACGTTCGAGGTTGTGAACTTCAAGCCGGTGCTGAGCGAAGGTGCTGTCACACCAGCCACGGGCTCGCATAACGCCGCGTTCACCTATAGAGTGAAGTACACCGACGGTGACGGCGATGCTCCCGCCTTCGTGCGGGTGCGCATCCTGAAGCCAGACAGCACCGAACAGGTGCTGAACCTGACCGGTTCGGGTGACTACACGCAGGGCGTAACCTTCAGTGGAACCATTCCGGCGAACTCACGCCTGCTGCTCGGCAATTACCAGTTCCGGTTTGAAGCGAACGACGGCACGGTCGATGCCGACCCGCTGCTGGGCGACGGACCCACAGTGACCAACGCCAAGCCGGTGCTGAGCAGCGGTTCGGTGGTTCCAGTTCGAGAGTCAGGACGTGCAGCGTTCCAGTACTCCGTGACCTATACCGATGCAGATGGCGATGCGCCGGAGTTCGTGCGGGTGGTGGTCATCCAACCGGATAACACCGAGCGCACGCTGGATATGACCGGCAGCGGCACCGACTACACGGGCGGCGTCATCTACACCGCGCAAGTTCCGGCGAACTCCAACCTTGCTCCTGGCAGCTACGGCTTCCGGTTTATAGCGAGGGACGACTACGGGGCAGATGCCGACCCACTCACGGGCACGGGACCGCAGGTGAACAACCCGCCGCAGCTGGTCAACCCGCGTGTGACACCACCATCAGGCAAGCTCAGCACCGAGTATGTGTTTGAGGTGACCTATAAGGATGCCGATAACGATGCTCCGCGTGCGTTCACAGGCGCGCCTGGCGGCGAGGTGCAGGTGGATATCGACGGTACCTGGTACGCCATGACGAGGGTGGGTACCGGCACGGACTTTAGGGCAGGAGTCATTTACCAGTTGCGGCGACGCCTGAGCGAGGGCACGCATACCTTCCGGTTCCGCGCTCAGGATCAGTTCGACCCAGCAGTTGGACCCGGCACAGAGCTGCAGACCGGTCCAACGGTAAACCGCGCCACCATCACCCTCACTGCGCCGACGGGAACCGCTCAGGCTGGACAAGTGGTCACGCTGAACGGACAGTTGACCCTGTCGGGGAGCGCGACGGTGAACGAGACAGTGCAGGTGGTGATCACGCCACCTGTGGGCGCGGGCGAGACACGCAGTGTCAACACCAACTCGGATGGCTCCTTCTCGGTGCAGTTTACGCCGAAAACCACTGGTACATGGTCTGCCTATGCATCATGGGCGGGCAATGAGCAGTATGATAACGTGAACAGCGCGCCAATCACCATACAGGTGCTGGGTGCGACCTTCACCATCCAGCCTGGTATCAGCATGATTTCCATCCCGCTGATACCGCCATCCAGCGACCCCGACTTCCTGTTCGGGCTAGACACTCGTACGATTAACCTTCTCCGCTGGCTGCCTCTGGAGAGGCGCTACGTAAGCGGCGCTCGTGTGGTGGCTCAGGCAGGCGCTGGCTATTGGGTACGTGCAGCCACAGCGGTGACCGTGCAGCCAACAGGTGCGGTGGCAGACCAGACTCAGCCGTTCTCCATTCTGCTGGCGCAGGGCTGGAACATGATAGGCTCGGTGTATCTGCAGCCCACCCTGCTGGGCGCAGCGCAGGTGCGTGTAGCTGGTCAGGAGATGTCGCTGGCGGAGGCGGCGAGAAGAGGTCTGGTACGCGACTACGCTTGGCGTTATGACCCAATACAGGGTGCTTACAGGTTAGTTAACGCTAGCGAGGAGCTGCAGCCGTTCGAGGGTTACTGGATACGCGCTCTGGTGGATGCCGAACTCATCCTCAACCCGCCGGGAAGCCGCTCCGCAGGCGGTACGCAGATCGGCCGCTCGGCGAAGATGAGCGACGGCGACTGGGTGGTGCAGCTGGTGGCTCGCGCTGGCGAGGCGAAGGACTCCGACAACTACATCGGTGTGTCGAGTGACAGCCTGCAGGTGGAGAAGCCTGCGCCGCTGGAGAACTACGTGCATGTGCAGTTGCTGTCGCCGGAGAGCAACGCTCCGTTGGCAGTAGACGTGCGACGTAGCGCCAGTGCGAAGCAGGTATACACCTTTGAGGTGCTTACCGACATGCCGAACACGCCTGTCACCCTCTCGTGGCCCAATCTGGCGAAGATTAGCCGGAACGTCGAGATGGTGTTGGTGGACGTCGACGCTAACGTGCGCCGCGTGATGACCACTCTGCCGTCCTACACCTACAACAGCGGTGCTAACGGCGGCACCCGGCGGTTCCAGATTATCGTGCAGCCGCGGGTGCGCACGGCAGCGATCATCAGCAATGTGCGAGTGGCGCAGACCCGTGCGGCGGGAAGCACGCGGGTGCAGATTAGCTACGCGCTAAATACAGACGCATCGGTGACGGTGCAGATTAACGACGCCACTGGCAAGCCGATACGCGCTCTGCAGGTTGGTCAGACTGGACGTGGTGTGAACAACATCACGTGGGACGGTCGCGACAGCGCAGGTGTGGCGGTTCCCGCTGGTGCCTACATGGTAAGGATAACCGCCACTACCGAAGAGGGCCAAACCGCCAGCGTGGTTCAGCCGATTGTGCTGACGCGGTAAGTCTGGAGAGGGCTTCCCGCAGGGGAAGCCCCTTCCTCAAATATCCGAGAGCAAGATGAGGAGGTTCAGAAGCAATGAATCCTTTCCGACGGGCATCCGTGCGGATGTGGACGGCGCGAGCAGTCGTATGTGCGATGCTATCGCCGATTCTGTTCAGCCCTGCAGTAGCAGTGGCTGCGCAGGATAAACCCCTACCACCCACGGTGGTCGCGCTGCCTTTCGCGCCATCTATGGAGATGAGCGGAACCGTACCCGCGACGCTGGGCGCCAGCCTGACCCGTGCGTTGAGTTCGAGCCTTAGAGGCACCGGCAAATTCGACGTAATACAGTTCACCACTGCCCATCCGTCCATTGCCCGCGCAGTGGAAGAGCAGCGCCTGCGCACGGCGCAGGTTACACCGCCCTTTGAGGATCCGGAAGTGGCGGTGCAGATCGCACGTGAGATGGGCACGGAATATGCAATCGCTGGTGTCATCGAGGATTACACGTACGACGCAGGGTCTCAAAAGGCCACTTTGGCGGTGTCCGTGCAATGGCTAGAGGCTAAAAGCGGACAAGCTCTGAAAACAGTGGCAATCTCTGTGGAGGCGCAAGGAAGCGCTGCCAGCACTCAGGATGAAGTTGATGCGAAAGCGGTCGCGGAGGCGGTAAATCGGGTGCTGTCGGAACTGGCTATCGGTGAGGTGAGTGTGGTGCAGCCAACTCAGGTGCCAGCGAAGAAGCCGAGTGTGAAACGGGGTAACAGCCTTGGCTGGATCGTGCTGGGGATTGGGTTGATTGCAGCCTTTGCGTCTGGTGCTCGCGGTGGCGGTGAAGGCCTGGATTTGCCCCCCCCCGCTCCGCTGGCTCAATAGTCTGGGAGGCACTGTTGGGTGAAGCTTCTCACGGGTGTCCTTTGGATACTCCTGACTGTTTGGGGCGGCGTTGCGTTTGGCGCGGCGCCGCTTTATAGCATTAGACTGTCCGCATCTCCCTCTATCCTGCTGTCAGATGGTAAGTCGGTAGCGTTAGTGAGCGCGGAAGTGCGCGACGAGAGGGGCAATCTGGTTCCCGATGGCACGCAGGTGCAGTTCAGTGCCTCGCTGGGCGTGTTGCGTGACACCGTCGTTGCCACCAGCGCAGGCATCGCCCGAACGCAGATTACCAGCTCGAGCTTACCGGGCCTAGCGACCATCACGGCGACACTGCCCGGTGCAACCGCCTTTGGGGAGGTCCGCATCACTTTTACCGATGACCCTGAGATGCTGAGGCAGCGGTCCAATACCTATCTTTTCCGGTCAGACCAATATCTGGCATACAGTGCGGATTGGCGCTGCATTGAGGCGGTCTCGTCGCAACAGCAGGCGGAGATAGTGTTGGGTGGTTTACGCCTACAGGCACGCAGCTATCAATACAGACTGGATGATGATGTGGTAGTGGCGGAAGACGCGCTACTATCGCGGGGAAAAAGGCAACTATCCGTGCAAAGGTTGCGTTATTATCCTCGCCGCGATGAAGGGCAAGCGGTCATCTTCACGGGGGACGGAAAGGTTGAGGAGTTCGTCTTCAAGGTACCTTTGTGGGAACGGGAGCCGCTTACTGTTGGCAGACCGGATGCCTATGCCTATATAGACCTGTCTGCCAGCGAGCTGCTGTTTGTCGCGGATAGCGCGGTTCTACTCCCAGGGGAGCGTATCCAGTTCCGCCGAGCGAAGATGTATGTCGCCGGGCAGAAGCTGATAAACCTGCCGATGTATGACCTCAATTTCCGAACGGGAGAGGCACTGGGACAACAGATTATCGGTGTCAACTCAGGGGGACTGACGCTTGACCTGCCGTTCTATTACGTGGTTTCTCCGGGAGCGGTGGGTGCTTTTCGCTTGCGACACGCCCAGAGGGTGGGGCGCGCGGTGTATGCGATACGCCCGGGCTGGTCGCTGGATTTGGAGCACAGCTACAATCGTCCGGGCGTCATGGAAGGCGCATTTGCGCTTACCAGCCTCGCACGCGGAGATTGGGGTATTCGCTGGAGCCACGCGCACTGGTTCAGCCAGAACGCCAATACGCATCTGTACGTGGATGTGCCAGCGCATCGGAATCTGTATGTCAACAGCGGGTTGTCCTACGGGTTCGGTCAGGGACGCATTGGGCTGAACCTTTCAGGTGGGCAGAGCTTGGCAGGTACACGCTACCGCGACCTGCGCAGTGACCTCTACGTGGAAAGCAACCCGATGAAGCTGAGCAACCTGCTCAAGATGACTGTTGCCACCACTGTCAGTAGGCGGGTCACCGAGTTCTCGGAGCAGCGCGTGCGTACTGATGGCGTCGGTTTGCGCTCAAGATTCTATACCACTCCTCTGCGACTTGCAGGCTTCACCATGAACTCTTCGGTAACAGCCAGCTACCTTTGGGGCAATAGCCAGACCACCGGTTCCAGCCTGATGGCAACCGTCTCCGCCAGCCGAGCATTGTGGGATGGTGCGCTGCTGAGCCTGACGTATGACTACACGCATGACAGCCTCGTGCGCGCGACAGGCTATGGCAGACAGCGGCTCAGCGGGATGTTCGCCTGGTCTGCAGGACAGCGGTTCAACGCCTCGCTGGTGGGCACGCGCGTTCTGGACAGTGACTCCTTGACCCTCTTCGCCGATGCATCCTACCGTTTGAGTTCGTTGTGGCGGTTGGGGGCGAACTTCAGCTTCAATCGCTTTCAGGGCACACACTATAATGACCTCGAGCTCGCTATTGGATACCGGATAGGCATCCGTGAGCTACTGCTTACCTGGTCCAGCCTGACCCACCGATGGCAGATCGACCTGATTGCTGCGGGGTTTTAGAGGGTGAAAGAGGCTCATGATATGCCCGCGTTGCCAGGAACCGTTAATGCGCTACCAGTCCTATGCGGGGCTGGTGTGGCAGTGCGCCCGCTGTGGAGGACGGGCAGTCGCGCTGTCTGTGTTGCGCAAAGCGGTGGAGGAGCGCACGGTGCGCACGCTGTGGGTGGCTGCGACGCAGGGGGGCATTCGCTCGTCGTTGCGCTGTCCTTCCTGCCGGAAGCCGATGAGCCAGGCATCGGTGGGAGGAAGCCTGCCGGTGACCGTAGATGTGTGTGAACTGTGCCAGTTTGTCTGGGCGGATGCGGGTGAGCTGGAGCAGATGCCCGCTGCTCCGCCGCCTGCAAAGCCGCCGGAGCCGGACCTGCCTCCCGAAGCGAAGGAGGCTCTGGCGATGGCAAAGGTGGAGGCGCTGAGCAAGCGCGCCCGCGAATATGGCATCGAGGAAGACCTGCCCGACAACCCCGTGCACGCGGCATTACTGTTGCTGGGCTTGCCGGTGGAAGAGGAGAACTTCCTGCAACGCCAGCCTTATATGACGTGGATTACCGCTTTCACCATCACCGTTATCAGTATTCTGGCTTTCTTCCAGATGGAGCGCGCCATGAATACTTTAGCGCTGCTGCCTGCTCAGTGGTGGCGGTACGGCGGTATCACGCTATTCACCAGCTTTTTCGTGCACGGTTCCATCTGGCACCTGCTGAGTAACCTCTACTTTCTGCTGGTGTTTGGGGACAACGTGGAGGACCGCGTGGGACATGGGCGTTTCGTGCTGCTGCTGGCGCTGGCGACGCTGGTGGGGAATATACTGCACATCGCATTTGACCCGCGTCCGGATGTTCCCTGTGTTGGCGCGAGCGGTGGCATTTCAGGAATAATCGCTTTCTACGCGCTGGCGTTCCCGTACGCGCGGTTGCAGGTTGCGTATGGCTGGTGGTGGGCGTGGCGGTGGTGGGTTTTCAGTATACCCGCTTGGGTGATGGCGCTGTTATGGCTGTTGCTGCAGCTGCTGGGCGTGATGGAACAGATATCCGGCTTCGGTGGGGTTTCTACGTTGGCGCATCTGGGCGGCGCGCTGATGGGCTTCGCCTGCTGGCTACTGTGGCGGCGCGAGCAGCAGGAACTTTAGTTCGCGTGTATAAGTGAAGTAAAAACCAGCAGATAGTACACCTTGAAGGAGAAACGTATGTACCAAATACCCATTCTGCATCCTGTTCTGGTGCACTTTCCCATTGCCTTTCTGCTTCTGGCAGCGGTCACCTCGCTGGTCTGGTTGGGGATTGGCAGCCGTTTCTGGCGTAATGTCACGCTCATTCTGCTGATTGCCGGGTTCATCGGTGGACTGGGGGCATACTTCACGGGCGAAGCGGCGGAAGAGTTCGGCGAGGGTAACGCCAGAGTAGAGCAGTTTGAAAAGCAGCATGAGAGCTCGGCAGTGTTCACGCTGGTAGCGGCTGGGCTCGCTTTGTTCGTATTGTCCTCGTACACGGCTGCATATGCTCGCCGCTTGCCGGATGGCTCGGAAGATAAAGACATGTTGGCAGCGCGCGTGGTCGTGACGATACTGGCACTGGCAGCAGCGGTGCTGGTGGGGCGCACGGGGCACCTGGGAGGGCTGATGGTGTGGGGACAACCCGTCGGCGGTGTTTCCACAACGTCCCCGGCAGACCAGGACCGTGCGTTGTCGGCACAGCAAAACGAAGGGCAGGAACGGGGAGAAAACCACGACTGAAACAAACTGGTCGGGGTGGGCGGACTTGAACCGCCGACCTCACGGACCCGAACCGTGCGCGCTACCAAACTGCGCCACACCCCGACTGAGACCACGATTATTATAACAATAAGCGAACACGATTGTCAACGGCTCAGCGAGGGTGTTCGCAATGGCTGAATGGGTAGGTCCACCTGACACCCTTGCCCCCTTCCCTGCGAGGGAATGGGGAACGCCAGTCTCCTCACAGGAGAGGAGAAGGGGGTGAGGTAAGACAGGGGTTAGCAAAAACGCCTGTCCTTGCGCTAGAACCAACTTCTCAACAATTCTCCAACACCCTACAGAAGGGTTGACGTTATCGGTGCTTCGTGTTAACATACAGGCGTCCTAAACTTTTCGGAACCTGCTGGAGGAGGGGAGATGCAGTATCGCAATCTGGGAAAATGGGGCGTGAAGGTCAGCGAAGTTAGTCTGGGTTCATGGTTGACCTTTGGGCACGCGACGGACGAAGAAACGGCGCGACAATGTATCTACCGTGCGTATGAGCTGGGGATTAACCTCTTCGACACTGCCAACATCTATGCGAGAGGAAAGGCGGAAGAGGTGATGGGCAAGGCATTAAAAGCGTTTCGCCGAGACTCTTACGTGTTGGCGACAAAGGTGTGGGGAGCTATGGGCGATGGGCCGAATGACCGCGGGCTATCACGCAAGCATATTTTCGAGCAGTGCCATGCCAGCCTGAAACGGTTGGGCACAGACTATATCGACCTGTATCAGTGCCACCGCTACGATGACCATACGCCACTGGAAGAGACGGTGCGAGCCATGGGCGACCTTATCCGCCAGGGCAAAATCCTCTACTGGGGCGTGAGCGAGTGGTCGGCGTCGCAAATATTGGATGCCGTTCACCTTTGCCAGCAGATGAATATCGACCCTCCCATTTCCAATCAGCCCTATTACAACCTGCTTGGGCGCGATTTAGAAAAAGAGGTGCTGCCCATGTGCGAGCGAGTAGGCATGGGCAACATCGTATACTCGCCGCTGGCACAGGGTGTATTGACGGGGAAATACCAGCCTGGTTCACCGCCGCCAGCCGACTCCCGCGCCGCGGATGCAAGCACGAATATGTTCATGCGCTGGCTAATGAGCGATGAGGTGCTGACGAAGGTGCAGAGGCTGCGTCCGATTGCGGAGCGTAATGGATTGAGCATGTCGCAGCTCGCGCTGGCGTGGTGCCTGCGTCAACCGATGGTATCCAGCGTCATCATCGGAGCGCGCAAGGTTTCGCAGATTGAGGAAAACGTCAAGGCATCGGGGGTGCAGCTGTCGCCCGAAGACCTGCGGGAGATCGATATAGCGCTAGGCTTCGCACAGGCAGAGGGATAAGGCAGGTTACCATTGGGGGCTGAGGCACGATTGCACCTGAACCCCCCTTGACATCTGTGCAAACGTGCCGTATAATAATAGTGCAAACGTCCGAGCGGGCGAGTGGTGAAATCGGTAGACACGCCAGACTTAGGATCTGGTGCCGTAAGGCGTAGGAGTTCGAGTCTCCTCTCGCCCACCACCAACCCGACAGCGAACGAGCGGGAGTAGCTCAGTTGGTAGAGCGTCTGCTTGCCATGCAGAAGGTCGCGGGTTCGAATCCCGTCTCCCGCTCCAGAACCACTACATGTCGTGTGCAATCCTCTGAATCTGCCCCAGTCCCCACAACATGCTGTGTCTCCAACAAACACACCAACGGGAGGCACAAACGATGGAGAGCGTCTGCTTTGGGCTTAATCACACCAACAGGGATGTTTGCTACGCAGGAGATGCAACGCTTTGGTCGAAATGACGTATACGAAATCGTTACCTTATGACACATGCCCGAATAGTATATCGCTCTGACAAAGCGCAGCTATAAAGCGTCGCAAAACACGGAGGTTAGGCAGACGAAAAAACATGCCGTCAGACGCAGCGAAAAACAGGGAGAAGCAGTTCTTCGAAGCCTTCAAAAACATCTTCGTCGGCGTGCCCGTTGAAGGCGAATCGGGCTACATCAACCTGATGCGCATCAAGGCGCGCTACTTTGAGAAAGTGATGGAACCGCGCCTGCGCGAAACCATCGACGCCGAGCTGCAGCCCTTCCCTGCCTTCCGCGAAGAGCTGTTCGACAAACTCTACACCTTCTTCCGACGCTACTTCACCGAAAGCGGCTCCATCGGCTTCTTCTTCACCCCCTACCACCAAAGCGTCTACGAACAGGTCTACACTAACGAGCAGGATGTGGTGCTGTTTTGGAAGACCGCCCGCCTCTATTATGTCAAAACCGACCGCCTGTTCCAGAGCATGACGGTGGAAGTGGACGGCTTCCGCT
>Ga0308398_1000233_pt1 | contig 37141 bp, 35 predicted proteins | sample Hotspr20SampleT9_FD_202360 | JGI IMG/M metagenome (GOLD analysis project Ga0308398, IMG submission 202360) | Hot spring phototrophic mat microbial communities from Mushroom Spring, Yellowstone National Park, Wyoming, United States - 20051001_T9 ...
GAGCTCCTCGGCGGCGATCTGCGCGAAGAAGGTCCAGCGCACGAGGTCGAACCACTTCTGGTCGCCCTTGCGCACGACGGGCCCGAGCGGCTCCTTGGAGATGATCTCGGGCAGCATCACGTACTGCTCCGCGTTCGGCCCCTGGGTGGCGCGGAACGAGGCGAGCGAGGAGCTGTCGCTGGTGTAGACGTCGCAGCGGCCGGAGATGAAGGCGTTGCGGATCTCCTCGACATTCTCGATCACCACCGCCCGAAACGACATCCGGTTGGTGCGGAAATAGTCGGCGAGGTTGAGCTCCGTCGTGGTGCCGGGCTGCACGCACACGGTCGCGCCGTCGAGCTGCTTGGCCGAGGTGACGCCGAGCGAGCGCTTCACCATGAAGGCCTGGCCGTCATAGAAGTTGATGCCGGCGAACTGGAAGCCGAGGCTCGCCTCGCGGGCGAGCGTCCAGGTCGTGGTGCGAACGAGCAGGTCCACCTCGCCCGACTGGAGCGCGGGGAAACGGCTCTGGCTCGTCGTGCCGATGTAACGGACCTTCGAGGCGTCGCCGAACATGGCGGCGGCGACGGCACGGCAGCCATCGACGTCGAGCCCGCGCCACACGCCCTGGCTGTCGGGGTTCGAGAACCCGGCCACGCCCGTGGAGACGCCGCAATTCAGAACCCCGCGCGCCTTCACGGCGTCGAACGTTGGTGCCTGCTGCGCGGCCGCGAACCCGGCCGTGCCAAGTGTGAACGCTGCCGCAATGATGCCGGCGTGCATGCTGTGTCGCATCGACCCCTCCGTCCCAGACCTCAGAACTCCCTTGAGCCGAGCGGGGCGTGCCGCTTCGCACAGGTCCCCGTTCGCGACCCGCGCTGCCGTGGCGGTGCCTCCTTGACCGCACTCCGGCAGATCGCCCAGGCACTGTGGGGCAGCGGCAGGCCCCGTTCAACAGGATTGATGGACGGAAGAGACGGCAAAACGGGCCGCTCCGGCCGAGGACGCGGCCCGTCTGCACAGTTGCGCGGCAGACTGCACACGAGCGCGGCGCGCGGATGCCGCGCTCGGGCGGGTGGCGTCCGCGCGTACGCCGCTCAGCGCATCGGCGGCGCGTACATCTGCCCGCCTTTGGTCCAGAGCTCGTTCTGGCCGCGCGGGATGCCGATCGGGGTGACGTTCCGGGCGTAGCTCTCGCCGTAGTTCCCGACCTGCTTGACGATGTTGTAAGCCCAGCGGTTGTCGACGCCGAGCATCTGGCCCAACCCTCCGGCGGCGCCCACGAAGCGCTGGATCGCCGGGTTCTGGCTGTTGAGGTGCTGGTCGATGTTGGCCGAGGTCAGGCCGAGCTCCTCGGCCTCGACCATCGCGAAATGGACCCAGCGCACGAGGTCGGCCCAGCGGCTGTCACCGTGCCGGACCACCGGCCCGAGCGGCTCCTTCGAGATCACCTCCGGCAGGATCACGTACTCCTCCGCACGCGGCCCTTGGGTCGAGCGCACCGCGGCGAGGCCGGAGACGTCGGTGGTGAGCGCATCGCAGCGGCCGGAGAAGAAGGCCTGGTTCACCTCCTCGAGCCGCTCGATCACCACCGGCGTGAAACGGAGATTGTTGGCGCGGAACCAGTCGGCGAGGTTGAGCTCGGTGGTGGTGCCCGGCTGGACGCAGATCGTCGCGCCGTCGAGTTCCTTCGCGCTCTTGAGGCCGAGGCTGCGCTTCACCATGAAGCCCTGGCCATCATAGAAGTTGATGCCGACGAAGTCGAAACCGAGCGAGGTGTCGCGCGAGAGCGTCCAGGTCGTGTTGCGCGCGAGCAGGTCCACCTCGCCAGACTGCAGGGCGGTGAAGCGCTGCTGCGCCGTGGTCGGCACGAAGCGGACCTTCGAGGCGTCGCCGAACATGGCGGCGGCGACGGCGCGGCAGAGATCGACGTCGAGGCCGCGCCACACGCCCTGGCTGTCGGGCGCGGCGAAGCCGGCAAGGCCCGTGTTGACGCCGCAGACGATCTGGCCGCGAGCCTTGATCACGTCGAAGGTGTTTGCCTGAGGAGCCTGGGCCGAGGCGGTTCCGGCGAGGCCTAGGCAGAGCGCCGCGGCGAGGGACGTCGCCCCGAGCCGTTTGGATAGGTCACGGTGCATGGCGATGCTCCCGTGCGGTTCGAGTTCTTGCCGTGGTGGCGCGCGGTGCGGGCCTGTCCCGTGCCTCCGTACCGGTTGTGCCAAGCCAACGGCCCGGCTGCAACCCAAGGTTCGTCTGGGCCTCAACGTGGCCGTGCCGCGAGCGCGGCGGCGGCGGCGCGGGCGCAGGCCGTGAACGTGCCGAGGTCGCGCCAGGGGTCGGCCGAAGGGGCGGAGACGCGCAGGAAGGTGCCGCCCGCCCCGGCGATGCCGCCCTCGATCATCAGATTGTCGGAGAGGCCGAAATCCTCGATGTCGAGCCCGTCCGGATCGGCGAGCACGCGGGCGGCGTAGTCGCGCGGGTCGCAGGTATAGGCGAACAGGGCGAGGCCGAGCCCGCGCGCGAGCCCGACCTCGTAGACCGTTCCGACATCGGCTGACACACCGCGGAACGGGGAGAGGTTGGCGATCACCGCCACGCAGGACCGGATCAGCGCCTCGTTGCCGGCGGCGATGGCGAAGGCCCGGGCGCGGGCTGTCGCGGCCGGGGGCGGCGGGGTATCGATCAAGGGCGCCACCGGCTCGAGCCCGAGCGGCAGGCAGATTCGTTTCTTGGCGGCGAGCACTTCGAGCGCGTCGGGCAGGAACACTTCAGGCCCCGCGAGATAGACACGCGGGCGGAGACGGGGTCCTGAGCCGGCGTCGAGCAGGGTCCCTCCCGATTGGCTCAGTGCAGCGCGCCGCTGCGCGCAAGGCCCTTGTGGCGGATCACCAGCGTCACGCCGTCGGCCGCCGGCTCGAGCGCCTTCTCGCCGCTTCGGGGAAGCGGGATCCCGGCAAGCCGGCACCAGCCGATCAGAACCGCCGTCAGCTCCTCGGCGTCCATCGTGCAGTCGCGCCACTGCCCGCCCGAACGGCGCCAGCGCGCCACCACCACGGCCTCCTCCGGCAGGTCCTCTTCGCCCTCCGCCATGCGCACGTGCTCGAGTTCGGCATCCGGCATCTCAAGGCGGATCAGGTCGGCGATGCAGAGCCGGACTGCTTCGGCGATCATGTCGGTGCCGAAGTCGATGCGTCGGTATTCGCGGATCTTGGCCATGGGGGAAACTCCTTGCCCTCCACCCTGCGTCAAGGATCCGTTAACCATCAACCCACCAGCGGTTGCGCTCGCCGCATTCAGAACCGAACCGAACGCGCCCGGCGCCCGCCCCGCCGCGGCCCCTGCCGCCGGCCGCTAGCGTCGGCGCAGAAGGAACAAGCCCTGTTCGGCGAACAGGTTGGCGAGCCGGCGGTTGCGACGCCAGGGCGTGCGCTTGCCCTGATCGTCCAACCCGAGCCAGCGCTCGACCACGTAGCCGTCCATCGCGCAGAGGTCGAAGAAGTCGCTGATCGTACAGAGGTGGATGTTGGGCGTGTCGTACCAGGGGCGGTCGAGCGCGGGCGTGCGCGGCATCCGCCCCGTGGTGACGAGCGCAAGCCGCACCCGCCAGTGCCCGAAATTCGGGAAGGAGACGATCGCGCGGCGGCCGATCCTGAGCATCTGCGCCAGAACCTCGCGTGGCCGTTCCGTGGCCTGCAGCGTGCGGGAGAGGATGACGTAGTCGAAGGCGGCGTCAGGATAGAAGGCGAGGTCGGTGTCGGCGTCAGCGTGGATGACGGCGAGCCCCTGGGCCACGGCGGCGGCGACCTCGCGCATGTCGATCTCGATCCCACGCCCGTCGACCCCGCGCTCGTGCACGAGGATGTCGAGCAGCGCGCCATCGCCGCAGCCGATGTCGAGCACGCGCGAGCGCGGCTCGACCATCTCGGCGATCAGCCTGAGGTCGAGCCGGTCGGACAGCGGCCGTCCGCTGCGGAGGTTCGGCGTGCCGTCAGCCACGGGACCAGCGCTCCGCAGCGCCCTTGAGGAACCCCGAGACGGTGCGGAACAGGTCGGGCTCGTCGAGCAGGAAGGCGTCGTGGCCCTTGTCGGAGGTGATCTCGACGAAGCTCACATTCGCCGCCGCGGCGTTCAGCGCGCGCACGATCTCGCGGCTCATCGCGGTCGGGAACAGCCAGTCGGAGGAGAAGGAGATCACGCAGAACCGCACCGGGGTGGCACGGAAGGCCTCGTCGAGAGACCCGCCATGCTCGGCCGCGAGGTCGAAGAAGTCCATCGCCCGGGTGATGGTCAGATACGAGTTCGCATCGAAGCGCCGGACGAAGGTGCTGCCCTGGTGCTGGAGATAGCTCTCGACCTCGAATAGATCGTTGTCGAAAGTGAGCATCGGGCCGGTGCGAAGCCGCCGCCCGAACTTCCGCGCGAGCGCCTGTTCGGAGAGATAGGTGATGTGCGCGGTCATCCGCGCGACCGCGAGCCCGCGCGCGGGGATGGTCCCGTGGCGCCAGTACTCGCCGCCGTGGAAGTTCGGGTCGGCGTGGATCGCCTGACGGCCGATCTCGTGGAAGGCGATGTTCTGCGCGCTGTGCCAGGCGGCGGTCGCGATCGGGATCGCCGAGAACACCCGGCCCGGGAAGAGGGCGGCCCACTCGAGCACCTGCATCCCGCCCATTGAGCCGCCGATCACCGAGAAGAGCTTCGGGATGCCGAGCCGCTCGATCAGCATCGCCTGGGCGCGGACCATGTCGCGTATGGTGACGGGTGGGAAGGCCGTGCCCCAGGGGCGCCCCTGCGGACGGCCCTCGGCATCGGTCATCTCAGAGGGCGGGCCGGAGGAGCCCATGCAGCCGCCGAGCACATTGGCGCAGATGACGAAGAAGCGGTTGGTGTCGATCGGCCTGCCGGGGCCGACCATGATCTCCCACCAGCCGGGCTTGCCGGTGACCGGGTGCCGCTCGGCGACATACTGGTCGCCGGTGAGCGCATGGCAGATCAGGATGGCGTTGGAGCGGCTCTCGTTCAGCCTGCCGTAGGTGCGGTAGGCGACTTTGAGCGGGCGCAGGAGCGTGCCGCAGTCGAGCCTGAGGCCTTCGGCGAAGGTCTCGGTCTGGTGGGCGACGGCGTCCCCGAGCGCCGGCGCAGGCGCGGCCCTCTGCATGCGGCATCAGTAGAAGCAAGCCCCGGTCGAGGCAACAGCGGGGGGCGACGGGTGCCCTTGCAACCTGCGGAGCTTGCTTTATGCCTTCGCCGCCATGCCGCCCGAGGCCCCGACCGACACGCCAGAGAGGAACGCCTCAGGCGACGCCGCCGCGCCCGCCGACCCGGCGGCACGGCTTGCCGCGCTCCGCGCCGAGATCGACCGGCTCGACGATCTTCTGCACGACACGCTGATGCTGCGTGCGGCGATCGTCGGTGAACTCGCTGCCTCTGGCCTCAAGCGCGGCTCGCCCTACCGGCCGGCGCGCGAGGCGCAGATCCTGCGGCGCCTGCTCGCCCGGCATCGCGGCCGGCTTCCGAAGCCGGCGGTGGTCGGGATGTGGCGGGAGATGCTCGCCGCGACCGTTGCGATGCAGGGGCCCTTTGCGGTCGCGGTCTGGAACCCCGAGCCCGGTGCGGGAGCGGTCGCTCTGGCGCGGGAGCAGTTCGGCACCGTCACCCCGATCCGCTGGATGCGCAGCACCGCGCAGGTGCTGCACGCGGTGGCCGAAGGCGAGGCGCAGGCGGGGGTGCTCCCGCTTCCCGCCGACGACCCGTACGCCGAGGGCGCCCATGACCCGTGGTGGCTCGCGCTGATGCGCGGGGAGCGGCCGGCGCTGTCGGTGGTCGCGCGGCTCCCCTTCGTCACCCTGCGCACTGAGGGGGCGTCGCGCGCCGCCGCCCTCGTGGTGGCGCCGATCGTGCCGGAGCCCTCGGGCGACGACCGGAGCCTCGTCGCCTTCCACGCCGACGAGGGAGCGAGCCGGGCGCGGATCGCCGACCGGCTCTCCGCCGCCGGCCTCGGCCTGCGCGGGCTCGTGCTGCATCGGCCCGAACGCGGGCCGGTCGCGTGCCTTGCCGAGGTGGACGGGCTCGTCGAGGCCGATGACCGGCGTCTTGCCGCTCTCGTCGAGGGGGGCGCGGCGATCGCGGCGCCGGTGGTGATCGGCGCTTGGCCGGTGCCGCCGCCGGAGAGCGCCTTCCTTCCCAGCCCGGAGTGACCCGCATGCCTCCTGTTCCCCGCCCCGGCATCCTCGAGATCGCAGCCTATGTCGGCGGTGAGGCCAGGCTCGGCGGGCACAACCGCGTCATCAAGCTCTCCTCGAACGAGGGGGCGCTGGGGCCGAGCCCGCTGGCTGTCGCCGCCTACGAGGCGGAGAAGGGGGAGATCCACCGCTACCCCGACGGCGGCGCGGCCGAGCTCCGCGCCGCGATCGGAGCCGCGTGGGGGCTCGACCCGGAGCGGATCGTCTGCGGCGCCGGGTCGGATGATCTCCTCTGCCTGCTCGCCCAGGCCTATGGCGGCCCCGGCACGGAGACGATCGTCACCGAGCATGCCTTCGCCATGCATCCGATCTACGCCCGCTACGCCGGCTCGACGGTGGTGACGGCGGCGGAGCGGGGGTTGACCGCGGATGTCGACGCGATGCTCGCCTGCGTCAGCCCGCGCACGACGCTCGTCCTGCTCGCCAACCCGAACAACCCGACCGGCACGATGCTTCCGTGGGAGGAAGTGAGGCGTCTGCGCCGTGGCCTGCCCGAGCATGTGCTGCTCGTGCTCGATGCGGCCTATGCCGAGTATCTCGACGACCCGCGCTGCAGCGCCGCGATCGAGCTCGTCGACGAGGCGGGCGCGAACACGGTGATGACGCGCACCTTCTCCAAGATCTACGGCCTCGGGGGCTTGCGCCTCGGCTGGGCCTATGCTCCGGCGGCGATCGTCGATGTGCTCAACCGCATCCGGTCGCCCTTCAACGCCTCGCGCCCGGCCCAGGCGGCGGCGATCGCCGCCCTTGCCGACGTGCGGCACGTCGAGGCCTCGCGCGCGCACAACGCCCGCTGGCGCCGCTGGCTTGTCGAGGCGCTCGCCGCGCACGGCATCCCGGTGCATGGCACGGCGGGCAATTTCGTGCTCGCCGATTTCGCCGCCGCCGGGCGTGACGCTGCGGCCGCGGATGCCGCGCTCCGCGCGCGTGGGATCATCGTCCGGCCGATGGGCGGCTATGGCCTGCCAGGCTGCCTGCGGATCAGCATCGGCACCGGGGAGGAGATGGCGGCGGTGGCCGAGGCCGTCGCCGCCTTCATGTCCGGAACGGCCGGGGAGCGGGCACGTGCCTGACGCGCCGTTCCGGCGGCTCGCCCTGATCGGGATCGGGCTGATCGGCTCCTCGCTCGCGCGTGCGGCGAAGGAGAAGGGCGGCATCGCCGACGAGGTGGTGGCAACCGCGCGGTCCGCCGCCACGCGCGACACCGTCCGCCGCCTCGGCATCGTCGACCGGGTGGAGGACACCGCGGCGGCGGCGGTCGCGGGTGCCGATTGCGTGATGCTCTGCGCCCCGGTCGGCGCCTTCGCCGACATTGCCGCCGCGATCGCCCCGCATCTTGCGCGCGACGCGGTGCTGACCGATGTCGGCTCGACCAAGGGCAGCGTGATCCGCGATGTCGGCCCCTACGTGCCGGACCATGTGCACTTCGTTCCCGGGCACCCCATTGCAGGAACGGAACATTCCGGGCCGGAAGCGGGGTTCGCGACCCTGTTCGAGGGGCGCTACGCCATCCTCACCCCGCCGCCCGGGACGGACGAGGCGGCGGTCGCGAAGGTCGCGACGCTGTGGCGCAACGCAGGCTCGATGGTCGAGATCATGGAGCCTCAGCACCACGACAAGGTGTTCGCGATCGTCTCGCACCTGCCGCACCTGATCGCCTTCACCATCTGCGGCACGGCAGACGACCTCGAGGAGGAGAGCCGCCAGGCGGTGCTGCGCTTCGCCGCCTCGGGCTTCCGCGACTTCACGCGGATCGCGGCCTCCGACCCGGAGATGTGGCGCGACGTGTTTCTCAACAACCGCGAGGCGCTGCTCGAGATGGCGCAGCGCTTCACCGAGGACATGACGGCGATGGCGCGCGCGGTGCGCTGGGGCGACGCCTCCTATATCGAGGACAAGATCGCCCGCGGCCGGCGCATCCGGCGTCGCCTGATCGAGCTCAGGCAGGCCTGAGGTCGCCCCAGATAACCGAGCGACGGTAAGGCCGCTTCTGCGCGAGCAAGCCGGGTTGCCGAGCGCCGCCGGCCGCAGGACGCGAGGAAGACCATCGAGGCGACCTCGTCAGCTTGGCTGCGCGGGCTCCGGGTAGGGCGCCTCGGCAATCGCGCGGATCAGCCGCACCATCCCGGGCGCGTCCCATTCCGCCTCGCCCACGAGACGCATCGCCTCGCGCCCGTCGCGCGTGACGACGAGCGTGGTCGGCAGCCCGCGCGCGCCAAGCGTGCGTGCGGCCGCGCCGCGGGGATCAAGCCAGATGCCGAGCTGCTTCACCCCCGTCTGCTCATAGAGGCGGGCGACCACCGGCGCACCGCCACGGTCCTGCGAGAGCGCGAGCACGCGCACGCCGATGCCGGCCAGCATCGCCTGCAGCCGATCGAGCGTCGGCATCTCGGCGACGCAGGGCGCGCACCAGGTGGCCCAGAGATTGATCACGAGCACCTGGCCGCGGAAATCGGCCACGCCATGGGCGCGCCCCGCGGCATCGGTGAACACGAACTCGGGAAGCGGCCGTGGCGGATCGAACAGCTCCGGCACGCCAGGGCGCGCCGCCCTTCCTTGCCCCGACAGGGTGGACATGGCAGAGGTCACCGCACCGGCGAGCAGCGCCCTGCGCCCCGCCACCATCGCTGTTCCGGACCGCGCCATGCCAGACACCTCCACCGCCACCCCGCAGGATCCCGCACCCTCCGGCCGCGACGCGAATGCCCTGTGGGGCGGACGCTTCGCCGGCGGCCCGGCCGCGATCATGCAGGAGATCAACGCCTCGATCGGGTTCGACCAGAGGATGTGGCGCCAGGACATCGCCGGGTCCAGGGCGCACGCGGCCATGCTCGCTGCCTGCGGCATCATCTCCGAGGCCGATTTCGCCGCTATCTCGCGCGGACTTGATCAGGTCGCGGCCGAGCTCGAAGAGGGGCGCTTCGTCTTCGACCCCGCCCAGGAGGACATCCACATGGCGGTGGAGGCGCGGCTGACCGAGCTCGTCGGCGATGCCGGGCGGCGCCTGCATACGGCGAGAAGCCGAAACGACCAGGTGGCGCTCGACCTCCGGCTCTGGGTGCGGGATGCGATCGATGCGCTCGATTGGCAGATCGCCGATCTGATGCGCGCCCTTCTCGAGCAGGCCGAGCGTCACCATGCCCTGCCGATGCCGGGCTTCACCCACCTCCAGATCGGCCAGCCGGTCACCTTCGGCCACCACATGCTCGCCTATCTCGAGATGCTCGCGCGCGACCGCGGCCGCTTCGCCGATTGCCGCGCGCGGCTCAACGAGTGCCCGCTCGGTGCGGCCGCTCTCGCCGGCACCTCCTTCCCCGTAGACCGGCACATGACGGCGCGTGCGTTGGGCTTCGACCGGCCGATGGCGAACAGCCTCGACGCCGTCTCGGCGCGGGATTTCGCGCTCGAGTTCCTCGCCGCCTGCTCGACCTGCGCGATGCACCTCTCGAGGCTTGCCGAGGAGATCGTGATCTGGATGTCCGCGCCCTGGCGGTTCATCCGCCTCTCGGACGCCTTCACCACCGGCTCTTCGATCATGCCGCAGAAGCGCAACCCCGATGCCGCTGAGCTCGTGCGCGCCAAGACCGGGCGGATCACTGGCGCCTTCGTCGCGCTGACGATGGTGATGAAGGGCCTGCCGCTCGCCTACGGCAAGGACATGCAGGAGGACAAGGAGAAGGTGTTCGATGCGGCCGACAGCCTCGCGCTCTCGCTTGCCGCGACCGCCGGAATGGTCCGCGACATGGTGCCGGAGCCCGAGAACCTCCGCCGCTGGGCCGGGGCGGGCTTCGCCACCGCGACCGACCTCGCCGACTGGCTCGTCCGCACGCTGAACCTACCGTTCCGCACCGCCCACCACGTGACCGGGCGGCTGGTCGCGATGGCCGAGGCGAAGGGGTGTGATCTCTCGGAGCTGACGCTTGCGGAGATGCAGTCGGTCGAGCCGCGCATCACCGAGGCCGTGTTCGGCGTGCTGACGGTCGAGCAGTCGATCGCCTCGCGCACTTGTTACGGCGGCACCGCTCCGGCCAACGTGGCTGCGCAGGCGGCGGAATGGCGCCGGAGGCTCGGGGCATGAGCGGGCGGCGCTCCTTTGTCGCGGTTGCCCTCGCCGCCCTTTCCCTGGCAGCCTGCGGCAAGCGGGGTGACCCCGTCCCGCCAGGGCCGGACGCGGCCGTCACCTACCCGCGCACCTATCCGCGCGAGGAGGGCGAGCCTCCGCTCGCACCACCGCCCGGGTCGGTGTTCCCGCAATCGAGCAGGGGGGTGAGGGGAGGGCCATGAGGACGCGATTTGAGGAGAGGACCCGCAGCGGGTCGGAGGACCATGGCGCACCCGGGTTCCGTTCGCTGCTCGCCGCCCGCCCGCATCTCGCTCTGACAGCGGTCGGGCTCGCGGTCGAGGCGGTGCCGCTCGCACGCGTCGCCGTCAGCCACGGCACGCCGACCTGGGTCTATTCGGCTGCCGCCATCCACACGCGCTATCGCGCGATGTCCGTCGCTCTCGCCGAAGCAGGCCTCGACGCGCGGATCCACTACGCGCTCAAAGCCAACGACTCGCTTGCGGTGGTCACACAGCTCGCGCGCCAGGGCGCAGGCGCGGACGTGGTGAGTGACGGCGAGCGGCGGATCGCCCGCCAGGCCGGGATCGCGCCGCGCGACATCGTCTTCAGCGGGGTGGGCAAAACGGAGGCGGAGCTCCGCGCCGCGCTGGCCGACGGTGTCGGGCAGATCAATGTCGAGAGCGCGGAGGAGCTCGCGATGCTCTCGGCGATCGCGCGCGGGATGGGGGTGACGGCGAAGGTCGCGCTGCGCATCAACCCCGACGTCGATGCCGGCACCCACGCCAAGATCACCACCGGACTTGCCGAGAACAAGTTCGGCATCCCGTCCACCGATGCGCTCGCCCTCTACAGCCATGCCGCGGCGCTTCCGGGGATCGTTCCGGTCGGGCTTGCGATGCATATCGGCAGCCAGATCACCTCGCTTGCCCCATTCCGCTCGGCCTACAGCTTGCTTGCCGCGCTCGCGCGCGAGGTCCGGTCCGCCGGGCTGCCGATCGCACTTCTCGACATCGGCGGCGGCCTCGGGATCCCCTATGCCGGCGAGGAGGTGCCGTCGGCGTCGGCCTATGCGGCCGTGGTGAAGGAGACGCTCGGCGCGCTCGGGCTGAGGCTCGTGGTCGAACCGGGCCGTTGGATCGTCGGGCCGGCCGGTGTGCTGCTCGCGCGCGTGGTGCTGCAGAAGCAAGGGGAGCATCGGCGCTTCGTGATCCTCGATGCGGCGATGAACGACCTGATCCGTCCTTCCCTCTACGATGCGTGGCATGGCATCCTTCCGGTGACGCCGGCGCGGTGGCGCGCGCCGCTCTCCCCGGCCGATGTGGTCGGGCCGGTGTGCGAGACGGGCGACACCTTCGCCTCGGCCCGCCCGCTGCCTGATCTTGGCCCCGGCGAGCTCGTCGCCATTCTCGATGCCGGCGCGTATGGAGCGGTGATGAGCAGCACCTACAATGCGCGGCCGCTCGCTGCGGCCGTGATGGTGAGCGGCACGGCGGATGCGGTGATCCGCCCGAGGCAGAGCTTCGAGGCGATGCGCGCGGGCGAAGTCCTGCCCCCCTGGCTCGGCCCGCTCCTGCCGCCGCCCGAGCGGTAAGCAGGCCGCGCCGATGACCGCTCGTCGGGCTGGTGGGACGCAGGGGGAAGGCGCAACCGGCAACGGCGTGAGCGGCGAGCTCACGCACCGCGTCGCGGCGCGGCTCGCCCGGCGCCGGCTGCTCGCCCGCGCTGCTCTCCTGTGGGAGCGTCTGTGGCCCGCCCTGTGGCCACCGCTCGGCGTCGCCGGCCTGTTCGTCACGCTCGCTCTCTCCGGTCTGTTCACCCTTCTTCCGGGCTGGCTGCACCTCGTCGTCCTCGCCCTGTTCGCCTGCGGCTTCTGCGTCGCCCTCGTGGCGGGGTTCCGAGGCTGGCGCCTGCCCGACCGCGGCGAGGGGGATCGGCGCCTCGAGAAGGCCTCTGGTCTGACCCACCGCCCGCTGACGGTGCTTGCCGATCGCCCAGCCGGCCGGATCGACCCGGCGACGGAGGCGCTCTGGCGCGCCCATCAGGCGCGTGCCGCCGCCGCGGCCGCCGCGCTGAAGGTTGGCGCGCCCCATCCCGGGCTCGCCGCGCGCGACCGGCTGGCGCTTCGCTCGGCCATCGGGCTTGCCGCTGTTGCCGCCCTCGTCTCGGCCGGGCCGGAGTGGCGGTCGCGCCTTGCCGCCGCGGTCAACCCTGTGCTCGCCGCGCCTCCGGCCGCGCCCCTGCCCCTTCGACTCGAGGTCTGGGTGACCCCGCCCTCCTATACCGGCCTTCCCCCCCTGTTCTTTCGTTCCGAGGCGGGCGCGACGGCCGAGGTTCCCGTTCCGGCCGGATCGAAACTCGCAGCGCACCTCTCGGGTGGGGCGGGTGGCGTGCCGATGCTCGTGATCGACGGGGACCGTACCGCCTTCGCGGCGATCGACCAGACCGCCTACACCGTCGAGACGACGGTTGCCGCGGGGGCACGGCTCGCGGTCACCCGTGACGGAGCGATCCTCGCCTCCTGGCCGATCCGGGTGATCGCCGATCAGCCGCCAACGGTCGCCTTCCTCTCCCCGCCGGCCCCGGCGCCGCGCAGCCCGCAGCTGAGGCTCGCCTACGAGGCGCGGGACGACTACGGCGTGGCCTCCGTCGCGGCGCTCCTCGCTCTGCCGGCTCGGCCCGAGCTTCCCCCGGCCAGGGTGCCGCTCGCCGCGCCGGGCGAGAACACGCGCAGCCTGCGCGGCACGGCGCAGCCTGATCTGACCGCCCACCCCTGGGCGGGGCTCACGGTGCAGGTCACGCTCGAGGCGCGCGACGGGGCGGGCCAGGTCGGCTGGTCGGAGACGATGACCGTCGAGCTTCCCGAGCGGGCGTTCACCCATCCGATCGCCCAGGCGCTGGTGGCGTTGCGCAAGCGCATGACGCTTGCCCCCGCGGAGCGCAACGCCCATGCCCGCGAGCTCGACCGGCTTTCGGCCGCTCCGGAGGCATTCGACGACGACCTCACCGTGTTCCTCGGCCTGCGTGCTGCGCGGTCACGCCTCCTCCGCGACCGACGCCCCGAGGCCGTCGAGGAGGTTCAGGACCTCCTGTGGGAGCTCGCGATCCGGCTCGAGGAGGGCGGGCGTGACCGGACGCTGCGGGCCCTGAATGCCGCGCGCGAGGAGCTGCGCGAGGCGCTCGAGCGCGCCGAGCGCGGCGAGCCGGTCGACCCGCAGGAACTCGAGCGTCTGTCGCGGCAGCTCGAGGAGGCGATGCAGCGCTACCTTGAGGCGCTTGCCGAGGCGATGCGTCGCGACGGCGTCGAGACCCTGCCCTTCGACCGCAACGCCCGGGTGCTCGACCAGCGTGACCTACAGCGCATGGCACGCGAGATGCAACAGGCCGCCCGCCAGGGCGACCTCGAGCGGATGCGCCAGCAGCTCGCCGAGCTCGAGCGGGCGCTCGAGGCGCTCAGGCAGGGGCGGACGGCCCGGATGGAGAGTCCCGAGCGGGCGCAGCAGCGCGAGCAGGGCCAGCAGATGATGGGCGCGGTGAACGACATGCTGCAGCGGCAGGGCAGCCTGATGGACCGAAGCCACCAGCGCGCCCAGGAACGGGAACGGCAGCGCCCCCAGCAGCGCGGGCAGCAGCGCGGCCAGCCGCAGGCGCAGGAACAGACCCGTCAGCCGGGGCAGCAGGCCGAGCAGGACGCGCGCCAGCAGCAGGCGCTGCGCCGGGCGCTCGGCGAGCTGATGCAACAGTTCGGCGACTTCGCGGGCGAGGTTCCCGAGCCGCTCGGCCGTGCCGACAGGGCGATGCGCGATGCCGTCGAGGCGCTTCGCCAGGGCAACGACGCGGGCGCCCAGGCGGCCCAGCAAAGGGCGATCGAAGCCCTGCAGCAGGGCGCGCGCGAGATGCAGAACCAGATGGCCAATCGCATGGGCCTGATGGAGAGCGGCGACGGCGAGGGCGAGCCGGGCGGCGACAACACCGACCAGGGCGGAGAGACCTCGGGCGAGGGGCGGCAGATGGGCGAGGGGCGAGACCCGCTCGGGCGGCCGAGGCGCGACAGTGTGGGCGGCCGCGACGAGGGCTCCGATGTCGTGGTTCCCACCGAGATGGAGCTGCAGCGCGCCCGCGAGATCCAGGAGGAGTTGCGCCGGCGCGCCGGCGAGCGCGAACGGCCGCAGCAGGAACTCGACTACATCGACCGGCTTCTCAGGCGGTTCTGACCGGTCACGCCGGTGCGCCCCGGGTGCCTCAGACCGCCTGCGCGCCGACCATCCTGTGTCGGCAACTCCGGTCGCGGCTCTGCCGCTCCGGCTGACGTTTCCTCAGGCTCACACCTTGGGCTTGGTCAGACGCGCGAGCTCTTCCCGCAGCGCCTCGAGCTCGGCCTTCAGCGTGGCGAGCTGGGCTGCCTCGTCCTGGGCCTGGGCGGGCGGCTCCGCCCCTTGCGTCGACGGCGGGCGATAGAACGGGGCGAACAGGCTGAACGCACGCTCCATCAGCGCCATGTTCTGCTTGCCCACCTCCTCCATCGAAAAGGGGAAAAAGCCCTCCATCGTCTGCTGCATGGCCCGCCGGAACTGCTCCTGCTGGCGGGCGAAGGCGGCCATCGCGTGCTCGAGATAGCGCGGCACGAGGCCCTGGAGACTGTCGCCGTAGAAGCTGATCAGTTGGCGCAGGAAGCTGATCGGCAACAGGTTCGACCCCTTGGATTCCTCCTCGACGATGATCTGCGTCAGCACCTGGCGGGTGATGTCCTCGCCCGTCTTGGCGTCATAGACCACGAACTCGCGCCCGTCCTTCACCATCTGGGCGAGATGATCGAGCGTAACGTAGGACGAGGCCTCGGTGTTGTAGAGACGTCGGTTCGCATACTTCTTCACCACCACGGGTGAAGGTGTGTCCGCCGCCTGCGCTCCCGGTTCCTTGGTCACCGCCTCGGCGGCGGGGGCGGGCTCTGCCATGGAAGTTCCCCGTTTCCTCAACCGTGTTGCACTGCATGCTAGCACGGCCGCCTTGCCGCGGCGCATTATTCTCGGCCGTTGGAGGAAACGGGGCGGCTCAGGCCCGGGTTCCTGGGGCTTCCGGGCTTCTCTAATGTCTCTCCCCGCAATGGGCGAGGGTGATGGACGGCGGCAACGGCCAGAAGACGAGCGGTGCGGAAGGTGGCGGCGGGGGCGGCGGCGAACGCGAGGCGCCGTTCGGCCCAGACCTTTCGTCGCTCGCGCGGGACTGGATCGAGCTCTGGCAGAGCGAACTCGCCGCTCTGGCGGCCGAGCCGGAGACGGCCGAGACCTGGGCGCGGCTCGCCGCCCTCTGGGCAGGCCTTGCCGCGGCGGGCCTTGGTGCCCTGCCGCGTGGTGTGGCCGATGAGCGCTTCCGTCCGGGAGGCGACGCCGGGGCCGGGCGAGAGTTCTGGTTCGGCGCTACGACCAGGGGCGCCGGCGCCGCTCCGTCGCCGCGGCCCGCGGCCGGTGATCCTGCATCTGATCCTGGCGTGGCTCCGTCACAGCGCCTGCTCGAGCGCATTCTCGATCGTCTCGATGCCATCGAGCGCCGGCTCGCGGAGCTGGAGGAGCGCCACGGCGGCGGCGCGGGCGGCGCGCGTCGTCGAGGCGATCGGCGCCGAGGGGCTTGAGCCGGCCGCGCTGCCGGCGGCGGTGTTCGCCGAACTCCTGCGGCAGGACGCCGCCCTGATCGCCGGCATCGCCGCCTATCGACGCCACCCCTACGCCCGCGCGCTCGCCGATCCTCCCGTCGTCTGGGTCGAGGGCGGCTCGCGTCTTCTCGACTACGGCGCGACCGCACCCGACCGTGCCGCCGGGCCAGTGCTGCTCGTCGTCCCCTCGCTGATCAACCGCGCCTATGTGCTCGACCTGATGGAGGAGGCGAGCTTCCTCCGCTGGCTCGCCGCGCGCGGGATGCGGCCGCTCCTGCTCGACTGGGGCTGGCCCGGCGAGGCGGAACGGCGTTTCGGCCTCACCGACGTGATCGCCGGCCGGCTCGAGCGCGCCCTCGTCGCGGCGGCCGCGATCGCGGGTGAGCGCGTGGTAATGGTCGGCTACTGCATGGGAGGGCTCTTGGCGCTCGCCTCGGCGCTGCGCCGGCCGGAGCTCGTGCGTGCCTTCGCCGCGCTTGCAACCCCGTGGGACTTCCACGCCGGCGACCCTGCGCGGGCGCGGGTCGCCGCCTCGCTCCTGCCGCTCTTCGAGCCGCTGATGGCGTTCCACGACGCGCTTCCGGTCGATGCGCTTCAGGTTCTGTTCACCGCTCTCGACCCCTATGGCGTGGCGGCGAAGTATCGCGCCTTCGGCAGGCTCGCCCAGGACAGCGCGCGCGCCCGGCTGTTCGTCGCGCTCGAGGATTGGCTCGCGGACGGCGTGCCGCTTGCCGCGCCGATCGCTCGCGAGTGCCTGGGCGGCTGGTACGGGCGGAACGAGCCCGCCCGCCTTGCCTGGAACGTGGCGGGGCTGCCGGTCGATCCTCGTGCGCTCGCCGTCCCGGCGTTCGTCGCGGTCCCCGGGCGTGATCGGATCGTGTTGCCGGAGGGGGCGCGGCCGCTCGCGCGGCTGATTCCCAAAGCGGTGCTGCACGAGCCGTGTTCGGGGCATATCGGGATGGTGGCCGGCTCCGGGGCAGAGGCGGCGCTGTGGCGTCCCTTCGCGTCCTGGATGTCCGGGCTGTAGCCACCGCCCTTGTGCACTGCGTCATGGCGCGTGCACTCTGTCGGCGAGGAACACGCCTCCCCTGAGCGAGCACATCTCCCAACGAAGAAGGGACCGCACGATGACCGATGTCGTGATCGCCTCCGCCGCCCGCACGCCCGTCGGCGCCTTCAACGGCGCGTTTGCAAGCCTTCCCGCCCATGCGCTCGGCGCAGTCGCGATCAAGGGCGCGCTCGAGCGGGCGAAGGTGGCCGCCGAGGAGGTCGACGAGGTGGTGATGGGGCAGATCCTCGCCGCCGGGGCGGGCCAGAACCCCGCCCGCCAAGCCGCCATGCTGGCCGGCGTGCCGCAGGAGCGCACGGCCTACGGCATCAACCAGCTCTGCGGCTCGGGCCTGCGCAGCGTCGCCCTCGGCTACCAGGCGATCCGCACCGGCGATGCCGCGATTGTCGTCGCCGGCGGGATGGAGAGCATGACGCAGGCGCCGCACTGCGCCCAGCTCCGCGCGGGCGTGAAGATGGGCGACTTCCAGATGGTCGACACCATGATCAAGGACGGGTTGTGGGACGCCTTCAACGGCTACCATATGGGCAACACCGCCGAGAACGTGGCCCGGCAGTGGCAGATCACCCGCGAGCAGCAGGACGAGTTCGCCTACCAGAGCCAGCGCAAGGCGGCGGAAGCGATGGCGGCCGGGCGGTTCCGCGACGAGATCGTTCCGGTGACGGTGAAAACCCGCAAGGGCGAGGTGGTGGTCGACACCGACGAGCACCCCAAGCCCGACACGACGCTCGAGGTGCTCGCCAAGCTCCGGCCCGCCTTCGCCAAGGACGGAACCGTCACCGCCGGAAACGCCTCCGGTATCAATGACGGTGCGGCCGCGGTGGTGCTGATGAGCGCGGCGGAGGCGGAGCGCCGCGGCATCGCGCCGCTCGCGCGCATCGTCTCGTGGGCGACCGTGGGGGTCGACCCCGCGATCATGGGCACCGGCCCCATTCCCGCCTCGCGGGCGGCCTTGAAGAAGGCCGGGTGGAAGATCGACGATCTCGACCTCGTCGAGGCGAACGAGGCCTTCGCGGCCCAGGCCTGCGCGGTGAACAAGGACCTCGGCTGGGACCCAGCGAAGGTGAACGTCAATGGCGGGGCGATCGCGCTCGGCCACCCGATCGGCGCCTCCGGCGCGCGGGTGCTGACGACGCTGCTCTACGAGATGGCGCGCCGCGGCGCGAAGAAGGGGCTCGCCACACTCTGCATCGGCGGCGGCATGGGAATCGCCATGTGCGTCGAGCGCGGCTGAGGCGGCGCAGGGCACAAGCCGCCGCGGGGCCACCCGGGCGCGTCGGCGCGCGCGCCCATCGCCGCTCGAGCCCGGGGGGCGGGCCGGACCTCACGGCGGCAGCTCTCCAAGCGCGTCACCGGCTGTTCGCTGAGCTGGTCGTCTCGGCTCCACGCCTCGGCGTGATGCCCTCTTGTGGCCCGCTCTCTCCCGCGCGACTGTTGCGCGCGGATGAGGCAGGGCGCCGCCAAGGTGCCGGGAATCGAACCTGAGGGGAGGACATCGTCACATGGCACGCGTCGCACTCGTCACCGGCGGCACCCGCGGCATCGGTGCCGGGATCTCGAAGGCGCTGATCGCCCAGGGGCGACGGGTCGTCGCTTCTTATGCCGGAAACGACGCGGCGGCGGCCGCCTTCGCTGCCGAGACGGGCTGCAAGGTGTACAAGTTCGACGTCGCCGATTTCGAGGCGTGCAAGGCGGCGGTGGCGCAGATCGAGGCCGAGGTCGGCCCGATCGAGATCCTCGTCAACAACGCCGGCATCACTCGGGATGCGACGATGCGGCGGATGACGCGCGAGATGTGGGACGCCGTGATCGACACCAATCTCGGCTCCTGCTTCAACATGTGCAAGCTCGTCTGGGACGGGATGGTGGCGCGCAAGTTCGGCCGCATCGTCAACATCGGCTCGATCAACGGCCAGGCCGGGCAGTACGGCCAGGTGAACTACGCCGCCGCGAAGTCGGGCATCCACGGCTTCACCAAGGCGCTCGCGCTCGAGGGGGCGCGCGCGGGCATCACCGTGAACGCCGTCGCCCCCGGCTATATCGACACCGACATGGTCCGTGCCGTGCCCGCGGACGTGCTCGAGAAGATCATCGCCAAGATCCCGGTCGGCCGGCTCGGCACCGTCGAGGACATTGCCCGCTGCGTGGCGTTCCTCACCGCCGACGAGGCCTCCTTCATCACCGGCTCGACGCTTTCGGCGAACGGCGGCCAGCACATGTACTGACGCGCTTCGGAGGGAGGAGGGCAGCACGCGCGGCAGGACACGCGCCGGCGCGGCCGCTCGCCGCCGCTCCGCCACGTTCAGGGCGAGATTGCCGCCCCTGCTACGGCGCCGTATCGTTCCCGGGACGAATGCAGTGACGGGAGGGGCTGATGGCGGTGCGCGTCCACTTCGCGACCAACCGCGAGGAGATCGTCGAGAACGGCGTTGTCACCGGGTTCGGCCCGCGGCTGAACCCAAAATCGCCGCTCTGGCTCCGCTACGGCGCCGCCGACATGGAACCCGACAGGAGGGGGGAGACCCCGTTCCGGATCGCGGGGCTCGACGTCGCGCCGGAGAACATTCCGGGCACCCCGGGCGCGGACGGCGAGACGGTCCTGCTCGGGTCGGATGCGGTGTTCGAGGGCCTCAGGCAGCGCCTGATCGACAATGAGGCCGACCTCGTGCTGATGCTGCATGGCTTTGCCTGCGACTTCCGGAACGCCCTCTCGAACGCCGCCGAGATCAAGACGGCCTGGGGAACGAGATCCTTCCCCATCGAGACGGCGATGTTCTCCTGGCCGGCGGACGGCAAGGTCGTTCCGTTCCTGAGCTACGCCTCCGACCGGGACGACGCGCGCTCTTCCGCCAAGGCGATCGCCCGCGCGCTGCAGAGGCTCCTTGGCTACCTGAAGGACCTCCAGGACGAGGCGGTCAAGGAGAGGCTCAAGGCACAGCGCGAGAACCGCGAGCCGAAGATCGATCTCTGTCACGCGAAGATCCATCTCGTCGCGCACTCGATGGGGACTTACGCGCTGCGCAACGCGCTTCAGGCCTTGATCTCGGATTACGGCGGCAAGCGGCTGCCGCGGGTGCTGCACACGATCTTCCTGATGGCGGCGGACGAGGACAACAACGCCTTCGAGCACGAGACGAAGCTCGCCCGACTGCCCGAGCTCGCCGAGCAGGTCTATGTGTATTTCGCGCGCAACGACAACGCGCTCGTGATCAGCGACGTCTCGAAGGGTAACCCTGACCGGCTCGGCGCCACCGGCCCGCGCACCCTCACCTCGCTTCCGCAGAAGGTGACGCTCGTCGATTGCACCGAGGTCTCCTCCACCGGCTCGGTGAAGGACGCGAACCACCAGTACTACCGCAAGCGCGCCGAGGTGATCGCCGATGTGCGCCAGGTGCTCGCGGGCAAGGCGCCGGAGGCGGTGACGGGGCGGGAATGGATCCCCGCGCGGAGCTGCTTCCGCATCAAGGCAGCGAAGAAAGAGGAGCATAAGCATGGCAAGGCTCGTCCAGTACGAGGAGGCGCCGCCGGAGGTCCGCGCGGTCTATGACGAGATCAAGGCCGCGCGGAACATTCCGGATGTCAACAATTTCTGGAAGGCCCTCGCTGTCCACCCGCCGACGCTCTGTCGCACCCGGGACTCGCTGCGCGAGGTGATGGGCCCCGGCGTGCTCGACCCGCTGACGAAGGAGATGCTCTCTCTCGCTGTCTCGACCGCGAATGGCTGCGCCTACTGCATGGCGAGCCACACAGCGGCGGCGCGGGCGAAAGGCATGACGGAGGAGATGCGCGGCGAGCTCCTCGCCATTGTCGCGATGGCGGCGGAGACCAACCGGCTCGCGGACGCCTACGACGTTTCGATCGATCCGGCCTATCGCGACCCCGGCTAGCCCACCCGTCGCGGCGCGAGCGCGGCCCAGGCGGCGAGCGCCTCCGCCGCGGTGCGGTGGCCGATGTCGGGGTGGCCGGTCGCGCGCTGCATCCGCACCGGCTCGTTCGGCACGAAGCCCGCGAGCCAGCGCTGGCCTAGGCGCTCGATAACCGCGACGTCCTCCGCGGCAATCGCGTCCATGTCGAGCGCCGCGAGGCGGGCATGCGGCGGGTCGGTCGTCGCGGGCCCCGGCATCGGGTTCAGCCGTACCACCGGGCCATCCGTGATCGCATCGCGCGGATTCGTAGGCAGCGCTCCGCCGAGCATGACATGCGCGTGGAAAGGAGCGCTGCTTGCGGGTTCCTTCAGGATCGCGCGGAGCATCATGCCAACCTCGCGCGAAAGCCGCTGCAGCTTGAGCCCGAGGTCGTCGGAGGGGGGCGGCAGGCGCTTGTCGGGCACGAGCACGTTCCCGCTGCCGAGCGAGAGCAGGACGATTTCCCGAGGCTGCCAGCCATAGGCGAGCGCCTCGATCACCGCCACGGCGGCGGGGCAGTTCCAGCCGGCGATCGCGCCATCCCAGAAATTGCCGGCGGCGAGGCGGGCCGCGTCGTCGAAATAGAGGATCGGCGCGTTGGAGGAGGCATGGATCGCCTCGGCGAGCGTCACCGAGGGCGGGCGCCCCGCCTCGACGGGCTCGACCGACGCCGCCGGCGCGGTGAGGTCGGAGCGGAACAGGACGCCCTTCTCCTGTTCCACCGCATAAGCCGCGATCAGGACGTGCGGCAGAGGGCGCCCGCGATTGCCCGTGCGCGAGGCCACCTCGGGCAACGGCCGGTCAGTCGGCCCGAGGATCGCGCGCAGGCCGGCCAGCTTGCCGTCGGTGCTGTAGCGCGCCGGAGGCGAGGCTCCGGCGACGAAGATCTGCCGCCGCCGCGCCTCGCTTCGGAACAGCTCCATCAGTTCGCCGAGGGTGAGGTCCATCAGCAGGCCGCCGAGAACGAGGCTCCCGCCGGAATTGGCGGCGACGAAGTCGAACTCGGCAAGCACATCGTGCCCGGGCGTCTCTGCGCCATAGGCCTGGATCAGCGACCAGACCTCGAGCAGCGCCCAAGAGCCGCCGCCGTCGAGGGAGAGGATGCGCCGACGTGCCATGGCCCTGTTCTCCTGCCGGATCGGTGCGCGACCGAAGCGCGAGCCTGCACATGCCCCGGGCGCGGCGCAACGGCCGCAGCCGCGCGCCTGTGCCCGGTCACCGCCTCGGCGTCGGCCGCCAGTCGGGCGGGGCGAGCTCGAACCCCTCGAACCGAAACGCCGGGCTGACGGTGCAGGAGACGAGCGTCCACCGCCCGAGACTCGCCGCGGTCTGCCACCACCCGGCGGGGACCAGGCGCTGCGGGTGCTGCCCCGCTCCGAGATCGGGCCCCAGCAGATGCGCCTCGGCATCGTGCCCGTCCGGGGAGAGGGTGAGCACAAGCGGCGCCCCCGCGTGCCACAGCCACAGTTCCGCGGCATCCACCCGGTGCCAGTGCGAATGCCGCTCAGCCGCGAGCAGGAACAGGATCGCCGTGCCGGCGCCGCGCGACCCGTCCTCGGGGGCGTCGCGCCACGTCTCGCGATACCACCCGCCCTCCGGGTGGGGGGAGAGGCCGAGGGCCTTCACCACCTCCTCGGCGCGCAGGCTCGGGTTGCGGAGGTCCATCCCCGTCAGCCGACCGGGGCGGTCTCGAGAAAGGCGCGGTGCTTCGCGACGCTGTCGTACCAGGTCGCGAGCGTCGGATGGCCGTCCCGCCAGCGATCGGCCGGGAAACGGAAATCGAGATAGCCGAGCGCGACCGCAACGGCGATCGACCCGAGCGTGAGCGGGCCCGAGAGGCTGTCGGCCTCGCGCTCGAGAAGGTCGAGGGCGCGGGCGACCGCTGCCGCCTGCCGCGCCATCACTGCCTCGCGCGCCTCCTCCTTCGGCCGAAGGCTCTCGCCCCGTCGGCCGACGGCCGCGTCCATGATGCCATCACCGATCGCCTGCTGCCGGAGCACCGCGAGCCGCGCGGGGCCGGCGGCCGGAAGCAGGGGCGGCGCCTCGCCGATCGTGTCGAGATACTCGCAGATGACCGGGCTGTCGAAATAGGCGACGCCGTCCTCGCCGACGAGCGTGGGCACCTTCGAGAGAGGGTTCAGCGCGACGAGCTCCGGCGGGGAGAGATGCGGGTTGGTCGGCACCCGTTCGATCCGCCCCTCGATGCCGCGCGCGATGGCGCACGCCATCACCTTCCGCACATAGGGGCTGGCCGGCGAGTGGAAGAGCCGCATCACGATCAGGGCGTCCCTCGGCTCGCAGCGGGGGGCTCGCGGAAGGCGTCCTTCTGCGCGCGCAGCCGCGCGAAGGTTGCGACGTCGGGGGCGCGCAAGAAGGGATTGGCGGCGCGTTCGGTGCCGAGCAGGGAGGGAAGCGTCGGCTCTCCCCGCGCGCGCTGCGCCTCGGCCTCCGCGGCGCGCGCCTTGAGGGCGGCGTTGTCGGGGTCGACCGTGAGGGCGAAGCGCGCGTTCGCGAGCGTGTATTCGTGGCCGCAGAGCACCCGCGTCTCCGCCGGCAGGGCGGCGAGGCGACGGAGCGAGCGGAACATCTCCTCTGCCGTGCCCTCGATCAGCCTGCCGCAGCCGAGGCTGAACAGCGTGTCGCCGCAGACAAGAACGCCTTCCCGGGGGAAGTGGAACGAGATGTGGCCGCGCGTGTGCCCGGGCGTGTCGAGCACTGTCGCGATCGCCTCGCCGAGCGCGACCGTGTCGCCCTCCTTGAGCCCACGGTCGAGAGCGGGAAGGCGGGCCGCATCGGCTGCCGCGCCGAGCACGGCAGAGCCATGCGCCGCCTTCAGCGCCGCGACACCGCCGACATGGTCGCCGTGGTGGTGGGTGAGCAGGATGAGGTCGAGCTTCAGGCCGCGCTCGGCAAGAGCGCGCGCCACCGGCTCCGCCTCGCCGGGATCGACCACGGCGGTGGCTCCCCGAACGGTCTCGTGCAGCAGCCAGGCGTAGTTGTCGGCAAGACAGGGAATTGGGGCGATCTCGATCATGCCGCCGATGAGTAGCACCCGGCGGCGCGGCGACCAACGCCGTGCTAGGTGTGGGCCATGCACATGCTGGGACACGAGGTCGAGGAGCTTCGGCGCTTCTATGGTGGGCCACTCGGCCATGTCGCCGCGCGCACGCTCCGGGCGCGTCTTGCCTCGCTCTGGCCGATCGTTCCGGGAACGGCGCTGCTCGGCCTCGGCTACCCGATGCCGTATCTCAGCCTCTGGCGCGAAGCGGGCGACCGAACGGTCGGCTGCGCCTACGCCTCGATGGGCGCGATCCGCTGGCCGCGGCGCCGGGCGGGGCTCGTCACCGTCGCCGAGGAGGATCGGCTCCCCTTCCCCGACCTTGCCTTCGACCGGGTGCTGATGGTCCATGCGCTCGAACACGCCGAGAACGCGCGCCGGGCGCTGCGCGAGGCCTGGCGTGTCCTTAAGGACGACGGCCGGCTGATGGTGGTCGCACCGTCACGCACCGGCTGGTGGGCCTACAGCGAGGCCACACCCTTCGGGCACGGCCGCCCCTACTCGCAGGGGCAGCTCGAGCGACTGCTCGTCGCGTCGATGTTCCGAGTGGTCAGGCGCGAGGCCGCTCTCTACTGCCCGCCGCTCGGCTGGGGCTGGCTTCTGCGCGGAGCGGGAGCGTGGGAGCGTGCGGGGCGGCGGGTCGCGCCGCGGCTTGGCGGCGTGGTGCTGATCGAGGCAGCGAAGGACCTCTACGCGGCTGTCCCGGCTGGCGAGGCGGTGCCGGCGCGTCGGGTGGTAGTCGCCGCCGAGGGCTGACAGCGCCGGCGTCGCGGCCTGCCTGCTACGGAAACGCCCGGTCGCCCACGAAGGGATTGGTGCGACGCTCCGCACCGAAGCTCGAGCCGGGCCCGTGGCCGCACAGGAAGGCGATGTCGTCTCCGAGCGGAAACAGCTTCGAGCGGATCGAGCCGACGAGCGCCGCGTGGTCGCCATAGGGGAAGTCGGTGCGGCCGATCGAGCCGCGGAACAGCACATCCCCCACGACCGCGACCTTGCCCGGCTGATCGACGAACACGACGTGGCCGGGCGTGTGGCCAGGGCAGTGAAGCACCGCAAACTCACGCCTGCCGATCGAAATCGTGTCGCCCTCGGCGAGCCAGCGGTCCGGCGTCACCGCCTCGGCGTCGAGGATGCCGAAGCGCGCCCCGGCGAGCGGCAGCTCCTCGAGCAGGAACCGGTCCTCGATGCCAGGGCCGAGGATCGGCACGCCGCCGAGCAGGCGCCTCAGTCGGGCTGCGCCGCCCGCATGGTCGATATGCCCGTGGGTGAGGAGGATGTGCTCGACCGTGACGCCGTGGGCAGCCACGCGTTCGGCAACCCACTCGGAATCGCCGCCCGGGTCCACCACCGCGCCCTGCCCCGTCTCCGGGTCCCACAGGATGGCGCAGTTCTGCTGCAGGGGCGTGACGGGAACGATGGCGGCCTTCAGTGTCATGGCGTGATCCCGGGTGTTGGGAGCGGCGAGACCTACGCCCCTCTGGCGTGGCCCGTCCACCCCCACCCGACCCCTGCTGCGCGCCCAGGGCCGGGCCTTGCAATCGTCGAACCGGAGGCGTATTTGAGGAGGCACACCAAACATCTTCCACGCTGATGGAGGGTGGCCTTCACGGGCCGCCTTTTTTGCTTTGGCCGAAACCTCGTTGCCAGACCAAGCCGATACGCTGCCACGCCATGACGGGCTGGAAGGGCGCCTCCTGGCGCTCCTCGCACCGCCCATCGCCGCGATGGGTTACGAGATCGTCCGCATCCGGCTCTCCGGCAAGGAGCGGCCGACCCTGCAGATCATGGCCGACCGGGCCGACGGGGCACCGATCGGCCTCGACGACTGCGAGGCGATCAGCCGCACGGTCTCGGCGATCCTTGACGTCGAGGACCCGATCCAGGGCGCCTACACGCTCGAGGTGAGTTCCCCCGGGATCGACCGGCCGCTGACGCGGCCCAAGGACTGGGTGCGCTGGGCAGGCCACGCCGCCCGTGTCGAGACCACCGCTCCGATCGAGGGGCGGCGGCGTTTCTCGGGCACGGTGCTCGGGCTTGCGGAGGTGCCGGCGGCGGCACGGCTGAGGCTCGAGGACGGGAGGGAGGTGACCGTGCCGCTCGAGGCGATCCGCTCGGCGCGGCTTGTGCTGACCGACGCGCTGATCGAGGCGACGCGGCCCGATCGGCCGCGCAACTGAACACGGAACGGAATACGGAACGAGGACGGAATGGACATCGCGATCGCCAGGCCCGAGCTTCTCCAGGTCGCCGACGCCGTCGCACGCGAGAAGGCGATCGACCGCGAGGAGGTTCTCGAGGCGATGGAGCAGGCCATCCAGAAGGCCGGGCGCGCCAAGTACGGCCACGAGAAGGACATCCGCGCGACGATCGACCGCAAGACCGGCGAGGTGAAGCTCTCGCGCTGGACCGAGGTGGTAGAGACCGTCGAGAACGAGGCCACACAGATCCCGGTCGCGATCGCGCAGAAGATCCGCCCCGGGATCAAGGTCGGCGAGTTCATCGTCGACCCGCTGCCGCCGATCGATTTCGGGCGGATCGCGGCGCAGACGGCGAAGCAAGTGATCGTGCAGCGCGTGCGCGAGTACGAGCGCAAGCGTCAGTACAACGAGTACAAGGACCGGGTGGGCGAGATCGTCAACGGCATCGTCAAGCGCACCGAGTACGGCAACCTGATGGTCGATCTCGGCCGGGCGGAGGGGCTGTTGCGCCGCGACGAGCTCATTCCGCGCGAGAGCTTCCGCAACGGCGACAGGGTGCGCGCCTACATCTACGACGTGCGCGAGGAGCCGCGCGGGCCGCAGATCTTCCTCTCCCGCACGCATCCGAACTTCGTCGCCCGCCTGTTCGCCCAGGAAGTGCCAGAGATCTACGACGGCATCATCGAGATCAAGGCGGTGGCGCGCGATCCCGGCTCGCGGGCCAAGATGGCGGTGGTCAGCCACGACAGCTCGATCGACCCGGTCGGCGCCTGTGTGGGCATGCGCGGGTCGCGCGTGCAGGCGGTCGTGCAGGAGATCCAGGGCGAGAAGATCGACATCATCCCCTGGTCGCCCGACCCGGCCACCTTCGTCGTCAACGCGCTCGCCCCGGCCGAGGTGACCAAGGTGGTGCTCGACGAGGAGAACCGGCGCATCGAGGTGGTGGTGCCGGACGACCAGCTCTCGCTCGCGATCGGCCGCCGCGGCCAGAACGTCCGGCTCGCTTCGCAGCTGACACGCTGGGACATCGACATCCTGACCGAGACCGAGGAGAGCGAGCGCCGCCAGGAGGAGTTCCGCCGTCGCTCGGCTCTGTTCGTCGAGGCGCTCGATGTCGACGATGTGATCGCCGGGCTGCTCGTGACGGAGGGGTTCACCACCGTCGAGGAGCTCGTGATGGTGCCGCTCGAGGAACTGGCCGAGATCGAGGGCTTCGACGAGGCGATCGCGGCCGAGCTGAAGCGGCGCGCCGAGGCCTTCATCGCCGACCGCGATGCCAAGCTCACCGCACGCTACCGGGAGCTCGGCGTGTCCGAGGAGATCGCGGCCCTGGGAAGCTTCACGCCGGCGATGCTGGTCAAGCTCGGCGAGAAGGGGGTCAAAAGCCTCGATGACCTCGCCGACCTCGCCTCCGACGAGCTGATCGAGATCCTCGGGGCGGAGGCGATGGACGAGGAGACCGCCAAGGCGGTGATCATGGCCGCACGCGCCCATTGGTTCGAGGGCGAGGACCGTGCGGCGGAGCCGGCGTCGGATGCGGGCGGGGCCGGGCCGAAGCACTGAGGCGGGGCAGCGCCGGGACGGTGCGATGGGCGGAGCGGCGCCTCTGGCCGAAAAGGATCCGGGCGAGGAGGAGGTTCACGGCCCCTTCCGCCGCTGCATCGTCACGCGTGCCGTTCTGCCCAAGGAGGCCATGATCCGCTTCGTGGTCGGGCCTGACGGGATGGTGGTGCCCGACCTTGCGGCACGGCTTCCCGGCCGGGGAATGTGGTTGAGCGCAAGGGCCGCTGTGCTAGAACAGGCCTGTTCGAGGCGTTTGTTCGCGCGGGCGGCGAAGGCCGAGGTTCGGGTGCCCGAGGGCCTGGGCGCCCAGATTGTCGCGGGGCTGGAACGGCGGATCGCCGACACGCTTGGCCTCGCGCGTCGTGCCGGGCGGGCGGTGTGCGGCTTCGTCAAGGCACGCGACTGGGTCATGACCGGGCGTGCCGGGCTGGTCGTGACGGCGCGGGATGGCGCGGCGGAGGGGCGGCGTAAGCTGCTCGCCGGGGCGTCCGTTCCTGTCGTCGCGCCGCTCGATGCGGTGGCGCTCGGCGCCGTGTTCGGCCGCGAGCAGGTGGTGCATGTCGCCCTGGCGCCGGGGCGGCTCGCGCAGGCCGTGGCCGTCGAGTCGGCCCGGCTTGCCGGCATGCGCGGGGAGACCGCGAGCGAAGGCGCGGTGAGTGATGCAACGGATGACCGAGACGGGGCCGGCTGACAGGATGAGCGACACGAACGAGCAGGATGCGGCCAAGGGCAGGCTCAGCTTGAGCCGAGGCCGGCTTGAGCTCGGCAAGACGGTGGATGCCGGGTCGATCCGGCAGAGCTTCAGCCACGGCCGGAGCAAGGTCGTGCAGGTCGAGGTGGTGAAGAAGCGCGTCCTGCCGTCCGCTACCGCTTCGGCCGCCCGTGCCCCGGCGGCTGCTCCGGCCGGCCAGGCTGCGCCGCCTGCGGCGCCGTCCGTTCCCGGGTCGGCCGGTGGCGCGGCGCGCACCCCGCTCGCACGTCCGGCCGGCGCACTGCGCCCGGCCGCCGGCGCGCCGCGGCAGCTGACGGCCGAGGAGCGCGCCGCCCGGACCCGGGCGCTCGAGGAGCAGCTGCGCGAGCAGCGCCGGCGCGAGGCCGAAGCGCAGTCGATCAGTGTGCTCTCCGCCGCCGAGGAGGCGCGGCGCCGTGCCGAGGAGGAGGCGCGCCGCCGGGCGGAGGAGGAGGCGAAGGCGCGTGCCGAGGAGGAGGCCCGCCGTCGTGCCGAGGAAGAGGCACGCCGACGCGCCGAGGAGGAGGCGAAGGCGCGCGCCGAGGACCTCGAGGTGCAGCGCCGCGCCAACGCGGCGGCCGAGCGTGCCGAGGCACGGGCGCGCGGCGTCGCGCGAGCGGCTGCGCCGAGCCTGGTTGCCGAGGCGCCCGCCGCCGAGAGCACGCTGCGCTTCCGCCGCGCCCTCGACGAGGACGACGAGGGTCGGCCCGGGCGTCGCTCGGGCGGCGCGGGCGGGGCGGCGAAGCGGCCGACCCTCGGGGCAGCCAAGAAGGCGCTGGTCGACCGCCTCAGCCGGTCGGGCAAGGTCAATGTGGCCGCGGTTCTGACCGACGAGGACGAGCGCGTTCGGTCGATCGCCTCGCTGCGTCGGCAGCGCGAGCGCGAGCGCCGCCAGGCGGAGAACGAGCGCCGGATGTCGGGCGAGCTCAAGGTGATCCGCGAGGTGGTGATCCCTGAGGCGATCACTGTCCAGGAGCTCGCGAGCCGCATGGCCGTGCGCGGGGCGGACGTGATCAAGACGCTGATGCGCTTCGGCGTCATGGCCACCGTGACGCAGACGATCGACGCCGATACCGCCGAACTCGTCGTCACCGAGCTCGGGCACAGGCCGAAGCGTGTGGCGGAGAGCGATGTTGAGCTCGGCCTCGAGCGGCCGGCGGATGACCCTGCGTCGCTCGTGCCGCGCCCGCCTGTGGTCACCGTCATGGGCCATGTCGACCACGGCAAGACGAGCCTTCTCGATGCGCTTCGGCAGACCGACGTGGCGGCGGGCGAAGCGGGCGGCATCACCCAGCACATCGGCGCCTACCAGGTGACGCTGTCCTCGGGCGCGAAGATCACCTTCATCGACACGCCAGGCCACGAGGCCTTCACCGCGATGCGCGCGCGCGGCGCCTCGGTGACCGACATCGTCGTGCTCGTCGTCGCCGCGGATGACGGCGTGATGCCGCAGACCGTCGAGGCGATCCGCCATGCCAAGGCGGCGAACGCGCCGATCATCGTCGCCATCAACAAGATCGACAAACCGGGCGTCCGGCCGGACCGCGTGCGCACCGAACTGTTGCAGCACGAGGTGGTGGTCGAGGCGATGGGCGGCGACACCCAGGACGTCGAGGTCTCGGCGCTGAAGAAGATCAACCTCGACAAGCTCGAGGAAGCGATCCTCCTGCAGGCCGAGGTGCTCGACCTCAAGGCCAACCCGAACCGTCCGGCGGAGGGCACCGTGATCGAGAGCCGGCTCGACCGTGGCCGCGGCCCTGTCGCGACCGTTCTCGTGCAGAAGGGAACGCTCAGGCAGGGCGACATCGTCGTCGCCGGCGCCGAGTGGGGGCGCGTGCGCGCCATGCTCGACGACAAGGGGCGGCAGGTGAAGGAGGCGGGCCCCTCGATGCCGGTCGAGATTCTCGGGCTGTCGGCTGTGCCGAGTGCGGGCGAGCCCTTCATCGTTCTCGACGACGAAGGGCGGGCGCGCGAGATCAGCGAGTTCCGCCAGCGCAAGCTGCGCGAGAAGGCGGCCGCCGGCCAGACGGCGGCGCGCGGCACGCTCGACCAGATGCTCGCGCGCATCCAGGCCGGCGAGCAGAAGGAGGTCGCCGTGCTCGTCAAGGCCGACGTCCAGGGCTCGGCCGAGGCGATCGCCGCCACCGTGCTCAAGCTCGGCAACGACGAGGTGAAGGTGCGGGTCCTGCACAGCGCGGTGGGCCAGATCACCGAGAGCGACGTGCAGCTCGCCAAGGCCTCGGCGGCCGTGATCGTCGCATTCAACGTCCGCGCCACGGCCCAGGCGCGCGACCTCGCCGCTCGCGACGGCGTCGACATACGCTACTACTCGATCATCTACGACGTCGCGACCGACATCGAGAACCTCGTCAAGGGCAAGATCGCGCCGAAGGAGCGCGAGAAGTTCCTGGGCTATGCCGAGATCCGCCGGGTGTTCGACATCACCAAGGTCGGCAAGGTGGCGGGCTGCATGGTGACGGAGGGCGTGGTCAAGCGCGGCGCCGGCGTGCGGCTGTTGCGCGACGGGGTGGTGATCCACACCGGCGAGCTCAGCCAGCTCAAGCGCTTCAAGGACGACGTGCGGGAGGTGACGCGCGGTTTCGAGTGCGGCATGGCCTTCGCGAACTACCAGGACATCCGCGAGGGCGACGTGATCGAGTGCTTCGAGACCGAGACCGTTCCGGCGTGAGGCTCTCCGCCGGGAGGAAGGCATGTCAGGTGGCAAGGCCAGAGGGGCGTCCGGCGGTGGCCCCTCGCAGCGGCAGCTTCGCGTGGCGGAGCAGGTTCGGCATGCGCTCGCCGCCCTGCTCGAGCGCGGCGACTTCCGCGACCCTGAGCTCGCCGTGTCGCGGATCACCGTGACCGAGGTTCGCGCCTCGCCCGACCTCAGGCACATGACCGTGTTCGTCACTCCCCTAGGGGGCGGCGACCCCTCCGTGATCCTCGCCGCGCTGAGGCGCGCCGCGCCTTTCCTGCGCGGGCAGGTGGCACAGGCGGTGCGGACCAAGTTCGCGCCCGACCTCGCCTTCCGTGCCGACACAGCGATCGACGCCGCCGCCAGGATCGAGGCGCTGATCCGCTCGCCGTCGGTCGCGCGCGACCTCTCCCCCCGCCCGGCCGATCCCCGTCGCGACGAGGACTGAGCCGTGCCGCGCACGCGGAAGGGCCGGCCGATCGACGGCTGGATCGTGATCGACAAACCGGCGGGCCTGACCTCGACCGATGTGGTGAACGCGGTGAAGCGGTCGCTCGCGGCGCAGAAGGTCGGCCACGCGGGCACGCTCGACCCGATCGCGACCGGAGTGCTGCCGCTCGCGCTCGGCGCGGGCACGAAGACCGTCCCTTACGTGATGGACGGCACGAAGGAGTACGTGTTCACGCTGCGCTTCGGCGAGGCGCGCGACAGCGACGACGCGGATGGCGTGGTGACCGAAACCTCCGACGTCCGCCCGACCGATGCGGCGATCCGCGCTGCCCTGCCCGCCTTCACCGGCACGATCATGCAGGTGCCGCCCCGGTTCTCCGCCGTGAAGGTTCAGGGAGAACGCGCCTACGACCTCGCCCGCGCCGGAGCCGAGGTCGAGCTCGCCCCGCGGCCGGCCCAGGTCGACCGGTTCGAACTGGTGGCGCGCCCCGATGCCGACACGGCCGTGTTCGTGGTCGAAAGCGGCAAGGGCGTATACATGCGGAGCCTCGCGCGCGACCTCGCCCGTGCGCTCGGCACGGTCGGCCATGTCGCGGCGTTGCGCCGGCGTCGGGTCGGCCCGTTCACGGAGGCGCAGGCGGTTTCGCTGGACAAACTGCTCGCGCTCGGGCAAGACGCCTCGGCCCTGAGCCTCGTACTCCCGGTCGAGACCGCGCTGGCCGACATCCCGGCGCTGGCCCTGACGGGGGAGGAGGCCGCCCGGCTGGCGAACGGCCAAGCCCTGTCGCTCGTGCCGTTCCTCTCCCGGATGCCGCAGGATGCCGACCCGGACGGTGGTCTGGTGCGCGTGATGGCGGGGGGCAAGGCGCTCGCGCTCGGCCGGCTTGGCGACGGGATGCTGCACCCTGTGCGGCTCCTCTCCCATGCGGAGTGAGGCGGCGCTCGAATCGCCCCTGCGGGCATGGCAGGCCGGTGGGGGTGTGGCGAAGCGGGTCTGATGGAGAACCCTGATGTCGATCACGGCCGAGCGCCGCAGCGCGCTCATCAAGGAATACGCCACCAAGCCCGGCGACACGGGCTCTCCCGAGGTGCAGGTCGCCCTGCTCTCGGAGCGCATCAAGAACCTCACCGAGCATCTGAAGGAGCACGCGAAGGACTACCACTCGCGCCGCGGCCTTCTGATGATGGTGGGGCAGCGCCGTCGCCTGCTCGACTATGTCAAGCGCAAGGACGCGGCGCGTTACGACGCGCTCATCAAGCGCCTCGGCCTCCGTCGCTGAGGGCGGGCGGACGCTCCGTTCCGACCATGGCTGCGGGCTTCCCCCGCCGCCTGACCATTCCCGCGCGCCGCGGTGGCGCGCGGGCAACCGCCCTCTGCGCCGAGGCGCGCAAGGGCAAGCCGTTGCGCATGGCGGTGATCGACCCCGCCGCGCTCCGCCCGTCGGGGCCTGCATGACGGCGTTTCCGGCCACATGGATGGCTGGCGCGGGCCTTTTCGCGCCGCCCTGCCATGCCGCCCGAAGCGCCGCCCGCTCCCGAACGGCGCAGGCGTGCGGACCAGCCCCGCCATCCGCTTCGGCATCCAGACGAAAGGATGACCGGTGATGTTCAATGTCTTCCGCAAGGAGCTCTCCTGGGGCGGGCGGACGCTCTCGCTCGAGACGGGTAAGATGGCCCGGCAGGCGGACGGGGCGGTGCTCGCCCGCTATGGCGAGACGGTGGTGCTCTGCACCGTCGTCGGCGCGAAGTCGCCGAAACCAGGGCAGGACTTCTTCCCGCTCTCGGTTCACTACCAGGAGAAGACCTTCGCCGCGGGCAAGATCCCGGGGGGGTTCTTCAAGCGCGAGGGGCGGCCGACCGAGAAGGAGGTTCTGACTTCGCGCCTGATCGACCGGCCGATCCGCCCGCTCTTCCCCGACGGGTTCCGCAACGAGGTGCAGGTGATCGCGACCGTTCTGTCGCATGATCTCGTGAACGACCCCGACATTGTGGCGATGATCGGCTGCTCCGCCGCGCTGACGCTTTCGGGGATCCCGTTTCTCGGGCCGATCGGCGGTGCGCGGATCGGCTATATCGGCGGGGAGTATGTTCTGAACCCCACCGCCGAGCAGATGAGGGAGAGCGCGCTCGACCTCGTCGTCGCCGGCACGACCGAGGGCGTTCTGATGGTCGAGAGCGAGGCGCATGAGCTCTCCGAGGAGGTGATGCTCGGCGCCGTGACGTTCGGCCACGCCGCGTTCCAGCCGGTGATCGAGGCGATCATCCAGCTCGCCGAGCTCGCGGCGAAGGAGCCCTGGCCGCTGCCGGAGGAGGACCCGGCGCTCGCCCTTCTCAAGTCACAGCTCGAGGCGGTGGCACGCGGGCCGCTCACCGAGGCCTATGCCGAGAAGGCGAAGCAGGCGCGGGTCGAGAAGGTCGCGGCGGCGAAGCAGGCCGCGCTCGCGGCGATCGCCGCCGAAGGGCTCGATGCGGAGAAGGCCAAGGGCCTGCTCAAGGAGCTCGAGGCCGACATCGTCCGAAACGCGATCCTCGACACGGGGCTCAGGATCGACGGGCGCGATACCAAGACGGTGCGCCCGATCTATGTCGAGGTCGGCACCCTGCCGCGCACTCATGGCTCGGCCCTGTTCACCCGCGGCGAGACCCAGGCGCTGTGCGTCGCCACCCTCGGCACCGGCGATGACGAGCAGATCATCGATGCGCTCGAGGGCGAGTACCGCGAGCGCTTCCTGCTGCACTATAACTTCCCGCCCTTCTCGGTCGGCGAGGCCGGGCGGCTGGGCAGCCCTGGCCGGCGCGAGATCGGCCACGGCAAGCTCGCCTGGCGGGCGATCCACCCGCTCCTGCCCTCGAAGGAGCAATTCCCCTACACGATCCGCGTCGTCTCCGAGATCACCGAGAGCAACGGCTCCTCTTCGATGGCGACCGTCTGCGGCTCCTCGCTCGCCTTGATGGACGCGGGCGTGCCGCTGCCGCGGCCGGTGGCCGGGATCGCGATGGGCCTGATCAAGGAGGAGCGGGGCTTCGCCGTTCTCTCCGACATCCTCGGCGACGAGGACCATCTCGGCGACATGGACTTCAAGGTGGCCGGCACAGAGCGCGGCATCACCTCGTTGCAGATGGACATCAAGATCACCTCGATCACGCCCGAGATCATGCGCATCGCTCTCGACCAGGCGAAGGAGGGGCGGCTGCACATCCTCGGCGAGATGGCGAAGGCGATGAGCCGGCCGCGCGACAGCGTCTCCGCCCACGCCCCGCGGATCACCGTGATCCACATCCCGCGCGACAAGATCCGCGACGTGATCGGCTCCGGCGGCAAGGTGATCCGCGAGATCACCGAGGTGACGGGCACCAAGATCGACATCGAGGATGACGGCACGGTCAGGGTGGCGGCGACCGACGACAAGGCGGCGCAGGCCGCGATCAGCTGGATCCGCGGCATCGTCGCCGAACCCGAGCTCGGCGTGATCTACGACGGCAAGGTGGTCAAGACGGCGGAGTTCGGGGCGTTCGTGAACTTCCTCGGCTCGCGCGACGGGCTCGTGCATATCTCCGAGCTCGCCCAAGGCCGCGTCGGCAAGACGACGGACGTGGTCAATGTCGGCGACAGCGTGAAGGTGAAGGTGATCGGCTTCGACGAGCGCGGCAAGGTGAAGCTCTCGATGCGCGTGGTCGACCAGGTCACCGGCGAGGACATCACTGACAAGGTCGGCCCCAAGGCGGGAGGGGGCCGTCGCGACGGCGGGCGCGAGCGCGGTGAGCGTGAGGCGCAGCTGGCCGGCCAGGGCGGCCAGCCCGAGGCGGCCCAGTAGCCAGAGAGGCGCCCGAGCGGGAGCGCGGGCCCCGCCCTGTGCATGACCCGGTGTCTCCTGTATGTCACTCTGCTGCTTGGGCTCCGGGTCTGACCGGCCGGGGCGCGGGAGGATGTCGTGAAGCCGCTGAATGCCATCCGCATGGGGGGCGTCGAGGTCCTGCCGCTCGTTGAGGGCGGCAAGGGTGTGTCTGTCTCCAACGGCGTCTCCTCTGGCGCCTGGGCCGCAACGGGAGGGGTCGGCACCTTCTCGGCGGTGAACGCTGACAGCTACACGCCGGACGGGCGCCTCGTGCGCCAGATCTACGAGGGCAAGACGCGGCGCGAGCGGCACGAGGAGCTGATCGCCTTCGGCATCCAGGGCGGGATCCAGCAGGCGCGGACGGCCTACGAAATGTCGGGCGGCAAGGGGCGGATCCACGCCAACATCCTGTGGGAGATGGGGGGTGCGGAGCGGGTGATCACCGGCGTGCTCGAGGGCGCGAAGGGGCTGATCAACGGCATCACCTGCGGCGCGGGCATGCCCTACCGCCTGTCCGAGATCGCGGCACGTTTCTCGGTCTACTACTACCCGATCGTCTCCTCCGCGCGGGCCTTCAACGCGCTCTGGAAGCGCGCCTATTGGAAGACGCGCGAGTGGCTCGGCGGCGTGGTCTACGAGGACCCGTGGCTCGCCGGCGGGCACAACGGCCTCTCCAACAGCGAGCACCCCGAGAAGCCCGAGCCGCCCTATCCGCGCGTCGTCGCACTTCGCCGCACGATGAAGGAGTTCGGGCTCGACGACGTGCCGGTGATCATGGCGGGCGGCGTGTGGTGGCTCTCGGAGTGGGAGGACTGGATCGACAACCCCGAGCTCGGCCCCATCGCCTTCCAGTTCGGCACGCGCCCGCTGCTGACCAAGGAGAGCCCGATCTCGGACGCCTGGAAGCAGCGCCTGCTGACGCTGAAGAAAGGCGACGTGTTCCTCAACCGCTTCTCGCCGACCGGCTTCTACTCCTCGGCCGTCAACAACGGCTTCATCCAAGAGCTCAGGGAGCGGAACGAGCGCCAGGTAGCCTTCACGACGGAGGCGATGGGCGAACACACGGAGGCCTTCGCCACCGGACCGCGCGGTCGCGTCGTCTATCTCACGCCGGCCGACGCGGCCTCCGCCCGGGCCTGGGTGGCGCAGGGCTTCTCGGAGGCGATGCGCACCCCCGACAGCACGCTGATCTTCGTCACGCCCGAGAAGGCGGCCGAGATCAGGCGCGACCAGATCGAGTGCATGGGCTGCCTCTCCGCCTGCCGCTTCTCGAACTGGTCGCAGCATGGGCCCGACTACAGCACCGGCAAGAAGGCCGATCCGCGCAGCTTCTGCATCCAGAAGACCCTGCAGGACATTGCCCACGGCGAGGACGTCGACCGCAACCTGATGTTCGCCGGCCACAACGCGTACCGTTTCGCGACCGACCCGTTCTACTCGAACGGCTTCATACCGACGGTGAAACAGCTCGTCGAGCGGATCCTCACCGGCCGCTGACGGGGAAGGGGCTCGTGCTCACCGCCCCGCGCGGTTGACGAACAGGGCGAACCAGGCGGGCGGCGGGGGCGCTCCCTCGACCGGCCGGTCGGCAAGCCGCCCGTCCGGCAGAGCGGGCAACAGAGCCATGCGCACTGCATCCCCCACATTCCCGCCCACTACCTCGACCACGCCGGGACGGATGCCCACCACCACGTCGCAGTGCATCGGCA
>Ga0308398_1000234_pt1 | contig 37128 bp, 36 predicted proteins | sample Hotspr20SampleT9_FD_202360 | JGI IMG/M metagenome (GOLD analysis project Ga0308398, IMG submission 202360) | Hot spring phototrophic mat microbial communities from Mushroom Spring, Yellowstone National Park, Wyoming, United States - 20051001_T9 ...
TTGATCTTGCTCACGGACACCGTGAGCGGTCCAGGGACGGGCGATCTGGGGGTTGCCGGCAATCGGCTGACCTGGCGCGGGCCGCTGGGCAGCGGGGCAGCCATCAGCGTCACGTATGCCTTCACCTTGCCCAGGTTCATGCCCTCGCCAGACGCATACTACCATGCGGTGATGTTCGGCCAGCAAGGGCGCTACGAGGGGCAGCGCGACGCTTGGATCATCCCGCGGACGTGGCGGGGCTGGCTGCCGATAACGCGGCGCTAATCCCCGCGAATGAACGCCTCGACCATCTCCCGCGCCTCTTCGTCAGTGTATTGCTGTGGCGGGGATTTCATGAAGTAGGCGGAGGGGCCGAGCAATGGGCCGGCGATGCCGCGGTCGAGCGCGATCTTGGCGCAGCGGATAGCGTCAATCACCACGCCGGCACTGTTGGGGCTATCCCAGACCTCCAGCTTTAGCTCAATGTTAAGCGGCACATCGCCAAACGTCGTGCCCTCTAATCGAATGTAGGCCCACTTGCGGTCGGTCAGCCAGGGCACGTAGTCGCTGGGGCCAACGTGGATGTTCTCGGCGGGAACCTCGTAAGGGAGCTGCGACGTGACAGCGTTGGTCTTGCTCACCTTCTTGCTCTCCAGGCGTTCGCGCTCCAGCATGTTGAGGAAGTCCGTGTTGCCGCCGAAGTTGAGCTGATAGGTGCGGTCTAGGCGCACGCCACGATCTACGAACAAGCGGGCGAGCGTGCGGTGGACAATCGTAGCGCCGACCTGGCTCTTGATGTCATCGCCGATGATCGGCAGACCGCGGTCGCGGAAGCGGCGCTGCCAGTAGGGTTCGCGGGCGATGAAGACCGGCACGCAGTTTACGAAGGCACAACCAGCTTGTAGGACCTGTTCCACATACCATTTTGTGGCTTCTTCGCTGCCCACTGGCAGGTAGCTCACCACCACGTCGGTGCGCGTGTCTTTGAGGATGTTGACCACATCGCTGGTCTCGCCCGGCGCCTTTTTAATCACCTGCGAGAGGTATTTGCCTAACCCGTCGTGGGTCATGCCACGATATACGGGGCATCCGACATGAGGCACATCGGCAAATTTGTAGGTGTTGTTGGGCGCCGTGAAGATGGCCTCACCAAGGTCTTTGCCCACTTTGTTGGCGTCAATGTCGAACGCAGCGGTGAATGTGATGTCGCCTACGTGGTAATCTCCCAACTGCACGTGCATCAGGCCCGGCACGCGGTCGGCGGGGTTGGCGTTGCGATAGTAATACACGCCCTGGACCAGGGCGCTGGCGCAGTTGCCGACACCGATAATGGCGACGCGCACGGCACGATTCCTATTGGCTTTCTGTTTGTTCATCCGAAGGACTACCAGAGAGGACTTTGTAAGGTAGAGACGAGATTATAATCTTTGTGTTCGTTGTCTGATGCCGTATCTTCCAGAAGATTTGGAGCTGGACGAGGGATATTGGCGTGCGTTGCTGGAGGAGGTCGAGCGGCTACCGATTCAGCCCACGCGGCCACTGGCTACGCACCTCTCAACCCTGATCGCGCCCCAGCCGGCAAGCCCTGATCGGCAGGGGCGAGAGGCACAGCGCTGGGCAACGTTGCAGGCCCAGAAGGGCTGGGTAGAGGTGGACGTGATCGGCTATCACCGCGGCGGCCTGATCGCTGTCTACGAAGACCTGCGCGGCTTTGTCCCATTCGTACACTTGAAAGCCTATGTTCCTGATCTGGACGACGAGACGCGGCGCGCGATATTGGCCTCGTATGTCGGACAGCGCTTAAAGGTGCGCGTGGTGGAGCTAGATCCGGAGCTGAATCGCCTCATCTTCTCCGAGCGCGACTCGAATCCGAGCACTGCTGCATTGGCTGCGCCGCATCCGATCTTTGCCCAGATCCGAGCCGGCGAGACGCGCCGTGGCCGCATCACCAAGCTAACTGCCTTCGGGGCGTTCGCGGACCTGGGCGGCTACGAGGGCTTGATACACATCAGCGAACTCGCCTGGAGCCGCGTCAATCACCCGCGCGACGTGTTGCGCGTTGGTCAGGAGGTGGAGGTTTACATCATGCACGTATCGCCGGAGGAAGGGCGCATCGCGCTCAGCCTCAAGCGCGCCAAGCCCAATCCCTGGGAGACCTTGGAGCAGCGTTATCACGTCGGCCAGCTTGTTGAGGGCGTGGTCACTAACGTGGTGCAGTTCGGCGCGTTTGTTAAGGTGGAGAGCGAACTGGAGGGCCTGGTTCACATCAGCGAGCTGGCTGAGGGCAACTTTCTCCACCCACGCAGCGTGGTGCGCGAGGGCGATCATGTTGTGGCGCGGGTGATTGGCGTAGATAGCCAGCAGCGCAGGCTAGCCCTGAGCTTGCGCAGCGTCAACAATGGCCTGCCGGCTAATGGCAAGTGAGCCAATAATCGAGCGCGTGCGTCGGGCGCGGTGGGCGTTGCGGAACTGGTGGCGCGGGCGAGGGCGCTTCCCACCATACGTCCTCGTGCCCCTGGAAGGTCTGATAGAGGAGATTTCCACGCGCCCGGAACCATCCGGGGTGCTCCGTCGGCTGCTGCCGACCCTTCCTCAACCGATCACCGTGCGCGCCTTGCGTCAGCTCTTCGAGCAGCTCGCATATGACGAGCGCGTGCGAGGGGCGGTGCTCAAGATAGGCTGCACTGCTTCGGCTGCCGTCTATCAGAGCTTGCGAGAGGTGCTGTCCGACTTCCGTCAAAGCGGCAAGCGGCTGATCGCCTATGCTGATCACTTCGGCCCGTTCCAGTATTACCTGGCCTGCGCCTGCGACGAGATCATCATGCCGCCCAGCGCCGAGTGGGACGTGCTGGGCTTATACAACGAGTATGTGTTCCTGAAAGATGCGATTGACCGGCTGGCTATCAGAGTGGACGTGGTGAACGTCTCACCTTTCAAATCGGCCGGCGAGCCGTTTGTGCGCAACGACTTCTCCGCCGAGGCGCGCGCGCAGGCCGAGTGGCTGCTCCAGGCGCGCTTTGATGCGCTGGTGCGCGGCATTGCCGAGGGCCGCCGGCTTGAACCAGAGCAAGTCGAGGCGCTGATCAATCGCGCACCGTTCAGCGCGACCCAGGCAGTTGAACTGGGCTTGCTGGATAAAGCGCTCTACGAAGATGAGCTGGATGACTACTTGGGCGCTGAACTCCCACCGCCCGCTCCTGGCCGATTGCGGTTGCTGTTGGGCCGAATCGCGGGTAAGAGGCCGACGGAATCCAGCGAGCAGCCCGCGCACGCGCGCAGGGCGTGCGTCTCCATCGGGATAGTGAAGCGCCGGCTGCGCGCGCCATTTGTGCGTTACACCAAGCAGGCCATCGCCGTTGTGCCGGTTGAGGGCCTGATCGCGCCTGGGCGCAGCCGACGCCTGCCGGTGCCGCTGCCATTCTTTGACGACGATCTGGCTGGCGCCGAGAGCGTCGTCGAGCTGCTGCGCGCAGCAGAGCAAGATGACGCCACCGCTGCGGTTATCCTGTTTGTGAACTCCAGTGGCGGCGCGGCCTTGGCTTCGGACTTGATCGCGCGTGCGGTGCGCCGGCTTAAGCACAAAAAGCCGGTAGTGGCCTACATGAGCGGCGTAGCTGCTTCGGGTGGCTACTATGTGGCTGCGCTGGCCAACTGCATCGTCGCCCAGCCGCTGACGATCACCGGCAGCATCGGGGTCGTGGCGCTGCGGCCCTACACGCGCGAGGCCTTCGAGCGGATCGGCGTGCATCGCGTCGCGCTGCAGCGCGGCCAACGCGCTGGCTTGTTCAGCGATGTTGAGCCGGTGGACGAAGAAAAACGACAAGTCCTGGCCGATCTCGTCGCGCGCGCTTACCAGGCGTTTAAGCAATTGGTGGCCGAGGGGCGTTCGATGTCTGTTGAGGCCTTGGAGCCAATTTGTGGTGGGCGCGTTTGGACCGGCGCGCAGGCTCAGGCGCGTGGGTTGGTGGATGTGTTGGGCTCGTTCGAGGCAGCGGTCGCCAAGGCAAGCGCGCTGGCTGGCTTGCCTGCCGATCGTCGCCCGCTGGTGTATACCTTAACGCCACGGCCAGCCTGGGCATCCTTCTTCGGCTGGGCACAGTCGGCGCTTCTTGATGATCTGCGCATGCTGCTCAGTGCGACCCGTGTCTGGGCGCTTGCCCTGTGGCGGGACGAAGCAGGGCGCTGACTCACTGTTTTACCCGCCACTCTCCCTCGATCGTCTCTGGGGTGGTCTGTGATGGTTGTGTGCGGCCTTCGATCTGGCGCAGGTGCTCGCTGACTACGTCCGATGGGCACAGGGCGATGAACGACTCGATGCCCATGATCAAAATGCCCAAGTCGTCGATCTGGCCCAGCAGCGGCGCGATGTCAGGCAGCAAGTCCACTGGCAGGACGAGGTAGGCAAGGGTAGCTACAGGGAGCGCTTTTAAATAAGAGGGCACGCGCGGGTCGCGCATCAGGCGCCAGACAAGCCGGCCGCGGTTGATGATTGCCCGGAGCAGCGTCACTTGCGGCCTGGGATTAGGGTTGTTCGGCATGTGAATCTCCCACCGTGGTTATTCTAAACTAGTGTCTCAACCCAGAACGCAGCACCTGGCGGTAGGCACGGACGCGCGCTGCGCGCAGCGGCCGCCGATGGCCGACCAGCCACTTGGCACCCTCCAGCGCCGATTGCCATGCGAACATGCCCAGCAGGGCCAGCCGCAGGGCGGTTGCCTGCCCAGGACCGTGGTGCTTGGCGAAGTAACGCACCTTGCTGGTGTTGAAGTAGATCATGCGCTGGGCGACGGCCTGGTCGCTGCTCTTCGCTTCGTGGTGGATGACGATCGCGGCGGGGTGATAAGCCACACGCCAGCCGGCTTGTTTGGCGCGTCGGCACCAGTCCACCTCCTCTGAATACATAAAGAAGCGCGCTTCGTCCAATCCTCCGATCTGCTCATAGACCGTCCAGCGCACCAGCATGGCCGCGCCCACCACCCAATCCACCTCGCAGGTCTCGTCGTCGCTGCGGTCGCGGACGTAGTAGTGGTCCAGGATGGCGCGCGGTGCGTAGCTTTGCAGCCAGGTGCTTTCGAACAGCGCCGTCCAAAACGAGGGGAAGCGCCGGCGCGACGGCTGGACCGCGCCGTCTGGGTAGCGCAGTTGTGGGCCGACGATGCCTACCCGCGGATGCGCCTCGGCGTATTCCAGTAGCGCGTCCAGCGCACCAGACGTCACTTCAGCATCAGGATTGAGGAGCAAGACGAACCGCGCGCTGGGCGCGGCTGGCGATGTATTGAAGATCATCTGCGCAATGTAGCGCAGTCCATCGTTGTTGCCGCCGGTGAAGCCACGATTATGCCGGTTGGCCAGCAGGTGGACGTTGGGAAACTCGCGCCGCACCATGTCGGCGCTGCCGTCGTCGGAGGCGTTGTCCACTACGACGATCTGCTGGTCGTGGCAGGTCGGTGGATGCTGTTGAAGTGATCGCAGGCAGGCGCGCAACTGATCGCGCACGTTCCAGTTGACGATAAGGGTAGCGAGCATGTTCGTCAACTGTGCCGGCGCGGGCGATCAGTGTGTGCGCTCAAGCGCGTAGTCAGCCAGCTCTGCCAGCGCAGCGCGATAAGGGCTATCCACAAAGGCTGACAAAGCGTCTTTAGCCGCTTGAACCATCGCTTCTGCTTCGCGGATGGCGCGAGGAATGGCGCTGGAGGCGCGGATCTGGGCCACAATGCGATCGTAAGTCTGCGGGTCGCACTCGCCGCGCAAGGCGCACTCTAAGCTGTCTGTGCCGTAGGACTCGATATAACAAATCGTCGGGAGCGTGATCAAGCCCCGGCGCAGGTCGCTGCCCACCGGCTTGCCCACGTTGTCTTGTTCGCCGGTGAAGTCAAGCACGTCGTCCACTACTTGGAAAGCCATTCCCAGGTTGCGCCCGTAGCTGTCCAGCGCCATGCGCTGCGCTTCGTCTGCGCCGCAGAGTTCGCCGCTGGCGGTCGCTGCCAGGACGAACATGGACGCGGTCTTGCTGTAGATGCGACGGTAGTAGTCCTCGCGCGTGGCGCGCAGGCCGAAGTCAGCGAATTGCTGTTGCAGCTCGCCGGCGACGATCACGCCCAAGGTATCGGCGAAGATGCTCATCACACGCACGTTATTGGCGCGGGCGGCCAGGTTCGCAGCCATCGCAAACAGATAGTCACCGGTCAGCACCGTCGCCGCCGGCGTCCACACTGCGTTCAACGTGGCAGTGCCGCGCCGGATCAGCGACCCATCGATCAAATCATCATGGACGAGCGTGGCTGTGTGGAGCATCTCAACAGCGCTGGCCAAGTTCACAGCGCGCGGATCGTCCAGGCGATCAAACATACCCGCGATCAGCAGTGCGATCACCGGTCGAATGCGTTTGCCCCCGCTGGCGACGATCTGTTCCACTGCCCCCCGCAGGGCGAGCGGATGCAGGTCGGGCAAATGCCGAAGCGTGCGTTCCACTTCGGCCAGTTGTCTTTTCACCAACGCTTGTGCGCGCTGCATGACTTGATCTTCTGAGTCTGGCGAGTGGCCGTTCCTGACCCCTTGCGGCACGTCGTAGATATCCTTCACCATCATCTCACAGTCAACCATCCCTTACTCAGTCCAGTCTAAACAATCGTCGCCCATTATCCAGCGTTCTTTGTGCGATCTCATGAAGAGATAATCCGCGCACCTCAGCCACCTTCTCGGCCACCTCGATAAGGTGAGCCGGCTCGTTGCGCTTCCCTCGGTGGGACTGTGGCGCCAAGTAGGGCGCATCGGTCTCGAGCACCAGCCGTTCGACCGGCGTCGCCCGCACAACTTCGCGCAGCGCGTGGGCTTTGGGATAGGTGACTGGTCCGCCGATCCCGATATAAGCGCCGAGCGCCAGCGCAGCGCGCAAGTGTTCCAGTTGGCCGGCGAAGGCGTGCATCAGCATGCCGACTAGCCCTTCGCTGTGCGCGCGCAAAAGCGCCAGCAGGTCATCGTAGGCCTCGCGGCAGTGGATGATCACTGGCATGTCCAGCTCGCGCGCTAGCGCAAGCTGCGCCACAAATGCTTGCGCCTGTGCCTCGCGCGGCACTGTATCCCAGTGGTAGTCCAGCCCGATTTCGCCAATGGCCACCACGCCTGGCATACGGGCCAGGGCGCGCAACTCATCCAGGGTTGACACACCAAAGCCGGCTGCGTCATTGGGATGTATACCTACCGCAGCGACGATCCCCTGCTCCGTCTGTGCCAACGTCGCTGCGCGCCGGCTGCTGGCCAAGTCGTAGGCCGGATTCAGGAGGTGTCGAACACCCGCAGCGCGGGCGCGGGTGAGCACAGCCGCCCGGTCGGCGTCGAAGGCCGGCACGTCCAGATGACAATGTGTGTCGAAGAACGTCCCTGGCCAGCTCGGCGCTAGAGGCTCACTTGCCATTGGCCAGCTTCACGCCGGCGTCCAAAAGCGGCTGCACTAGCGCTTCTCGACCGGTTTCGCAATACACGCGCATCAGTGGCTCTGTGCCGGACATGCGGATGAGCAACCATCCGCCATCTTCCAAAATGAACTTGTAGCCATCGGTAGTGTCCTTGCGGACAACGCGCAAGCCGGCGAGTTGGTCTGGCTGAGCGGCGTTCAAGCGCGCTTTGATCGCCTCGCGCTGGCTTGGGTCAATCCGAGCGTCAACGCGGTCGTAGTAGTGTGGACCGACTTTGTCAAATAGCCAGTCTATTAACTGGGAGGGCGTCTTGCCAGTGCGCACCTGCAGGTCGAGGAAGTAGAGATTGGCCAGGATGCCGTCGCGTTCTGGCGCGTTGCCGCGAAAGGCGTAACCGCCGCTCTCCTCGCCCCCGATCATGGCGTTGGTCTCCAGCATCTTGGGGGCAACATATTTGAATCCCACGCCCGTCTCATAGACCGGCACGTTATACAGCGCGCCCAGTTTCTCGAGCATAGACGTGGTGCTGAGCGTCTTCACGATCGCCCCGCGTTCCGCGCGGACCTCCAGCAGGTAGAGGGCCAGCAGCGCGTAGGCGCGTAGCTGGTTAATGAACCCCCCGCGCTCATCGCCGAAACCGCAGCGGTCGGCATCGCCGTCAGTGATGCAGCAGCAATCGGCGCCGACTTCCCTGGTCTTGGCCAGGCCGGTGTTGATGTTGGGCGGGATAGGCTCTGGCCTGGACATCTCTGGGAAGATCGGGTTGCGCTGGTTGTGTATCTCGATGATCTTGGTCTTGCCGCCGCCGATCAAGCGCGGCAGCCATCCGGCGCCGTTGCCCCACATGGGGTCGGCGACAATAGTCAGACCGGCATCCGCCAGCGCTTTCAGGTCAACCAAGCGCTCTAGATTGGCGATGTAAGCATCCGATGGGTCAAACGGCACAATGAGCGCTTGGGCGATCGCCTTGTCGTAGTCCATGCGCTTGACCTCAGCCTCAGATGGTGGGATGGCGGCCTCGATCTGCGCCAAACCGGCTGGGGCAATGGCACCGCCGGTGTGATCGCGCACTTTGAAGCCGTTGTCCTGGGGTGGGTTGTGGCTAGCCGTGATGTTGATCGCGCCGTTTGCTCTTTGGGCAGCGACGGCGAAAGCGATGACAGGCGTAGGGGTCGGGCCTGCGGTCAGCCAAACCTTAATGCCGTGGCCGGCCAGCACTTCTGCAGCCGCTGCCGCGAAGTCCTCGGATTGAAAGCGCTTGTCGTATCCGATCACGACGGACGGTTGCGCTGTCTTTGACGTAGCTAAGATGTAGCGGGCGTAACCCTCGGCGCATCGCCGGACGTTGGCGAATGTGTAATCTTCTGCGATGCGCCCACGCCAACCGTCTGTGCCGAATTTGATCTCGCTCATGTTTCTTTCCTACCTTGAATTGCTTGCAAGTCAGCGTCCACCATCATGCGCACCAACTGATCAAAGCGGACGCACGGCTCCCAGCCCAGGACGCGCCGGGCTTTGCTGGCGTCGCCGATCAGCAGATCGACCTCAGCAGGACGGTAGTGTTTAGGGTCAACGACGACATAGTCTCGCCAGTCTAGACCCAGGTGGCCAAAGGCCACTTCGCACAGCTCGCGCACCGAGTGCGTCTCGCCAGTGGCCAGCACGTAGTCATCTGGTTGATCTTGCTGGAGCATCAGCCACATGCCGCGAACGTAGTCGCCGGCATAGCCCCAGTCACGTCGCGCCTCTAGGTTGCCTAAGCGCAGCTCATGTTGTAGGCCAAGCTTGATGCGGGCCGCGGCATGGGTCACTTTGTGGGTGACGAACTCCAGGCCGCGGCGCGGGCTTTCATGGTTGAACAAGATACCGCTGCAGGCGAACATCCCGTAGCTTTCGCGGTAATTGACAGTGATCCAGTGCCCATACACTTTGGCTACACCGTAAGGGCTACGTGGGTGGAAAGGGGTGGTCTCGCGCTGCGGCACTTCTACCACTTTGCCAAACATCTCGGATGAGGATGCCTGGTAGAAGCGAGTGTCGGGTTTGACGTGCCGAATGGCCTCCAGCAGGCGCGTCACGCCCAGCGCTGTGAACTCGCCAGTGAGCACCGGCTGGCTGAACGATGTAGGCACGAACGACTGCGCAGCTAAGTTATAGACCTCATCCGGCTGGTGCTCGCGGATGATCTCCATTAGTGAAGATTGATCCAGCAGGTCACCTTGGACGATCTCAACTTGGTCTTGGATGTGCTTGATGCGGTCGAAGTTAACAGTACTGGTGCGGCGCACCATGCCGACCACACGGTAGCCTTTCTCTAACAGGAATTCTGCGAGGTAGGAACCGTCTTGTCCAGTGATGCCGGTGATGAGCGCGGTTCTCTGGGTCATGCTGCGTTTTGCGGGAGTGGAGATTCAGCGCGCAGGCGGGCGCGCCAATAATTCAGTAGATCGGCCACTGTTTGTTCAAACGGGATGCGTGGCTGCCAGCCAGTGGTCTGCTGTATGCGAGAGGGGTCTCCGTAGCTCACGGGTGTGTCTGCTATCCGGAAGCGCGATGGGTCGCTGCGTTGTTCTACGTGCACCTGCGTCATGGTGAGCATCGTGTCGAGCAGTGATTGTATCGAACGCGGCCGACCGCTGCACACGTTGTAGATCTGGCCACCGTCGGCCAGTCGGATCAACGCCAGATAAGCCTGGGCGACATCGCGCACATCAGTAAAGTCGCGCTGGGTCTGCATGTTGCCCAGGTGCATGACCGGCTCGCGCCGGCCAAGCTCGATCTCGGCGATTTGACGGGCGAAGTCCGAGGCCACGAAGCGCGCTTCTTGTCCTGGGCCAAAATGATTAAACGGCCGCGCGATGACAACGTCGTAACCGTGACTGCGGTGATACTGCAGGGCCATCAACTCCTGGGTTGCCTTGCTCACTGCGTAGGGGTTGGTAGGGCGCACAGGGTGAGTTTCGCGAAACGGCAATGCGTGGTCCGCGGCAGGCTGGCCGTAAACCTCGTTGCTTGAAACGATCAGAAAGCGCGGGCTGAGCTTGGCGGCGATGGCGCCCTCAAACAAGTTAAGCTGGGCGCGCACGTTGGCCTCGTAGGTCTCCCACGGCTGCTTCCACGCAGTAGGCACATGCGACTGAGCAGCCAGGTGGATGATGATGTCCGGCCTTTCGTAGCGCAACAGGCGCGCGACGGCATCTTGATCGCGCAGGTCTATCTTCCACCAAAATACGCGCGGGCTAGGACGATCACCCTGCGTGGTGCGCGAAATGCCGATCAGAGTCCAGTGGGTGGCAGCGAGCAACAGCTCGGTAAGATGCCGGCCAGCGAACCCCGACATGCCGGTGATGAGCACGCGCATGATCGTCCAGCCAGCAACTCTAACACAGCCGTGATTGGGGTGAGTGCATTCACAGCCAGGGGCAAAACCTTGGGTGGGCGACGGCACTGCCGTCTGCCCACCCTCTACCTTCGCTGGCAGCATCGCTTGTGGAAGATGCCCCTATCGGTGAACGCACCCATTGAGGTGCGCGGTTAGGGGCCTGGGATCGGCGTGGGCGTAGGTGCGACCAAGGGAGCGAACAGCGTCGTGATGCCAAATGCCAGCCCAGCAATGCCCCCTAGCATTGCAATGACAATGAACCCTGCCCCGCCGATGATGCCCAGCCAGGAGAACAGGCGTGCTTGCTCTGGTCGGGTGGCATGGCGCGCGCCGGCCAGCCCAATTGCGCCGAGCAGCAAGGGCAACAGCGGGAGCGGCGGGATGCAAATGGCGAGGCCGATGCCGAAGCAGGTGGCAATCGAGATGATGCCGCTTACGCCAGCAAACAGCGCGATCACGTCGCTGCTGTTGCGCTGTTGCGTGACCTGGGGTGGATCTGGCGCGGGCAAGCGAGGCAGCGTGGCCGCGCGACCGAGCTTACTCAGGTATGTATCCGGCGCATACACTGCTTTCCCTTGCGCCATGAGCTGGCGTGCGACCCGCTCGCTGATCCGCCGGCCGTCTTCGGCATACCACAAGTGCGCTGCGCACAGCGGCACGCCAGTAACTTCGCATCGCTCAATCGCCTCGTTCAGGCAATCCGCACAGCGGGCCGACATGATCACATGACGCCAGGCGGTTGCGGCCTGGCGTCTATGGAGCGGAGAGAGTGAGATTCGAACTCACGGTGACCCATACGGGCCACAACGGTTTTCGAGACCGCCCCGTTCAACCACTCCGGCATCTCTCCACACCTGTAATTTTACTGCGATTCCGCAGTGAAGCAGGGGGCAGGGTGCATTCACAGCCAAGGGTAAAAGCTTGGGTAGGCGACGGCACTGCCGTCGCCCACCCTCTACCTTCGCTGGCAGCATCGCTTGTGGAAGATGCCCCTATTGGTGCATGCGCCCGTGAAGCGCTGTGGGAGGCATTCGCTCCTAGAAGCGCCACCTCAGGTACCAGCAGGATGCATTCCTCTTTTGTGCAACCCAAGGTTGGGGCATACTCTGGCGGCTGGGCGGTTATCTAGCGCAAGGCGCGGTAGTGATCGCACTCGCGCCGCAGAGGACAGTTTGGGCAATCGGGATTGCGGGCGCGACAGACCTCTCGCCCAAGCCGAATCAAGTTCAGGTGCATGGCGAAGTGCGCGCCCGGCGGGCAGATTTGCTCCATCAGATCGTGCGTCTGATCAGCGTTCATCTTGGGATCGCGCAGCCCTAGTCGGCCAGTGACTCGATGGATGTGCGTGTCCACAGGGAAGGCTGGCTTGTCGTAACAGAACAACAGCACGATGGCTGCTGTTTTGGGTCCGATCCCGTTGATATTCAGCAGCCACTGACGGGCCTCCGCCAGCGGTAGGTCAGCCAGGAAGTCTATGTTGAGCTGGCCGCACTCCTCGGTGATCCGTCGGAGGGCGTGCTGGATGCGCGGGCCTTTTTGGTTGGCCAGTCCAGCGGGGCGAATGGCTTCGATCACTGCCTCGACGGGGGCATCCCGCACAGCCTCCCAAGTGGGAAAGCGCGCCCGCAAGCGCGCGTATGCCAGGTCGCGGTTGCCGTCGTTGGTGTTTTGCGAGAGGATAGTGGCCACGAGCTCGCTGACGCCGTCTAGCCGCGTCCACGCCGGCTCGCCGTAGGCCTTCAGTAGCTTCTCGTGCACCACTTTGGCCTTTCGTCTCAGCTCATTCACCTTCATTTGAGTTGGCGCAGCTCCTCTGCGTCGTCGCCGGCGACGATCCAGAACTCCGGCGAGGCCAGGCCGGCGCCAGCGCCGAGCAGCAGCCCTTCCGTTCGGCAGCGGGCGGTGACGCGCTCGAAGCGCTCACCGTTGGCTTCCAGGTGTATCTCGATGCGGGCCGCGCCCTCTGGCTCAAGCGCGCGGATCATAAGCGCTGGTGGACGGGTGCGGTTGGAGGCCGTCGGCTGGATAATGAAGCACTGTCGGCGGATGAAGCCGCCAGACATAGCCGGCGACCAAGATTCCCAGCGAGGAGGTGGCATTGGCTGCTCGAGCGAGGAAGGCGCTTCCGCGCTGGGCGATCTCAATAATGGGCGGGCGTCTTCCTCAAACAGCACCTGCCATAGGCCCGGCGGCGCGCCAAGGTTGAACAAACCGCCGGCCGCGTAGTCCACGCGGATCACCTCGAGCACGTCCAGGTAAACCTCATCCTCGCCCTGGTTGGTCACCGCCAGTTGTGCTGTCCATCCTGGTGGACGCTCCTTCCAGATCCAGGCAATCCGCAGCGCATCCTCCAGGATCATGAAGGAGAGCGGCTCATCGCTGTAGCGATGGGAGGCATTGACAGCGATAGTCTTCAGCGTGGCCGAGTCAGTCGTGTGGTAGCGCACCTGCGCGGCGATGCGGTGCAGCGTCGGGCCGTCGTCCCAGTTGATGGTCACGTGGTGGTCCATTACGGTCAGCGCTCCGCCGGTATTCAGCATCGGAGATCTACCCTGCTTTGTGTTAGCGCTTTTATTCGCGAGCGCGCATTGTACGACCGCACTGGCTACTTGTGGGTGCATTCACAGCCAGGGGCAAAAGCTTGGGTGGGCGACGGCACTGCCGTCGCCCACCCTCTAAAAGATTTGAAGATTTGCCTTCGCTGGCAGCATCGCTTGTGGAAGATGCCCCTATTGGTGAACGCACCCCTACAAAACAGCGTATCAGAGAGGCTGTGCTGAGTGCACATGGGAGTGAATGCGCAATACACCCATTTACAATCCCCAGCCGCATGTCTGGTTCGACCTCACGCTTGGCTTGGCGGATCGCGCAGGGCGCGCGGCCAGAAGCCGGCGAGCTGGTGCAAGTGATCGACCGCGTTGGTCGCGATGACCTGCTGCGCAGTGTGGTGCTGAACTTAGAGTTGGCCGGCGCGGCGCCCCTGGTGGAGCTGGCCACGCCCGATCACGTCGCTACGGTGCTGCAGGCAGGTGAGCGGTCCTATCTTTCACAATACGACCATCACCGGCGCGCGTGGATCGCGCGCGCTGACCGCGTGGTTTCGCTGGATGCGGGCTACCTGGCCCTTGACGGTGCGGATGACGAGGCGCTCGCGCTGTGGTCGGCGGCCCGGGAGCGCCTGATGGCGGCCGGAGATGCCCGCCGGCTGCCCAGTTTGTCGGTTGCTGTGCCCACGCCAACGCAAGCTGCGCGCCTGAGCATGGCGTTCAAGGCGCTCGAGGAGATGATTTTTGAAGCCAGCATGGTGTCGCTGCTCAACTTGGCATCGGCGCGAACCGGGCCTTGCGACAGCCAATCGGCTGGCCAGAGGTGGATGAGCGCGTGCGCGGAATGACGCGGGTTGCGCTCGGCGAGAACCGCCACCTGGGCGGCGATAATGCGTCGTCGCTGAACGCAGTGTTTCTGATGCCGGAGGCAAGCGCGGAGGTGAACGGTCAATCGGTGAACGCATGGTGATACGCCTGTCGCATGCTCGGGATGGTGGGTGTGAACATTGCGCTGGTGCATGACTGGCTGAATCAGTTGGGCGGGGCGGAGGATGTGCTCAGCGTGCTACACCAGATGTATCCCCGCGCGCCGATCTTCACCAGCATCTACGACCGCAGGCGCATGCCGGCGGCGTGGCGCGCGTGGGACATTCGTTCCACTTGGATGGATCACCTGCCGGCGGTGCATCGCCATCACCAGCCCTACATGCCGGTCTTCGCCTGGGTGTGGGCGCACTATCGCATCCCGCCTGAGCATGACGTGATACTCAGCAACAAGAGCGCATTCTGCATTGGGGCGCGCCCTTCCCACGCTGGCGGTCGGCATATTTGTTACTGCCTAACGCCGACGCGCTTCACCTACGACTTTGATACTTATGCTCAGCGCGAGCGCATCCCGCCAGGTGCATCGGCCATCCTGCGCGCGCTGAACGCCTATCTGCGGCGCTGGGAGGCCCAGGCAGCCCAGCGCGTGGATCGCTTCATCGCCATCTCGCGCGAAGTGCAACAGCGCATTCGCAGATATTACGGCCGAGAGTCCGTGATCATCTATCCGCCGGTGGAGATGCCGAGCGACCTGCCGGCTGGCCGCGACGATGGTTTCTACTTGATCGTGTCGCGGCTGCTGCCCTATAAGCGCATGGACTTGGCGATTGAGGCGTTTGGCCGGCTAGGGCTGCCGTTGGTCATCGCCGGCGATGGCCGCGACCGCCCCCGGCTTGAGCGCATGGCTGCTGACCTCCCGGGCAGGAACGTCCGCTTAGTGGGTCGCGTGGATGAGCGCACCTTACAGACGCTGCTTGCCGGCTGCCGAGCGTTTGTCTTCCCCGGCGCGGAAGACTTCGGCATTGCGCCCATCCGCGCCATGGCGTATGGCAAGCCAGTGATCGCCTATGCTGCTGGCGGTGCGCTCGACACCGTCATTGACGGCGTGACCGGTAAGCTGTTCCACGCTCAAACCGCCGAAGCGCTGGCCGAAGCGGTAGTCGAGAGTTCTGGGGTAACATTTGCGCCTGCTGTCATTCGCCGCCACGCTGAGCAGTTCAGCGCTGAGCGGTTCAAAGAGGCGCTGATGGCCGAGATACAGGGTTGGTCGGCCAAAAGTTAGTGAACGTTATGGAAGCGTATTGCATCAAGTGTCGCGGTAAGCACCCTCTACGCGATCCTAAGCCAGTCTTTCTGGCCAATGGCACGCCGGCGACGCAGGGTGTTTGCTCGAACTGTGGCTACGACAAGGTCTACAAGATGGGCCGGACGCCAGCCCACGAAGGGCTGGCGCCGGTAGCGCGCGCTGCCCCGAAGCGCGCACCGCGCGCCAAGAAGAAAGCGGAGGCGCAGGGGGATGGCGCAGCGGCCAGCGGCATGCCGCTGGTGATCGTCGAGTCGCCGGCCAAAGCACGCACCATCGGTAAGTTTCTGGGTCGCCAGTATGTCGTCCGCGCCTCGATCGGTCATGTGCGCGACCTGCCCAAGAACCGGCTGGGCGTGGATGTGGCGCACGACTTCGAGCCGACTTACGTCATCCCCACCGAGAAGAAAGCGGTGGTGAAGGAGCTAAAGCAATATGCAAAGCACGCCAGCTCGATCTGGCTGGCCACTGACCCCGACCGTGAAGGCGAGGCGATCTCCTGGCACCTATTGCACGTGTTACAACCAGAGATCGCCGGCAAGCCGGTGCGCCGGGTCGAGTTTCACGAAATTACGCAGGAGGCGATCGACCATGCTTTCGCCCACCCGCGCGGCATCAACGAGAACGCCGTCAACGCGCAGCAGGCCCGGCGCGTCCTCGACCGCCTGGTGGGTTATAAGCTCAGCCCACTGCTCAGCGATAAGCTCAGCCGACGCGGCCTGAGCGCCGGCCGAGTGCAATCCGTCGCGCTGCGCCTGGTGGTTGAGCGCGAACGGGAAATCCAAGCCTTTGTGCCGGTGGAATATTGGACGATTGAAGCCGAGCTGGCAAAGCAGGAAGCGCCAGCATCGTCCGGGCCGCGCACGTTCATCGCCCGCCTGTTTAAGCTCTACGGTCAGGACCCCGATCTAAAGAACGAAGCCGATGCACAACGCGTGGTGGCAGCGCTAGAAGGTGCGGCGTATCGCGTCGTGAAAGTAGATCGCAAGGACAGGACGCGCCGGCCGGCAGCGCCGTTCACCACCAGCACCATGCAACAGGAAGCCAGCCGCAAGCTGGGTTTTAACGCTCGGCGCACAATGGCCGTCGCGCAGCAGCTCTACGAGGGCGTGGACGTCGGCGACGGCCCGGTCGGCCTCATCACATATATGCGCACCGACTCGGTGAACGTGGCTGAGAGTGCGCAGCGCGAGGCGCGCCAGTTTATCGCAGAGCAGTTCGGGGCGCAGTTCCTGCCCGACGCGCCGCCCAGATATGCCTCGCGGGCCAAGAACGCGCAGGAGGCGCACGAGGCGATCCGCCCTACGTCGGTCTTTCGAACGCCGGAGGCGCTTAAGCCCTTCCTGGATCGGGACCAACTGCGACTCTATGACCTGATCTGGAAGCGATTCATCGCCAGCCAGATGGCCAATGCTATCTTTGATGCGACAACGGTGGATATCGAGGCGATACCGCGGACAGCTAACGGCCAGGCCGGCGCGGTTGTACCCAGCGATAGCGCGCCACTGATCCCAGGCTACTGGCTGCGCGCGACAGGATCAATTGTGAAGTTTGCCGGCTTCCTAAAGGTGTACGAGGAGGGTCATGATGAGGGCGACCAGCTCGGCGAAGACGAAGAGGGGCGCGGCCGCCGGCTGCCGCCGCTGGTGGCTGATGAGCCGCTGGACTTGGTGCGCCTGATCCCAGAGCAGCACTTCACGCAGCCGCCGCCGCGCTACACCGAGGCCAGCCTGGTGAAGGCGCTGGAGGAGTACGGCATTGGCCGGCCGAGCACCTACGCGCAGATCATGACCACGATACAAGCCCGCAACTACGTGCGCCGCGAAGGAAAGCAACTGGTGCCCACCGAATTAGGCTTTCTGGCCAACGACCTGCTCGTCGCCCACTTCCCGCGCTATATTGACGTAGGCTTTACCGCCCAGGTAGAGGAGGAACTGGACGAGATCGAAACTGGCGCACGCGCGTGGCGGCCTGTGCTCCATGCGTTCTACGACCCGTTCATTCAGTCCGTCGCTCAGGCCGCGGAACGCATCCCGAAACGAGAGCGCGTTGTGCAATACACTGGCGAGAAATGCCCAGCTTGCGAAGATGGCCTGCTGGTGTATCGCGAGGGACGCTTTGGCCGATTCATCGCTTGCTCTAACTTCCCCAAGTGCAAATACACGGCCCCTATCCCGCTGCCTGGCGTATGTTGCCCCAAATGCGGCGGCGCGCTGGTGGAGCGGCGCGCGCGCAAGGGCCGGCAGCGCATCTTCTATGGCTGCGTGAACTATCCTCAGTGCGATTTTGTCACGTGGAATAGACCATTGCCGATCAAGGGTCCAGAAGGCTGTGAGGGGTTGGTAGTGGAGATCGGCAAAGGCAAAGCGAAATGCCTGGGCAACGATGTGGTCTTCGACATCCCCGAAGAACTGACGCCTGAGCTGCCGGCTGCTTGACGATCGAAGTGGCTCGTGTTTAACTGGCCCAATGCTTGCTGATACCGTCCTGAACCGCGACCTGGACGAGTTCCTCACTGTGCCGCCGTTCAAGAGCAATGTGCTGGTGCGCCTGTCTTTGGCTCGCCGGCTGGCCTACGCGGCTGCGCTCTTCAGCGCAGCCGTGCTTGCCATCACTGGCCTGGCCAACATCGTCGGCGTCTTTAGCCAGGCCGGGACATCCGAGGCTGATACAGCGACGCTCGGCGCAGGGTTCTTGATGATCCTGCTGGCGTTAGCGTTGACCTGGCGGTTCGCTGTGCCATCAGCGTTCGCCGTGATCGTGACCGAGGAGGCGCTGAGCTGGCGCGGCTTGCTAGGCTGGCATAGCGTGCCGTGGGAAGAAATAGATTTCGTGCTGGTTGAGCCGCACAGTCGGCTTGGCGCGCGCCAGGTGCACGTCGGGGCCGGCAAGCGCATCATGCATTACGGCTGGTTCGACACAACTGATTGGTACACGACCGGACCACTTGAGTCACTGCCGGCTGATGAGGCCAAGGCGCTCACACATACGATCGTGGCCCGCGCGCGGCTAAAGCGCCGCGAGCCGGGCACGTGGGTGAACGACCGGCGCAGCCAGCCAATCGAGGTATCTTCCGGCAGGCTGAAGTGGTAGCGCGCGATCAGCCACTCGCGATGCAGCGGGTGCTGGCCAGGCAGTTATTGACCTCCACCCCTGCCGACGCATTGTGCTGGAACTTCGCGTTAGAGCACGACCCGCAGCGCACGCGCCTGCATGTGTCAACGGACTCAAATGGTCGCCCGCTTGCCTTCGTCGCGGCCTGCCAGACCGGCCTAGATCTATTTCGCCCGCTCGTGGTGATGCGGGGTGAAGATGCGGCTGCGCTGCGCGAGGCGCTATACGCTACGCTAACGCCGGGCCGGCGCTACCTATTCAGCGTTCAACCGTCTATCCGGCCCATTCTGGCTGAGCAATGCGACCTGGACGATGAGCAACTAGGCGCGATCTACACCCTAAGCGCATCGAACTTTCAGCCGGTCGTCAACATCCTGGTCCAGACGAGCAACACACCTGATGGGATGTTGCGTGCAGCGATCCGCGCGCGCGATGGTTCGGTCGTGGCCGAGGCAGGCACGAGCTGGATCTCAACGCGCTACGCGGAAGTCTTCGTGCGGGTTGTGGAATCCATGCGGGGGCGCGGGCTAGGTAAGTCAGTGGTGAGCGCTGTCTGCGATCATCTGCTGAAGTCGGGACGGACGCCGCTGTATATCGTCGCTCAAGATAACCATCCTTCGGTCGGCTTGGCTGAGCGACTCGGGTTTCGCGCGACAGGAGCACACGAGCTTAGCGGCGTGTTGAGCGTGAGGCCGACGTAACCTTAAAACCGCTCCATCTGAGCCAGCAAAATGGCCGTCGTTCATTATTATTCTCCGCCACAAGCCATCTCAATCGAGCAGTAGCCATGTCCAAGCGGAAGGAGCTAGAAGCACGCAGGCGAGAACAGCAACGCAAACAGAACATCCAGATCGCCGTGATCATCGCTGTGATAGCCGTTGTCGTGATCGGCGGCGCGCTGATCCTGAGCGCAATCGCCAATCAGGAACAGCAACAGCTTGCGAGCGCGCTGCCGCCGGTGAAGGCAGCCAGCAAAGAAAACCCTCCGAATGCCGAGCCGTTTGGAACAGCCTGGGGGCCGCCGGACGCGCCGATCAAAGTTGAGGAATACCTTGACTATCAATGCCCAGCTTGTGGGCGCTATGGACGGGATTTCGAGCCGGCGGTGATTGCGGCCTTCGCGCCCACCGGCAAGGTGCGTTACGAGGTGAAGTTCTTGCCTTTCATTGAGGACCGAGTAAACGGTCGTGAATCGCGCGACGCAGCCCAGGCCGCCCTGTGCGCTGCCGAGCAAGACAAGTTCTGGCAGATGCATGCGACGCTGCTGGCCAACCAATTGATCACCGGCCGTGAGAATGTCGGCAATTACAGCAAGGCGCGCCTGAAGGAAATGGCTGCCACCATACCCGGCTTGGACGCGGCGGCCTTCGGTGCGTGCCTGGATGCCAACAAGTATGAGCAGCGCGTCCTGGATGGCCGGCGCGAGGCCACAGAGCGCCGAGTGAATCAAACCCCAACGTTCATCGTCAACGGTCAGCTCTTCCCAGGCGCGCGGAGTGTGGAAGAGTTCCGGCAGATCTTCGCGCAAGTGGCGCCAAACGTCACGCTCGACCGGTAATGCTCTGGATAGACTATGACTACTCCCTATTCACTGCCCACTGGCCGCACGCCGCGGCCGGCGCGCTGGGCCGACGTGCCTGACGAGCAATGGGATGACTGGCGCTGGCAACTGGCGCATCGCCTGAACTCGGCCGATGAGCTGGCCATGATCATCCGGCTCACTGATGAGGAGTTGGCCGGCCTGAACGCGCCCAACAAGTTCCGCGTGGATATCACGCCCTACTTCGCATCGCTGATCGATCCAGATGATCCGAACTGCCCAGTGCGCCTGCAAGTGATCCCGCGCGCGCGCGAGCTAGAAGCCTTCGAGAGCATGATGGCGGACTCGCTGGCTGAGGATGCGCATTCCCCAGTGCCCGGCTTGGTGCATCGCTATCCGGATCGCGTGCTGATGCTGGTGACGACGCAGTGCGCGTCGTATTGCCGCTATTGCACGCGCAGCCGCATCGTCGGCGATCCGCACGCGACATTCAGCCGCCATCATCATGATTTGCAAATCGAATATCTGCGCAAGACGCCGCAGGTGCGCGACGTGCTGTTGAGTGGAGGAGACCCGCTTATCCTGCCCCAGAAGGTCTTGGAAGACCTGTTGCGCCGGCTGCGCGCGATCCCGCATATCGAGATCATTCGGATCGGCACGCGCGTGCCGGTCTTCCTGCCCCAGCGCATCACTGACGAGCTGGTGGCGATGCTGAGGCAGTTTCACCCGCTGTGGATGAACATCCACGTCAATCACCCCAAGGAGATCACCCCTGAGCTGGTGCGCGCATGCGCCAAGCTGGCCGATGCCGGCATCCCGCTGGGCAACCAGAGCGTCCTTCTGGCCGGCGTGAACGACCATCCGGACACCATTAAGAAGCTCTGTCACGAGCTGGTGAAGATGCGCGTGCGCCCCTACTACCTGTATCAATGTGACCTGGTCGCCGGCAGCGGTCACTTTCGCACCACCATCGCTGCCGGCCTGGAGATCATGGAGGCCCTACGCGGCCATACCAGCGGCTACGCTATCCCAGTCTACGCTGTGGACCTGCCCGGTGGAGGCGGCAAAGTGCCGGTTCTGCCGAACTACCTGATTAGCCAGTCGCATGGTCGGGCGGTCTTTCGCAACTTTGAGGGATACATCGCCACCTACACCGAGCCGACGGATTATCAGCGTCCGAAGCGCACGCGCTGGACCGCTGAACCGCGCCCTGAGCCGAATCAGCGCGGGGTCGCTGGCTTGCTGGCCGGCGAGGACATGACGATCCAGCCGACAGGCTGGGAGACTCGCCGTCAGGTCGCTGACGCACCGATGAGCGGCCTGGCTGCCGACGCACAACCCGAGGCGGATCAGCTTATGGCCCTGCTAGGCCGACCCGATATCCAAGTCGGCGGCGAAGGAGATGCGCCGACCTGGATGAAGATACACTAGCGAGCGTTGGAGCAAGTCACATGCCTGCCTACGTGATTGCTGATATCGAGGTCCTCGATCCCGTTGCCTACGAGGAATACAAGCGATTGGCCAGCCCGACGCCGGCGCAGTTTGGCGGGCGCTACATCGTGCGCGGCGCGCCAGTGCAGGTCGTCGAGGGCGCCTGGTCGCCTAAGCGACTGGTCGTCCTGGAATTCCCCAGCTTGGCGCAAGCCAAGGCCTGGTACGAGTCCGAGGAGTACAGTCGGGCCAGGGCGATTCGGCATCAATCTGCGCGCTCACACCTGATCTTCGTTGAGGGTGTTTAGTGCGCCCGCTGATGTCGATCGTCCTGGGGGCGCACGTCGCCGACAACGCATTCCCAGCTCAGCCGATCGCGCGAAGTTGCGCGAGGTGCATTCACCAGTAGGGACAACGCGATCTTCTGGAAGCGCTGCCTTCTAGGCGGTCAAAGATGCCGGCAGGGGTGCTGTGCTTTCTATGACTCTCCGCGCTTTCTGCGTCTCCGCGTGAGGATCGGCCTTGTCCGTAGCCGTAAATCGCCACAAAAGAGGGTGGGCAACGGCACTGCTGTCGCCCACCCAGGCTTTTGCCGCTGGCTGTGAATGCACCCAAAAGAGGGAGCTCATGTGTTAGAATCAAGGCCCTGTTAAGCCCTGCACAGCACGAGGATAAGCGTGGAAGACAGTCTGATTGAGAAGATGGCAACGGATGCGGCCGAGGTCACTGCGCCTCCCCAGCGCCGCCGCTCGCCAGCGGCCGGCCGCGCGGTGGTGGCCGAATCATCTGCTGCCAAGGTTTCTAAGGTGGATGAATTCGCAGCCAGCAAGACCACCCCAGACTACAAAAATGTGGATCAGCTCCGGCGCTATATTAACAGCCAGGGAAAGATCCTTCCGCGCCGGCGCACCGGCTTGAGCGCGAAGAACCAGCGCTTGCTGGCGCGCGCGATCAAGCGTGCCCGTCACCTTGCCCTGTTGCCGATGCCCGGCACGAAGGCGCTCCTGGAGCGAGGAGGTTAGCGCATGGCAAAGAAGAAAGGCAATCGCATCGTGATTCGGCTGAAGAGCACGGCCAGCGGCCATTTCTATCTAACCGAGAAGAACCGCAAGAACGACCCTTCGCGGCTGGAGCTTCGCCGCTACGATCCTTTCGTGCGGCGTCACGTGATATACAAAGAGGAGAAGTAATCGCTGGGTCGGATCGAGCAGCCGAGCGCGCATGGACACCCGAAGCACCTTGCTTCGGGTGTTTTGTTAGGTCAGGCATGCAGCGAATGCAACTCTGGCTCGTAGCGATCGCTGCGGTGGCGTGTGCGCCGGCTGCCAGCTTCCCTGCTACGCCCGTTGCTACGAGGGCGCAGCCGACGCAGCCTGCGCCAACGGCTGTCCCTGTGCCGCCTCCCACGCCAATGCCACCGCTGGCAGTCGTTGTTACTTCGCCCCAGGCAGACGCGCCGTTGCCCAATCCGTTTGTGCTATCGGTACGCTTGGGACTGACGCCAGCCGATAGTGCGTTGCACTATGCGCTGCGCAGCGCAGCCGGCGAGGTGCTGGCCGAAGGTCGCTTGAACGTTATCGCGTCCAACGAGGTTTTCAGCGCGACGATTGCCTACACAATGGCGCTGCCAGGCCCAGCAGCGCTAGAAGTGCGCGTCGCCGACGTCACCGTTCGACGAAGCGTACAAATCCCTGCGCTCACTGTTCATTTGCTCTCCGGGCTGCGCTTGACGATCAATGGCGTGGCGCGCAGAGCGCGCGCTGAGGTGCTGCCGAAGCAGCCGCATGCGCGCTCGCCGCTCGAGTGGAACGGCTGGCCTGAGCACGTGCGGGTGGTATTCGACGACGACCCCCTCGACCGCGATAGCTTTGACCCGCGCCGTCGCCAGTTGCTGATCCTGCCGCTGCAGGAGTATCGCACCTTGTTTGGACCAGCAGAAGCAGACGGATTCGACGCGCTGATCGGTGACTTTCGGGCGCTGTTAGCGGCGCAGCCAGCGAGCTTTGACCGGGATGTATTGTTATTGCCCGTCTCCGAATTCAGCCAGGCGATCTGGGCGCAGGTGCGTTATCTGAACTTTGAAGGCGGAAGGGGAGTGCGTTTTGTGACGCACCTGACCAAGGAGATCAGCCCGCTGACAGCCAGCAGCCTGATCTACACCTTTCAGGGCATAACCGACGACGCGCGATACTACGTCGCAGCCTACTTTCCGGTTACCACGACGGTGTTGCCAGCCAATCTGGCCGAAGTGGGCAAGGCTGCGCGTGATCTTTTTCGCAGCGACTATCGAGCCTATGCTGAGCGCATCGCGCAGCAACTCGACGCGCAGCCGGAGCGCTTCGTGCCCAGGTTAGAGTTGCTCGACGGTTTGGTCACCTCGCTGGTCATCGAAGGCGACTACCTGGGGGCGCGAACCATCGCCACCGACGTGCCCACGGGCGAAGTGACGACGTTGTTGAACCTGCGCGCTGGGCCTGGTGCGCGCTTCCCTGTGATTGGCCGGCTTGCGCCAGGTCAGCGCGTTGAACTGATCGCGCGTGACCCCGCCGTGAGCTGGCTGCGCGTGCGCACGCCCGAAGGCGCAGTGGGCTGGGTCAGCCGCGCTTACGTGAGTACCCAGTTTGACTTAGACTTACTGCCTGTTCAGCGACAATGAGCCAAGACCCAATTCGCCTCTTGCACTTCGCCGATCTGCACATCGGCATGGAGAACTACGGCCGGCTTGATTCTGAAACTGGCCTGAACCAGCGCGTGCTGGACTTTGCATCGCGCCTAAAGGAGGTGGTGGATTACGCGCTGGCGCATGAAGCCGATGCAGTGATCTTCGCCGGCGATGCCTTCAAGACGCGCGACCCCAACCCGACCTACCAGCGCGCCTTTGCGCGCCAGATCATGCGCCTTTCGCAAAAGGGAGTGCCGACGGTGCTGTTGGTCGGCAACCACGACATGCCGATCATCGAGCAGCGCGCCAGCAGCCTGGATATCTTCAGCACGCTGGCAGTGCCGAATGTGATTGTGGGGCGCGCGGAGGCAGTGCATCGCGTTCAAACCAAACGTGGCTCCCTCCAAATCGCCACTGTCCCTTGGCCGCAGCGCAATCGCCTGCTGAAACTGGAGGCCTATCGCGGGATGACCGTTGAGCAGCTCGATCAGGAGATGGTGCGGATCCTGGATTCAGAGATCGGTCGGCTGGCCGGCGAGCTTGACCGACACGTGCCAGCCGTCCTCGCTGGTCACTTCACGCTGGATGGCGCGGTGTTCGGCGCTGAGCGTAATGTGATGCTTGGCCACGACCTGATCGTGCCGATGAGCGCGCTGCACTTGGACGCATGGGACTATGTGGCGATGGGGCACATTCACAAGCATCAAAGTCTCAATCGGCGGAACGCCCCGCCTGTGGTATATGCCGGCAGCCTGGAGCGGGTTGACTTTAGCGAGGCCGACGAGCCGAAAGGATTCTGCTGGGTGGAGCTGCAGCGCGGCGCAGCGCGTTGGTCGTTCGTGCCCCTGCCAGGCGTCCGTCCGTTCGTCTCAATTTACGCTGACGTCACTCAGGACGGCGACGCGCCCACCGAGGCTGTGCTGAAGCGCATCGCAAAGCACAATGTCAAAGACGCGGTGGTGCGCGTGCAAATTAAGCTGCTCCAGCACCAAGAAGCCTTGCTGCGCATGCGCGAGATCGAGTTGGCCCTGGCTGATGCCTATTTCATCGCTGGCATCGCGCGCCATGTCGAGCGAGAAGCGCGCTCGCGAATTGGGCTGCAGAACCCCGAATCGCTCACTCCCATCGAGTTGCTGGAGCGGTATTTCGTGAGCAAGAGTGTGCCCCGGCAACGCGTGGACGAGTTGTTGGCAGCGGCCGGCGAGCTGATAGCGCAGGCCAAAGCGCAATCAGCGTAACTCTGGTCGTCGCACGACGTGAGCTAGCGCCCATTCCTTTGATCGGCGTATAGCAGCAGCAATGCGCCGAGCAGCAGCAGCGCACCCAGTCCGCCGCTCGGTCCTAATCGCTCTCCAAAGAGCAGCCAGGCCAATAGCGCGGACGTGAGCGGCTCGGCCAGGGTAGTGATGCTGGCCGTCGTCGCAGGGGTAGTGCGCATGCCGGCCAGGAACAGGAAGTAACCCAGCGCAGTCGGCACCAGGCCGAGATATAGCAAATGTAACCAGCCGATCGGGGCATAGCTCAGCGCCAGACCGCCAGGCTGAATTGACGCCAGCACAAGCAACAAGACCGCGCCCAGCGTGAAGCCAATGGCAATGGGTTGAAGCGGGTGGTAGCGATTAGCGAGCGCTCTGCTCAGCAGCACCAACGCTGCGTAGGCCAGCGCCGCAGCAAGGGCCAGACCAACGCCGATCACCGCCTCTAGCGGGTTGACCTGAGCGGGGTCCACGTTGATCAGCAGCGCTACGCCGAGCAGCGCAGCCGGCAGCGCCAGCGCTGTGGAGCGGCTCAGGCGCTCGCCAGCGAGGCCGGCGGCCAACAGGGCGACAATCACCGGCGCTGTGCAGAGCGTGACCAGCGTTGTCACTGCGACGCCTACGCGCGGGATCGCAGCGAAGTACGTGGCCTGATACAACGCCATCATTGCCCCAATGCCGGCCATCGTGATCAGGTCTCGGCTTGGGATGCGCAACAGGCGGTTGCCGGTCGCCAGCCAGCCGGCTGTCAGCAGCATGGGCGCGGAGAAAGCCAATCGAAAGAACCCGATCGAGAGCGGGTTGGTGTCGGCAAGGTTGTAAAGCGATTTGCTGGCGATGCCGACAGTGCCCCATAGCACAGCAGCCAACATCACCTGGAGCAGACCGAGGCGCACAGCCACGTCTCACTCACTCATCCGGGCCTCTCGCTATCCTTGGGCGAAGGGGCTTCGATGGCGCACTCCAGATGATCGAGCCGCATGAGCGCGTTGCGCTGGTCCAGCTCAATTGCGATCACGTCGATCTGCCACTGCGCGTCGCGGAGGTCGTGTTGATCCAGATATGCCTGCGCAGTGGCGATCAGCGTGGCGCGTTTATGAGCGGAGATGGACTCCTGGGGAGCACCGTAGGCATCGCTGCGACGAGTGCGCACTTCCACGAAGACGATGGTCTGCGCGCGTTCGGCGACGATGTCTAATTCGCCACGACCACATCGCCAGTTGCGGGCGCGGATGAGGTAGCCATGAGCGCGCAGGTGCCTGGCAGCCAACGCTTCGCCCCAAGCGCCTACGTCACTGCGCTTGGCCATCACGCTTCTTCTTCAGTTTCCGGCGGTTGCGCAGCTTCGCGGCCAGCGATTGTCCCTGCGATCAAACAGACCAGCATGCTCACCAGCCCAAAGACCACGATCAGTCCTGGGCGGATGCTGGCGTTGGGGACTTGGCTGCCCAGAATCAACGCCGAGGCAACCAGGCCGGCGATGGCGCCTACGCCAACCCACATGCCAATCGAGAGGCCGAGCAACCGGCCGAGCCGCGGATCGGTAAAGCCAGCAGCGGCCCTGCGCGCTGCGAAGATGGCGACCGTCCCCGCTGTGGCCAGGTTACCCCACCAGCCGCCGACCAGCGCTGCCCCAGCAAGCAACCCTTGATTCCGCTCCAGCAAGGTGAGCAAAAAGAGCTGAATCAAGACCGCCACGACAGCGGTGGCGATAAACGAGATGATCAAGTATCTGACTGATAAGCGACTCATCGGCTTCTCTGAATAAATGTTAGCCGGCGTCTATGCGTGTGCGTCAATGTCTGAAGTGGCGGACGCCGGTGAACACCATCGCTAGACCTGCGCTGTCGGCGGCAGCGATCACCTCGGCATCGCGCTGAGCGCCACCAGGCTGGATGATGGCGCGCACGCCAGCCTTTGCTGCTTCCTCAACTCCATCTGGGAAGGGGAAGAAGGCGTCGCTGGCCAAGACGGCACCTCTGGCTCGCTCGCCAGCGCGCGCAGCAGCCAATCGCACGCTGTCCACGCGGTTGGGCTGTCCGCCGCCGATCCCCACCGTCGCCAGCGCGCCGGCGTCTTCTCTGGCGATCACAATGGCGTTGCTGTGTACATACTGGCAGGCCTTCCACGCGAAGCGCAGGGCGCGCATCTCCTCTTCGCTGGGCTGGGCCTGGGTGACCACCTGCCATTTTGTGCAAGGGGGATCGCCTTGATCCACGGTTTGGCGCAGCATCCCGCCCAGGATGCTACGGTACTCGTATGCTGTGCCGTTCGACGTCCAGTCCGCCTGCAGCAGCCGGCAGTTCTTGCGCTGAGCGAGCTGCGCCTTCGCTTCTTCAGTGAAGGCTGGCGCGATGATGCATTCGACGAATAGACCGTCGAGCGCTTCGACCGTCGTCGCGTCAACGGGCCGGTTTGCAGCAATCACGCTGCCGAACGCCGAGACCGGGTCACAGGCCAACGCAGCGGCACAAGCGCGGTGCAACGCCTCCGCGCAGGCGACGCCACATGGGCTAAGGTGCTTCACGATGACGACAGCAGGCTGTTCGAACTGATGCACGGCGCGCCAGGCGGCGTCCAGGTCGAGCAGGTTGTTGTAGGAAAGCGGTTTACCCTGAAGCAGATGCCCGCCGAGCGGGCTGGCACAGCCGTTCTCGTTCAGACTAAAGAGCACTGCCTGCTGATGTGGGTTCTCGCCATAGCGCAGCTCCTGCGCCTTGTGCAGGGTTAGGGTCACGATCGGGGCGTCAACGGACTGCAAGCCCATCAGGTAGTCCCGGATGGCGGCGTCGTAGGCCGCAGTGTGCGCGAAAGCCTTCAGCGCCAGCACCTCGCGGGTCTCCAGCGAAACGCTGCCGTGGCGGGCGAGGTCATTCAGGACGAGCCCGTAGTCGCAAGGGTCGCAGACCACTGCGACCCGCTCGTAGTTCTTGGCTGCTGCGCGGAGCAACGCCACGCCGCCGATGTCTATATGTTCAATTGCATCGCGCAAGGTGACGAAGCGCTGGGCTACCGTCTTTTGGAAGGGGTAGAGGTTTACAACGACCAGGTCGATCATCTGGGCGTTCATGCGCGCCAGGTCAGCCCGGTCGTCAGCAGTGTCCCGCGCCAGGATGCCAGCGAAGATCATCGGGTGAAGCGTCTTGACGCGGCCATCTAGCATTTCAGGGAGTCCAGTGAGCTGCTCGACGGAAGTCACTGGCAAGCCAGCTTGCTGGAGGAAGCGCGCTGTCCCGCCGCTGGCGATGAGCTCCACGTTGTGGTAATACAGGGTGCGCGCAAAATCAAGCAGGTTGGTCTTGTCAGACACCGACAGCAGGGCTCTCATGGTGGGCGCATTATAAGGTTCGCATCTTCGTTCGCACAGGTAGCGTTCTGTTCTTTGTATTTTGTATAAGTAAGCAGATGGAAGACTGGGCGCGCAGGCGATTTGGCCCACTGCTAGAACCGCTGATCAGCGTTGCAGCACGCGCGAACCTCTCGCCCAACACGCTCACCGTGGCCGGCTTCGCACTGAACGCGCTGGCTGGCTTGCTGATAGCGTTGGGCTGGCCGTTTTGGGGTGGGGTGGTGATGGCTGGCTTGGCCATGCCGATTGACGCGCTGGACGGTGGCCTCGCGCGCAAGCTGGGCCGCCAAAGCGCTTTTGGCGCGTTTCTCGATAGCACGCTCGATCGCTTCGCCGAAGGCGCGCTGCTGGCCGGATTGGGCTACGCCTTTGCGTTGCGCGGCGACCCCTTCGCTGTGGCCGGCGCGTTCCTGGCCCTGGTGGGGTCGTTTATGGTCAGCTACACCCGCGCGCGCGCCGAGGGATTAGGGCTGGCGTGTCGCGTCGGGATATTCAGCCGGTTGGGGCGATTTGTGCTGCTCGCAGCCGGCCTGTTATCCTCGCCAATCTGGCCAGCCTCGTTGGTGGTGATGGTGTGGGCGCTGGCCGTCCTCTCCACGTTTACTGCTCTAGAACGCATTGTGTTTGTCTATCGCGTCACCGGCGGGCGCTAGATAAATCGTTCAATCCGGGCGCTGGCCTTCAGCGCGTCCATCCACTCGGCCAGTGCCTTGGCCTGCAGGTAAGCAGCGTCCGACTCGGTCAGCGGGCGCACTTCACGGCCGATCACGCGGATAATGTGATAGCCAATCGGGCTGGGCACGACATCGCTGGTCTCGCCGACTTGAAGGCGAAAGGCTGCCTCTTCCACCTCTGGCCAAAGGATGGCATCGCTCTCGCGCATGAACCAGCCCAGGTCGCCGCCGGCTGGTCGCGTGCTCGCATCCAGCGAGAGCGACTGCGCCAGCGCGGTGAACTGCGCACCGTTTTGCAGGCGAGCGAGGACCTGCCTGGCCTCGCGCTCGGTGGCCAGCACGATGTGATAGGCCCGGACGTATTCAGCCGTATGCGGCAGCGTGCTGAGCACCTGATCCCGCAAGGCTGCCGTGAGCAACTCCAGGCGGAGCTGGGCGCGCACATCAGATTCAGACTGACCAGTGGCGAGCAACCAGGCGCGGAACTTTTCTTCGCCGCCTGTCTGTGCCTTCACAATCCCCAGCTCAGTTGCGATTTGCGCCTCGCTCACCGTGATGTTCAACCGCGCGGCCTCCTGCTCGATCAGCGCTTGTTCGATCAGCGCCTCTAGGGCAGCCTCCTGGAGCTGGGCGAGCGTCTGTCGATCGCGCTCATTGTTTGGGTCAAGCGGGGTGGGGAGCGTGGACAGGTAGCGCGCCAGCTCGGCCTGATACGCCGAGAGGGTGATCGGTTGTCCGTTGACTCGCGCAGCCAGCGGCACTGGCGTAGGCGTGGCGGTCGGAGTCGGCAGCGCGGTCGGTGAGGGCGAGGGGTTGATCGTGACGCTGAAGATCTGCGGCGTGATGGCCAGCGGTTGTGCTGGCGCACTAGGGGCGCAGGCGATGAGTACGGCCGCTAAGAGTGGCGCGAAGTGCCTCATAGCACAGCGACGACTTCGTCCCAGTTTTTGCCGGCGGCGACATCGGCCCGCAGCGGCACGCGCAGCGGGTAGGCCGATTCCATCTCTCGCTTGATCAGCCTAGCTACCTCGTCTAACTCGGACGGCGGGCAATCGAACACTAGCTCGTCATGCACCTGGAGCGTCATGCGGGTTTGAAAGCCGTCAACCTGTAGCTGACGATGAACCCGCGCCATGGCGATTTTGATGATATCGGCAGCCGATCCCTGGACGGGGTGGTTGATCGCCTCGCGTTCAGCCCGCCGGCGCATTGGTTCTGGCGACGTGCGGGAGGCCAACTCTGGGAAGTAGCGCCGCCGACCCAGCACGGTCTCTACGTAACCCTGTTCCGCTGCCAGCCGCTTGGTGCTCTCCAGCCATTCACGCACCTTCGGGAAGCGAGCGAAGTAACGATTGATGAAGTCCTGTGCCTCGGCTGGCGTCATGCCAGTGTTGGCAGCCAGGGCCATCGCCCCCATGCCATAGGCGATGCCGAAGTTGATGCGCTTGGCGTTGCTGCGTTGCATGGGGTTCACGTCGCGGATGGGCACATCGTAGATGGCCGCTGCGGTGGTGGCATGGATATCCTCGTTGTTAGCGAAGGCTTCCTTCAGGGTGGGATCGTCGGACAGGTGGGCCAGGATGCGCAACTCGACCTGTGAGTAATCGGCGCTGATGAGCAGCCACCCCTTGCGCGGCACGAAGGCCTTGCGCACCCGCCGGCCCGTCTCGGTCTTGGCCGGGATGTTCTGCAGGTTTGGATTTGATGACGACAATCGGCCAGTGACGGCGCCAACTTGGTTGAAGTCGGTATGCACGCGGCCGGTCTTTGGGTTAATGAGCTGCGGGAGGGCGTTGACGTAGGTGCCTTGTAGCTTGCTCAGCTCGCGGTGTTCCAGGATGAGCGGGATGATCTCGTGCTTATCACGCAGGCTATCCAGCACATCAGCAGCAGTGGAGAAGCTGCCGGCTTCGGTCTTGCGCAGGCCGTGGGTGGGCAGGCCGAGCTTGCCGAAGAGCACATCGCTGAGCTGGCGCGTGGAGTTGACATTAAATACTGTGCCAGCGATGTTGAAGATGCGCCGCTCCAGCTCGCGCAGCCGCTCGCTGATCTCGCCGGATAGTTCGCTGAGATACTCAACATCCAGCGCGACGCCGGTGAGTTCCATGTCCACCAGCACAGGGATCAGCGGCAGTTCAACCTCGTAGAACAACGCTTCCTGGCGGCGCGCGTGGAGCAAGGGCGCCAGCACATCGCGCAGCCGAAAGGTGGCGTCTGCGTCAGCCGCAGCGTAGGCGGCCACCTGTGCCAGCGGCACGTCGCGCAACGTGACCTGCTTCTTCCCGCGCCCGATCAGCTCGCCGATCTCCGTCATCTGCCAGCCCAGGTGTGCGAAGGCCATCTGCTTCAGCCCCAGGCCCTGGCCGCCCGGATCGCAGAGGAACTGGGCGATCATCGTGTCAAAGATCGGCTTATTGATGGTGACCCCAACCTGGCGCAGCACAGCCAGGTCGAATTTGGCGTTGTGGGCGATCAACTCGACTTCTCTGCGCTGGAGGGCAAGGATGATCGGCTCGAACTTTGGCGAGCGAGGGTCAAGCTGCCAGTGGTCGTCGTTGGTGAGATGCGCGGTGCAGGGCAGATACCAGCCCTCGCCCGGCTGCGTGGCAAACGACATCCCTACAAGCTCACTATTGATTGGGTCAGTGCCGGTGGTCTCGGTGTCGAAGGCGATGCGCGCGGCGTTATTGAGCGCAGCGAGCAGCGCACGGTAGGCGTCATCGCTATCCACCAGGTGCAGGCGGGTGGGAAGCGCAAAGGGGGCTGCTGTGACGAGCGGCGCAGCAGCGGCAGCATCGAACATGCTTAGTTGGCTGGCGTGCGCTTCTTGTGAGGAGGGCGCCGGCGAGGGAATGCGCTTGATCAGGCTCTCAAAGCGCAGATCGCGGAAGAGCGTCAGCACGCGCTGATGGTCAAACTGTGCTGCGCAGGCATCCCAGTTCACCTCTAACGGCACATCCGTGCGGATGGTGGCGAGCTGCTTGCTGAGATAGGCGAGGTCCCTGCCGGCTTCCAGCGCCGTGCGCACCCGTTTCTGCGGGATTGCATCTAAATGCGCATAGATGCCGTCCAGGCTGCCGAATTGCTGGAGCAAAGCTTGAGCGCTTTTCTCGCCGATGCCGCGCACGCCGGGGATATTGTCCGAGACATCGCCGACCAATGCCTTGTAGTCCACCAACTGATTGGGTCGCACGCCGTAGGTCTCGATCACCTTTGCTTCGTCGAAGATGATGGTCTCCTCGAAGCGCTGGCGCGAAGTGAGCACGCGGATCGCCGGCGAGACGAGTTGCAGCGCGTCGCGGTCGCCGGTGACGATGATCACCTCCATACCCTCTGCGCTGGCCCGGCGCGCCAGCGTGCCGAGCACGTCGTCGGCTTCGTACCCTTCAACAGCGAAGATGGGAATGTCAAATGCCTTGAGCAAGTGCTGGATGCGCTGGACCTGCTGCTCCAGCGTCTCTGGCGCTTTTTGGCGGGTGCTCTTGTAGTCTGGGTAGAGCGCGTCGCGGAAGGTAACGCCTACGTCGAACGCGGCAGCGATGTAGTCGGGCTGTTGTTCCTGCCACACGCGCAGCAGCATGCTGGCGAAGGCATAGACCACGCCGGTGAATTCCTTCTCGCCGCGCTCGTTCGTGATCGATAGCTGGGCCAGACCGGTGTCGCCCCGGTTGGGCGGATAGACCACGAAGAAGGCGCGGTAGGCCAGCGAGTGCCCGTCAAGCAGGATGAGCCTAGGGCGCTTGCCATCGGCGGGTGGCATGCCTTTATTGTAAGGCGCAGGTGTTTTGACCCGTGGCACGTGAGCGTATTCACCAAGAACGCACCGCCGAGACGCAGAGCACGCAGAGAGTAAAAGACCTTTGCGTCCTCAGCGTCTCAGCGGTTTAGATCTCCCAATGAGTCAAGTCACTCTAAAGTTGAGCACACTCTATGAATGCACCCTGGCGCATCTACAATCGTTTCCATGATGAATCACGCTGGCCTTCCCAGCCGGCAGTTGCTGCTTTGTTCGTGGCTCATCACATCGGCTGATGAGCCACCAAGGCCCAACCAGGCTGTCCTCGTGCAGGGCAGCACAATCGCTGATATCGGCGACATCGCTGCGCTGCAGGAGCGTTATCCCACTGTCGAAGTCGTGGACTTACGAGGGTGCGCCATCTCGCCTGGTTTTGTGGACGCGCATCGCCACTGCTACGGGGTGCTGGCACACGGCATTCCCACTGAGCACGCGCCGGCGGACTTCTGGGCTTTTCTCAACGAGTTCTGGTGGGGACGCATCGAGGACCGACTGGATCACGAGATGCTGCGCGCCGCGATGGACTTGGCGTGCTACGACATGATCCGCAGCGGCATCACTACGTTTTTTGACTGTCTGGAGGCGCCGAACGCTATTCCCGATGGCCTGCTCGCCCAGGCCGAGGTTGCTGCGCGCTGGGGGCTGCGGGGCATTCTGTGCTTCGAGGCGACCGAGCGCGTGAGCCGCGAGAACGGCGCGTTAGGTCTGCGCGAGAACGTCAACTTCATCCAGGCCTGTCGAACAGGGAGTGCATTCCCACTGCTTGGCGGGGCGATGTGCCATCACACCACGTTCACATGCAGCGATGAGTTCATCCGCCATGCGCATGACTTGGCGAAGACGCTGGGCGTGTTGCTTCACTTCCACTGCGCTGAAGGCATGTATGAGCCGGCGCAGGCGCTGAAGCGGTATGGCCGGCGGACCATCGAGCACTACGATGACCTGGGCATTCTGGACGAGACAACGCTGGCCTCGCAGTGTGTTCAGCTTTCGCCTGAGGAAGTGCGCATTGTGGGCGAGCGCGGCATTCGCGTGACGACCATGCCGTTGAGCAATTGCGAGGTGGGTGGGGGGATCGCGCCGGTGCCGGAGATGCGCAAGGCCGGCGCTGTGGTTGGCCTGGGCACGGATGGCTACGTGGCCAACTTCTTCGCCACGCTGCGGGGCGCGTTTCTGATACACAAGGCGCGGCTGCTCGACCCAGGGGTGATGCCGGCGCGCGAGGTCTGGCAAATGGCCACTGCTGACGGTGCGCGTGCACTAGCGATTGATCATTTGGTCGGCAGCCTGGCCATTGGCAAGCAGGCTGATCTGATCGCCATAGACCTGGACTTGCCCACCCCAGTGACGGCGCAAAATCTCTATGAGCAACTCATCCTCTGGCGCGACGCAGTGGACGTGCATAGTGTGATGGTCGCTGGCCGTTGGTTGAAGCGCAACTATCTGGTGCTCAATGCCGAGCCTGAGGCACTGCTGGCAAAAGTGCGCGAGGCCGCAGCGCGGTTATGGTCCGTGACGTGAGGAAACGCTGAGAGGGGTGAGCGGCTTAATGCACCAAAATGGGAGCAGCTATAATGTGCCTGTTCGTGAATCTCTGCACAAGCCTGGAGGAATAGCCACAGCGTAGCAGCGAACGAGGCGCGCGCTGTGGCTAATATTGTGCCTGGCCTATGAGAACAGATTTCGCGTTCGTTGGTGTGATGCTCGTGACGGCGGCGCTGTTGATGGGTGTGGCCCTCATCGCTGCGGCCCTGCTGCGCCCGAAGAAGCCTAACAAAGCCAAGTTGTCAACATACGAGTGCGGGATGGAGACAGTCGGCGATACTTGGGTGCAATTTCGCGTCCAATACTACGTCCTGGCGCTCGTGTTTGTGGTTTTTGACATAGAGGCTATTCTGCTGTTCCCGATCGCGGTGGCTTTTAATTCGCTCACCTTCTTCGCCGTCGCCAACGTCATCCTGTTTATCGTCGTGCTGCTCATCGCGCTGCTTTACGCGTGGCGCAAAGGCGCGTTGGACTGGGAATGATGCCAGGTCTACTTTTGAGTGACCTGGCATTTTTGTGATGCTATGAATCCGATCAACGACCTGCTCAAGATCATCAGCGACTTCGTCGCGGGCATCATCAGCAGCATCTTCTCGTTTAGCCCATTCTTGGCCGATCTGGTGACGATGGGCCTGGCTGCGGTGGTCCTCTGCACATTTGCTGCGCTGTCCTTCATGGGCCTGACATACGTCGAGCGCAAAGTCGTGGCACGCATTCAGGATCGAGTTGGGCCAAACCAGGCCGGGCCTTTTGGCCTGCTCCAGCCGATCGCCGACGGCATCAAGATGTTCACTAAAGAGGACACCACGCCGGCAAACGCCGACCGCTGGGTTTACAACGCAGCGCCGCTGGTGATCGCCATCTTCGCGCTGACGACTTACGCGGTCCTGCCATTTGCCCCCAACGTCGTCGGCACCAACCTCAACGTCGGCGTCTTCTACCTCATCGCCATCGGATCCGGCAGCATCGTCGCCATCTTGATGGCTGGTTGGGGCAGCAATAATAAGTATGCCCTGCTGGGTGCGTTCCGTACGGTGGCGCAGTTGGTGGGTTATGAGGTGCCGATGTTGCTGAATGTGTTGCCAGTGGTGATGCTGGCCGGCTCAATGAGCCTGGTAGACATCATCAACAAGCAGACCACCCTGGACGGCAACCCCGGCATTCCCTTCATCGTCTTCTTCCCGCTCAGCGCGCTGGTGTTCCTCATCAGCGGCATCGCCGAGACCGCGCGCTCGCCGTTCGACTTGCTGGAGGCCGAGTCGGAGATAGTGGCCGGCTTTCACGTGGAGTATAGCGGCATGAAGTTCGCTCTGTTCTTCCTGGGCGAGTATGTCAACGCGCTGGCGGTCGCCTTTGTGTTCAGCACATTCTTCTTGGGTGGCTATGCCGGGCCGATCCTGCCTCCGTATATCTGGCTGTTGCTCAAAGCGGCCTTCGTCTTCTTCGTCTTCATGTGGCTACGCGGGACGCTGCCGCGCATTCGCATTGACCAGATGCACAATCTGAATTGGAAGTTCTTCGTGCCGGTGTCCATTGTGCATCTCGTGGTCGTGATGGCGCTGATGAAGCTGTTCGTCACCAGCCCGGCGCAAGCACAAACCTTCGGCGGCATTCTGGTATCGCCGATTGTGCAGGCGGTTATCCTGTTCATTGCCAGCATGACGATCCTGGTCATCTCGTTGGTGATCGCAGCGCGGCGCGCGCGCGTCCTGCGCTTACAAGAGGAGGCTATCTTGGCGCAGCGGCGAGCGGAGAATCTGGCGGCCGTGGGTGCATGAGCAATTGAGGAGATCGCAACATGACGATACAGCAAGTGCTCTTCATCATCATTTCGCTGGCAGTGCTGGGTGCGGCCTTGTTCGTCGTCACTACCCGCAATCTGTTTCGCGCAGCGCTGATGATGATCCTGACGTTCTTCGGCGTCGCTGGCTTGTTTGTGCTCCTGGAGATCGGCCTGTTCGCCGTGGCGCAGGTTTTGATCTACATCGGTGCTATCTCTATCCTGGTCATCTTTGCCGTGATGCTGACGCGCGGCATGCAGGGCATGGTTCCGCGCAACGCTCAGGCTGTCGCTGCGGCCGTGACAGTGGCCATTGTCTTTGCCGTGTTGCTCTTGATCCTTGGGCCACTGCGCGTGACGATTGATCTGGCGCGCTGGCCGGTGATCTCGCTCTTCGCCGGCAACGCCTCGCCGCGCGAGGTCGGCGGCATCGCCTGGACGCCGGCCAATCAAGCCATCCCGCCCGTGCCGGAGACCTACATCTCCGATTTTGGGCGTGCATTGGTTGACCTAAACCAATACTTGCTGCCC
>Ga0308398_1000237_pt1 | contig 36823 bp, 23 predicted proteins | sample Hotspr20SampleT9_FD_202360 | JGI IMG/M metagenome (GOLD analysis project Ga0308398, IMG submission 202360) | Hot spring phototrophic mat microbial communities from Mushroom Spring, Yellowstone National Park, Wyoming, United States - 20051001_T9 ...
GTTTATCAACGCCATCCTACTCAAGCCATATATTCCTTTACACTCTTTTACACTTAGAAGCTTCGTAGCCATACTATGTTATAAATATACAAATTTGTACAGAAGTTAGCAACTGTTGCTAGCCTCCCACTTAGGTTAGGGGACGAACGTAAGAGTTTCATGACATATTAAATATACTAGCGTCCTACTTTCTTCTTCTTAATAATTTCGCGAGCTGTTCTCTATACAGGACTATTAGTATATTTTGTCATGTTTCTCAAAATAGCTGGAAGTAGTCCATTTACGTTAAAAACTGCACTACATATAAAAATACCGTTCGCTGATAATAAATTATCTATTTCAGGGTACACTCCCAAGCCTTACAATAGCATTTACAATATTATTCAGTGTGTAGAAAGCAATGACTTCGTGTCATATTTTTATACCAAAAATAATTTGATATCTTATCATAGAGAAAATGGTAAAGATAGATGTTTTATCATACCTAATCTCTTAAAAGATAGCTATGATATAGTTAGCATTAACGACTTGGGGTATCGTATTGAAAGTACAAAGAATAGCGAAACGAAAACTGTTTTGGCTAAGATGGCCGATGGCACTATTTACCTGATATCTAATAATATGATGGGCGTAGATGGGGAAAAGGCTTTAATGATACTAAACCTAAATAATAAAAATGTTTTATATAAGAAAATCCAAGAAGAGTATATGTATACAGATTGGTTTTACCCGATTGCTAATGTTATAGTTCCTATTCTAAGAGTTACAGCAAAAAGTTTGTTTCTGGATTTAGTTAATATGTTGAATGGTCGTACAGATACTATAACTTGTGATTTGGCTTGTATATTACGAATGCTCAAACGGCTAATTAAGGAGAATATAAGTTCAAAACTTTTTGCCGAAAAAATTATGAAAAGTATATCTCATCACAACTCTCACAATGTTAATTCCTTCTACTTAACATCAGTTAATTACGACTATCAAGAGCATGAAGGCAATATTTACTATGTAAAGTCTATTGCAATTAGATTTATGCTTAATGTGCACGGAAAGGCTTACGCATACGATATACATAACGTATCTTTGAACATAGAATTAATGGATGGTGAAGTTAACCTATACTGGCTTATGGACGACTCCCAAGTACGAATATCTAGCAAATATGGTTATACTGTAGATTATTTTAAAACTTTCGGCAAAAAGTTTTTTCTATTCAAGCAACAATTTGATAATAAAATAACAAATATTAAACTACATAATCAAATTTACGTTAACAAATGTTATGGGATATATCAAGATAGAGATGGTTTTAGGATATTAGGGAAGAATATAAATCTGGGCGGTGTAAGTACTAAAGCTTCTCTGCATTCCTATAAACATTATAAAATATTCATATTTTACATGTCGGATTTAAATAAAAGGCATAAAATATTAGGCAAAACAGATTTTACAGAGGATGGAATTGCAATTGTAGACACGAAAAAACATAAAATTCTGTTTTGGACTTATAAATTGGCCAGAGCAGATTATTGCATGCAACAGTCGGGGATTGGCTACTATTACTATTCCGATAAAGCTCAAAAATTGATTTTTCTATCAGAAAATTCTTATTGTTTTTCAGTTATAGATGCAAATAAAATAGAGATTGCTTTTGATAAATTTGTTAATAAACAAGGACCAGAATGTCAAGAAAAAAGTAATACTATGGCTAACGAGTTTGCTAAAAGTTTTCATATAATTCCCATGATAATTGATGAAGTTGCCAGAAAGCATAAAGTACCTGCTCATCTTGCAAATTATTCTGATATGAAAGTGGAAATAATAGGAAATTATATATGCAAGAAATCAGATGTACTATACAGTCTTGCAAATTACAATGTAGATGATACAGAATATATCGGACTATTTGCTTGGCCTATTTATGAAAATAATGTAGAATTAAATCTATTATACTACAAACCAACTAAATCATTATACAATATAACATATAAAAAAAGTGTACCTAAAATGCCAAAAATAGAATTAGATAGTATTGGTAATAAGTGGATTAACTCACATTTGTCATATAATTTTCATAAACATATTTTTATGAATATAGAGAATAATAGAGTTAGCGCAAATGTTATAAATCTGCATAAAAATTTTTATAGTAGTAGTGATTTTATTAGTAAGCATAATAACTTTTTGTTTGTCAAGTACAGAGGACGAAATCAAGTTAGTATAGCGGGTGAGCTATGCTTTATTGTATCTATTGAATCTGCACTAGTTAAGAGATTACCCGTTACTTACGTCTAACTACACTGAGAATGTAACTATCAATGCATCGCGGACTGCTCAACTGAAAAAGTTGAGCAGTCCGCAATACGCTTGTGGATTTATTTTTGTATATTTAATAAATATGCACAGCTTACTTCACAGAATACCAAACTCGGGCTTTGGTTTGAGTGAAAACGAATTGTATGTTGAAAATAATATAAAAACATTGGGAAATAATCTAATTTTCTCAAACGTTAGAGAAAGTGAAAGAACAAAACATGGGCACAGATTACACCCTTATCTTGGTAAGTTTATTCCACAATTAGTAGAGGTTTTCTTGAAAAAATACTTCAAAAAAGGTGATACGGTTATAGACCTATTTTCAGGGTCTGGTACTACACTTGTAGAAGCTAACGTGTTGGGTATGAACTCGATAGGCATAGAGCTATCTCCCTTTAACGTACTTATACAGAAAGTGAAAACCGCTAAACATAATCTATCAGTGGTAGAAAAGGATATTAAAGACGCTTTATCTCGCTTACAAGATTTTAGTTATAAGCTTCAAGCTGGTGTTGTCGGTAATATAAATACAGATAGTGTATACATGAAAGAGTGGTTTTCAGAGACAGCTTTACAAGAAATTTTATTTTACAGAAACATTATACCTGATTACCAAAGCCGTGATGTATTGACGGTTATTCTATCTAGGGCTGCCCGCTCAGCTAGACTCGTCCCGCATTATGAATTGGCGAGACCGAAAGCGCCTGTTAAAGGCAAATACTGGTGCATTAAGCATAAAAGGTACTGTACTCCTATTCAGGAAGCCTATAAGTTTATTCGGCGTTATAGTTTAGACACTATAGAAAGACTGAAAGCTTTTGACAAGATACGAACCGACGCTTTTGTAGAAATTATACAAGGTGATGCGCGAACAGTTAAACTCCCCGAAGACCTGCAAATAGATGGTGTCTTTACATCCCCGCCTTATATTGGTATGATAGACTACCATGAACAGCATAGATATGCCTATGAGCTATTCAACTTCCCAAGATTTGACGATTTAGAAATAGGGTCAGCCAGTAAGGGGAAAAGCCACAAAGCGATAAAAGAATATAAGGAGAGCATAATACAAGTATTTAAAAACATAGATAAAAATTTGAAAAGCGGAGCCAATATATTCATCGTAGTAAACGACAGATATGATCTATATAAAGATATATGCTCGGCTCTCGGTTTCAGGTTAGTAGATATTTTTTATCGGCCGGTAACTATGAGAACAGAAAGAAATAGAAAAAACTTCTTTGAAGCTATAATTCATTTTTTAAAACCTTGAAACTACATAGTTCTTTGTGCCCATCATAGAACAACCATTTATCTAAAAGTTTAGCTTCTATTCTTTTAACATGTTCAATAACTTGTTTCTTTTCTTCATTATAATAGCTATATTTATCAAATAGATTTTTTATGGCGACTTTGAGATCATCGCAGGGTACTTCAAAAGCCCGACAAATTGCAATTTGCTTTTTCAACTTTTTAATTTCAATTAGTGATTTTTTTATATCGATTTCTATTCTTCTTAGATAATAGAATACGGGGTATAGTTCTTTTTGTTGTGTGTATACTATTATAGCAGCCATCCAATCTTCTATTGGTATTTCTGTATCTTCTATGTTTAGTTGTTGTACAAAAGGGAATAAGGCATTTTTTAGGTTAATGATTTTTTTTCTTAGGAAGATAACAAGCTCCCATTTGTCACGAAAGTATCTGCGTTCTGGATGTATAGATTTTCTGAATAATAATTCACTAACGTATTTGTCGCCTTTGGAACGGCATTGCAGAAGTTTAGATATGCGATTTACCAAGGGTTTTAGTGTGTGTGAACGAATGATTCTTTGCAGCTTATCACGAGTAATGATATGTGTTTCTTTTGTGCAGCTTCTCATATTTTTATTATTTTACTTAGGCGAACTTTATCGAAGTGCCCAGGATATTAGGGCAAGTATCTTGGCATGCTCAGCGCAAGGGCAACGGATTGCATCCTTATACGGCTGGATAAAAGAACATATATTGTACAGCATTTGTCTGTCCGATGCCACTTGTTGTGCAGACTGTCAGGCCTCTTGTAGTTGAGTAGCCCGAGTTTCGAGGCATAGAGGATTATGCAAGTCTATCGGGACATAGAGGTTATACAGTTGCCATTAAACAAACCACTAGGCGTGTTAACCGACTATAAACCATTCAGTATATTACTTTTTGAAGATACAATAAGGTTTAGAGAAGGTAGCAATGTAATAGATGTTACAATATCTAATAATAATAGTGATAGTCTTTTTCCAAGAAATGCAAGTGATTGCGATTACAACGTAGTTAGTAGTTACATACAAGAAGTCGTAACATTATGTATTGGTGGGCGCAGTATCAGAATATTTAATTTAGGTGAGATAGATGGTATCGTACTGGACACTTTGCTCATAGATTATACTAAGCAAATTTTAGATACACCTTTCAGTGGGTCTTATATGGAGTATAATGCTGCTGGAACAATAAATAACACGTGGGCGGGTATTTATGTTTTAGTTAATCATCCTACACAGGTCTATGCTTGTCACTACTCTGACTTTCTGTACGCACCATTAGATATACTAAATCACTGTTTTGAAGATGCCTGTCAGAAAGGGTATAACGTTTTTGTAGATAGTGGTCTTGCTATTAACGACACTGTGTATAATACGCTTGTCGATGCCGCATATAATTTTGGGCACGTAGGTAATGGCATGCATTCACCAATGTTCTTTGTGATTAATACGCCATTTACTACTAAAATTCAAACCAGATATGCACCTAGTCATAGAAGGTATAATATTATTGTATTTTCAGGTCATACAATCATGAAACTGGATGAAGTTATTCATGGGTATTTGCCGGTTAGTGTTTTATACGGCACACTACTAAGTAGTATGTCTAAAACTGCGGGATATTACAATAACGCGTCTAATAAGATGATATACTTCAATCCACTTACTGCTATCAACTTGCATAAGAAGAACATACAAACTGTTAATACGATAGCCGACACTTATAAAATAAACTTGCCTTATATTGATAATAGTCTATGGTATTTAGGCAATTTACGTACTACTGAAGATAGTATTAATATGCTCAAACATGAAAATAATGCACGGATAATAATAGATACGAGCATAGCTTTGATTGCTAACTTAAAAAGTTTGATAGGTCGTACTATAAACGATAATGACGAGTTAGAGAAGAATATTAAAGGTATATTCTCTTTTGTAGAAAATAACATGAAAGCTAAGACTAATTTTTTATTAAGCGGCATAAGGCTGATAGGGTATAGCTTAGAGGGCAATACTATAAAAGTGGATATAGAAATTAGCTTAGCTGCATCTATTGAAAAGATATACTTGAATTTAGTGGCCACGGTTTGATTCTAAGTTAGTACGATTTTCACATTCTATAAAGAACATACAGGAACCACTCATAGTAGTAGTAAGAATAACAACGCTTTTGCCTTTTTATGTAACTTTGAAGTTATGTTTAACTTCTCTACATGCTTTGATATAGTGCTGAGCAATCCTGGTCTGGCTCAAACTATACAAAACTGTACATATGATGAGATTCGGCTTATAGAGGGTAAGTAAGCATGAATAGATAGTCGCCTAAAATGATGATAAATACCATCATAAACCCTAATGGTAATAACGAATCATATGCGTTTGTAGGACTTTTACAATCTATCCATGATTTACAACATATATAATATATTTGGTTTATTAAACAGATAAGGTGATTCTGTTATTTCCAGTGGTTTTTTAGTTTTTATTTTATGTAGTCTGATAGCGAAGAGGCCATGGCGAGGTATTGTTAGGTCTATTATACCGTTCTTGGCGGAGTCTGCGATTTGCTGTGTGTTGTGTACGGGCATCCATTCTGCTGATAATACAATAGGCTGTTCGCGTCCTATTTGTCCGTTGAGTACATGTAAGGTGGCAGGATTACTCATGTGGCATGCGATCCATAACCTTACACCCTGCATGCTGCTATTGGGTTGCTTATCCCAATCGTATTCTATAATGTCAATGCGTTGTGCTTTAATGGAACTTATTGTAATAAAATTAGAAGATATACCTTGTATAGTATACTGCATAGGCTTAGTTAGATAGAAACTAAAATGATTCTTAAGGCTTACGATTCCTCCGTTTAAGAGCCCAATGTTTATGTAATCAAAAAAAGTAAGAACAAGTTTTATAAGTCGTTCATATTCTGCGAAACAAATCTTGCAATCATAATCAGGAGTTATATTGTAAGTATCTATGCTATTATAAATAGTTCTGTTGTTTATCATTAGATTTTATTCGTATAGTTCTTCGTCGTCGTTTTCGTTTAGTTCTCCTTTGTATTCGTCTACTTTTTGTTGTATTTGTTTTGATAGCTTCATCAGTTCTTGTATGATAGGTTTTAGTTTTTCTGTTTCACTTTGTAGCATATTTGCAACCCATTTAGTTATGGCCGATTTTTTGCTAATTTTGTCATAGTTTTTGCTGCTTGCAAAGCTTAGGTCTTTGAGGAGGCTATATGCGGCTCTTATGTAGTCGGAGCTATCGATCAGCATAGATTTAGACCAGTTTGTAAAATTACGTTTACTAGGGGTTCGTCGTACTATACCCTGTTCTACAATGTAATAGCCCGTTTCTGACTGCATCGCTAAACCACAAATAAAGAATAATCTGGTATTGATAGTGTTAATGTAACTGAATATATCTCTTGCAAAGTCTATATAGTTTATGTTGAATTTGTTTTCCTCTGTTGATTGTTTTTCACTAATATCTATGTTTTTGGTAAATAGCGGGTTCATTAAATCCTCTTCAATCATTCTATCGTTTCCTTCTAATTTTTCAAGACTTTTTATGGTTGCTCCTTCTTCTAAGTGCTTAACGATATTGTTCCTTAATTTTTTGAATGCTTCGTAGACTAAATTCATTTGGTAGAATATATTTACTTTTACAAATCTGAGGTCTATTAATGCGTTATAGCTTTCTAAAACTTGTTGTATTATTTCGGATATTTCTGTTAGCCCTATGACTGGTTTTTCTTGCTCTGATTCGTTTTTTGGGGCTTCTAGTGCGCTTCTCGATGGTCTTTCTGTCTTATCTTTTATCTTTTCCTTATACAACTCTTGAATTTCGGCAAGTAGACTTTTTTCTTTTGAATCTAGCTGTCTTGTACCCTTTTGTTTTCTATTCCATGGCCATAGTATTGGGATGTGTGAAAATACAATAAATGGCTTATCTTCATTACTTTTTTCTATTTTATCTATAATATCATCACTTATAATGCCTAAGCTTTTATCGTGTTTGACTAATGATTCATTTTCAAATTCTCTATACACTGTCCATACGTTTGCTGTTGAGGCGGAGAAAAATGGAGCGAACATTGGCCAGGAGTTAGCTATGATATCAGCTAAATACATCATATTATCCATACGCATATAGTTATTCACTAAAATCGTGTCAGAAGTAGAGCTATTGATAGTTTTCAAGATCGTAACAACTACTACGTCAAATAATGTTTGTTGGAAACTTTCAAAATTTACAAACATAAAATCTAAATAGCTTTTTATGGAGAAATTAGTCTTATCCTTATTGAGTATATTTTTGTCGTAGTGTTTTAAAAAGAAGTGTAGGACATAAGCTATAAGTATAGATGCTATTATCTCAGCTATGCGATATAGTTTTTCTTTACCTTCTGGGTATTGGTGTTCTAGAACTTCTAAACTTTTATATCCATATATGTCTCTGATTGCTCTTCTAGCGAATGTTAATTCTTGTCTATTTTTTAGCATTAGAGTCATCAGGTCGCAGTACATAGTGTGCGTATATCTTATAAGTACATATACTAAAACATTACGCAATGAATCCTCTTTAGATATACTACCATAAAGATAGTCGCTGAATAAGATTTCTAATATATTTTTTTTAGCATTCTCTATTTGGTCTATTTGGGTAGTACTTTCAATATCTAATATCGGATATGTATCTATGTTATTTTCTTTTATTATTGTTGTAAATTCGTTTAGCGGGTCCTTGAGTGCTTCTGCTACTTTTTGGATACTAATATTTGCATGTTTCCATGAAGATATAAAGTGGTGATAAACATTTTTAAGTGTATCTCCCATTTCTTTATATATCTCGAGACTTTTTGCCATTTTACCTTCTTGTGCAATTAGAGCTTCAAAGAATGCCTTCAATTTGACTTCTGCATAATCAATGAACTGGTTTATTCTTTCTGTGCTATTTTCTGACATACCACTTGCATATAGTTTGACAAGTTCTTGTGTGGGAATAACATATTGACTGTACTGTCTGTTTTTGATATGAGGATTATTATTGTATGGTATAAAATGATTTATTTTGTATCTTAAATCTTTTTCTTCTTGGTCATTTCCCTGCGATTCTATGACACCATGTTTATGGATTCTATGTTCTGATACTTCTTCTACTGTAAGGTCTAAGTTTTCATCAACTGTTACAGTGGGCAGTGTATTTTTTTCAAGTTCCAGTGTTATGTATCTATGCAGAAGTTTGAGGTCTTGCGCGTTACCTATAAGTATGTTACGTATATTTAACAAAACAGATAAAACTACTTTAAGATGCTGAACAGTTTCTTCGTCATCGTAAATGGTCTCTAGATTTTTTACTTTTAACTCGCTTATGTCCATTAGGGCTGAGGAGGTGAGTAAATCTCTAAGCTTACTGACACAATAGCGGCAAATATGCTTCATTATAAGTTCCGATAACTCGAAGTAACTTATTTCATATATCTTTCTTATTCTTTTTACTAGTTCTTTGTTTTTTGTTGATTGGTCTATCCAACCTTTTACTGCTTTATGAACTATCATCTTTTTACCCTTTCCATATTCTACATAGTTATCGTCTCTGTTAGTATCCAAACTTGAAAAAATATCTTTTAAGGCTGTTTTTATTTTGTCTAATACTTCATAAAACTCTTTCTTATTATCTTCTACATTTTCATCTTCATTTGTATCATTTAGATTGTTTATATAAGTCAGTGTCAATTCATTTATGATATGCATGTAAGTAATTAGTTTCTCGCATGGTGTTTGCTCTCGTGTTATTCTGAATTCAGAAGCCATGACTAAATATACTATAACAGGAAATGTTTTTTTTAGATTTGTATATTTAATCATGATTACACGTAGACGGAGCCGACATAACTCTACTAATAACTATTCAAAGGTACAGGATACAGTTTCTAATGATGATGCTAGATACTTTATAGAAAAAATAAAGAATAAAAGTCTGAATGCATTTTCGGGAGTTACAACAGATACATCAGACCCAGTAAGTAATATACAAAACTTAGAGGGCAAGCCGCCATTGTTTCAGAATTATATACATTTTTTAGCGAGATATGTTAGATTCATACTTTCAAATATAACTGATACATACGATGTGATTGTTAGTGAATGGATGGCTAAAAATCCTATTTTAGTCGATAAGATAAAGTTTGTTGATTCCAGTAATATAGAAAATGTAATCTTTAAAAATATTATTGAATATGCTGAACACAAGTTAGGACCTGGTATTATTAATAGTGTTATTAATCGTACTTTTACAGATGATGAAGCCTCTAATATTTGGGTTAATACGGAGACATATAATCCGCCGGCTTTAGCTTTTCTAGGCCCTCCAGGTACGGCGAAGACGAATGCCATAACTAGTGCGTTAGCGTCTCTTGCTAAGAAAGGTGAGAATAGACTGATATGGGATTGGCTCCGTTACGATATTACGACGCATGAGGTTACTACAGCACCTCTTGTGCTCCCTGTAGCCAGTGATGTAGTAACCGACAATCCGTTGACTACGGTAGCCCTAATGCGCTCCACAGGTAACAGAGAAATAGATATAGCACTAACAGAAAATATACAAACCAAGACACTGAGTAAAGCGATAGCTACGTTCGCTTACATTTTGAAAGGTGGGCATGAAAATGGACTGATAGAACTACGACCCGAGGTACAACAACAAATCAATAGTAACGTCGTACTAAGTTCTCTAAAGTTAGAAACATGGAAATTTGTTACGACAGAAAAGATAGATGCTAATAATATAGATGAAATAACAAGACCAATAATTGACGCGTTAAATAATAGATTAAAAGGTTTTAAAGCAATAGTCGAAGCAATAGATACATTTGCTAAGAATAATCAAAGTGACAGCGATTGGATAGATTATATTGTAAGCGGACGATATCTTGACCAATCTGTAAAGAATAGACTAGCTGTAGCTGAAAAATATGCCAATGATTTCCGAGAATTATGCCATCTGCTTAGTGATCTTATCGTCTTCGGGCTAACACCAGTAATAGCAGATACATTTATGAACTTCTTTATGAACATGAAAGAAAGTGAAAACAACAAGGAAAAAATAGAAAATAAGGAAAAAATAGAAAATGGAGTTATGTACATATACCATAAGATACATAACGACTACTTACATAGAATTATCAGCCGTGTATTTCTATTGTATGCTCTTTTTAATATTGGTAAAGAACAAAAGAAAATAAGTGAATTATTCGCAAAATTGATAAGCACATTACAAGACGGATTAGAAACTATGTTGCAAGAATATGTAAAATGGATTTCACCTGAAGGTAATCAAGAATACTATGACTTAGAAGTAGAATATAAAAATGATATACCAGATATAGGCAAAAATAAATATATATACTATGACAATTTTAATAGATTTTTACTCAAAATGGAATTCAATAGTGGCGATGAAGAGTATAGATATAGAAAAATAGATGCTTTATTTATAGAAAATGTCGTTAGTCGATTTGACGCAGATATAAAACAAATGAGGGAATTTTCTGCTACGAGTCAAGGGTATAAGACTTCCAAGATTGCAGCGAAGAGTTACGATAGGGTAGCGGAAGGAGGTAGCGATAGACACTTTGGCGCAAATAGGTTGAGCTTTGTTGATGAAATAAGCATAATAACAGATACGATAAATGATGTAGACGAAATAAACAAGTATTATAGTAACTCTCCAAACGCAGATCTTAGAACAACTGCTCAGAGGTTAGGGGACAGCTTTGGTAGGCGATTCTTAAATCTTGCTGATAACGACGCCAGCACAGTCCCCTACCATTTAAGCGTTGTTTTCAGTTTCATAGATACGCTAGTACGGCTTTTTAATGCTGATGCTGGCGAGATAGAATGGGAACCAGCTGAATATAAAAATGAGATAAGCAGATTTAAGAGTTCCTTAGAAACGTTATTTAGAAAGTCTTTGAGCATAATTACTAGTAATCCTAAGATAGGGTTTATCACGGGAAATGAGAACTTAATGGAAAAGCCACAAAGTAAGAATATCGATATTTTTGAGATAATAGCTGATTATGTCTTAGCTAGACTTGGTGTAGTTGAAAGTGTTTATACACCTGGTGCTGTTTATAGCTTTCCCGCACCTATTCAAGTCTTTTTGAAGAAGGCGCGAGATAGTTATATAAAGGTTTTGAATGAAACTAAGATAGACCTCGACAACCCAAATCCTAATGTAAGCCTTCCGATGTATGTTCTTTTTATAGACGAGATTCTAACTAAGTTGACAAAGCAGGACTTTACTTTCTGGCTCAATATATGGAATGGTTTAGTTAGTCCTAATACTGACATCAATCAAGCACTTCCGCCTAACGTGTGTTTTATAGTCGCTGGTAACATGCCTAAGGACTGGCGTTTACTGGAACAAGCTCTACTACAGCGTGCAGTGGTCGAATTAGAACAACCAGAAGATGAAGAGGGGACGAAAACCAGTTACGGACCCAGTGCAGATACCCTCAACGCCCTTGGCAGTAGAATAAATCTTTATCTAGTTACATACGACTACAGCTATCTGATGCAAACAGACGATAGCACAATCAAGAAACGTACTAACTTATTTATTACATCGTTAGTAGAAAAAGTGCTTGACAATACATTCTCTAATAATAATTTAGTACTATTAGATACCGCTATAAATATTATAGGTGGGTTTTATGACTATTATAAAGTTATTGTATCTAAACGGCTGAGTGCAGTCAAAGAGCAAAACAACGAAGAACTGGCAAGACTGCATGCCTATATCGCTAGCCTGACAGCGAGAGCTAATATAACACCATACGATATAAATAATGTTGAACACAATAGAACTATATCACAACTCATCTATTCAAACCACAAAGGCAACATTACGAGTACAACTTATAAAGATATTCTTGACAAAGCTACAAAACTAAACTACTTATTTAATAGTACAGTATTCGGTAAGTCTATATACAAGCATATGCTTATACATTACTTTAAATCTAATACACATGAGGCGATATATTTTAAGCGCATGATAACACTAGTATTATCACCAGTTGTTTTACATTTGTCCTTTTTACATGCCTATCTAACCTGGAATAATATGATGCGCAATATTGCCGACGATTTATTTAATATGGGATCAAGTCAGTTCGATGCTGATAAAGCCTCATACTACGAAAATATAATGAAAATTATAAAGGATTCTGCTGTTTTGATTAATTTCAATATTACAACAAAAGATGCAATGTTTGGTAAATTAGACTTAATGACAAATAATGATTATATAATGGATAGAATAGTTGACTTGGTGTTTGAAAGAAAAGATGGTAGTAATCTTGAAAAAGTATTAAGTGAGAAGAAGGACGTAAGATATTGCCATCCATACGTGGGAGCTTTTATAGGATTACTAACCCTAGCATTCTATAACTATATAAAATATATGAAGAAATTTAACTCCAATATTTCAAATAGTATTTTGAGTTTGTGGAATAATATAAAGACTAATATTCAGAATAGTTTAGATCAAAACAATCTCGGGGCGAAGAATAATTTTAAGGTTTTGGGAACGAACATAAATAATTACTTTATTGACGAAGATCGTAAAATATCAGATGTAATTTTTGAAAAATCAAAGAAAACTTCGGATAACGCGGTTGAAATAAAAGTAATAGCATTTGATAAAAATATCTATAAGGGCAGCTTGGAAATTAGTGGACGTTCAGTGGAAATGCCTTACGAACGTAAAGGTACCGTATATACCGATGCTATTGCAGTCAAAATTCAGAAAACAGGGGAAGGAAATAATAGTATAGACTATCAGGATATAAAGGCTATAAAGGCTTTGGTAGAATATACTTTTTATACCTATGTGTATAAGATGAGAGAAGGAAATATCGATTCAGCTTCTTTAGTTAATTATGTTCTGGGTTCAAGTAGTATTCCAACGCCTATTGTTAGAAATCTGATGGCAAGCTTTTTTAGCTCGCCTAAGGAGGGGCACGCTTTCACCATTGAACCTCTCCGTGAAATGGATCGCTGGTTCACTAATGTATCAAGTTCAGTTGTCAGATACGTTACAATTATGTTCATACTCAAACACATACTAACATATGAACACGACGCAAGTCATAATAACAAGTCTAATCTAATAGTAAGCTTTATGAACAGTATAAAGGCTAATATGGATAAAATTAGTAGCAGTATAAAAAACGATTTTGACGCACTGATTAGAGAATTCGCTAGTTTGCTGTATAGATATAAGGAAGCCGTATTTACACCTCTTGCAGACGATAAGCAAGAGTTTCGTATGTTCTCTTATGACTATTATGACACGTCAGGTAGAGCAAAGGGATACGATGGTTATTATATGGATCCCCGCAACCTAATAAACTTCGGAGATTTAAGTTTCATCTCTAAAAATCTCAGGGGTTTAGATATTATAGAAGTGATATCGGGTGATGAGGAAAGGTATATAAAAGAAATCGCTGCGAAGTTTGTGAATAACCTTAAAGAAAAGGATACAATACCTATAACATTCTTGCCTATCCACTTAGTATCGCATTTAGATAATAAAGAATTTAGTTCTCCGACCAAGCTCAAGATTGACCTGTTATCGGGGAGCATTGTCCGCCTCGTACTAGGTCAAGCAGCAACGGGTCATATTGAACAAGATGCCTTCAGATATTTGTTAGAGTCGAGCACAGAAGAAAATGACCCCCGCATAGAATTTTACGATATAAAAGACCTTAATTGTCAGATATGTAGTATTGTGAAAGTTTTATCAGATAATATTAAATACATAGATAGAGAACAGTTCCAAGATTTAGATCCTATTATTCGAGAGCTATTAGACATAAATAGCACTATACAAACAACCTGGAATGGTAAAAATCTGATAAAAGCGTTAGAGGAAACTAATAAAGGTTATCAAAATATTGAAAAAGCATGGAAAGACATAAATGACGGCATATTTACTGAACTCAGAAGAAGTCAGAGAAAATACCCAAGTGTGGTAGATTACTTAAACCTTTGGGACAATAAAGAGAAACAGAAGGAAATAAAAGATTTCTTTTATAATCTATTAGTAGTACTTAGGAAGAGAAGCGCTGATAAAGATACAGATGATGCTAACAAACTCATTAATACACTCAATACATATATACAACAAGCAGCTCAACAAGTAGATCAAAAAATAGATGAGATGATTAAACTGGATGAGGACAACAAACCATTGCAAAAAATAAAAAATCTATTAAGTACATTAAAGGAAGATAGCAGCCAATTAGATAACAATATAAAAAGTGAGATACAAAGCATTATTGATGAAATTCATAAAGAAAACGTCAGTGCAGTAGAAATAAAATATTATAAAAACGAAGTAATTGAACGCAATTTTAAAATTCTAAATCCTCTTATAAAATATGGTTTTGCGATACTTTTGTCTAATATACTTTTAAAAATACAATATGGTGAATTACAAGACTACCTTACAGATATTTACCATTCTTTTAAAGCAAGTTATAAAAAAGTTAGTTCAAAAGATGATGATTACGACGATAAGAAATATTTTGATATATTCGTAAGATACATATTTTATGACATAAACAGGGGGGATATTGGAGATCAAAACAAAAAAATAGAGCTTAATGTAAATCTGGTCGTTATGCATGCTCCTATAACGTCTAACAGTTCATCCAATGGTATCCCTCTTGTTACGCCTGTCTTTACTGGCAGCGACCAAGGAAAAACAAACGTAGAACAGGAAGGTAATACCATCAAGGGTAGGCGGGTCTATACTCAGTACGAGTATATGGACGATGCTAATGGGGTTCCCACCCTATACTGCGATGTTCACCACATGCCTATAAAAGGCATACGTGATGTTGATGGTTTTCTCCATAAAGTTGAGCCTACTATGGATATTGCTTCTAACGATAATGATGCTAAGTTAGGACAAAAGCGTATAGCCTATAACGACATCATGTTCTTAAGAGACTGGGCCGAACCCCGCTACGCCTTTGCGCCTTCTGTCTTAGTAAATGCGCTACTAATAGTCGGCACATACCTAGTACAAAATGTTTTACTTGGAGGTAGTGTGGATTCAGAGTTGTTTAATAGATTATTACCATTTGTGATTACTAACATGTATGAATACTATTATGAAGATGCAATTAAGGCATATGGCACAGATGAAGCTGGCGTAGAAAAAATTCTAGACAGGATTAGCGAGAATACATACAAAAAGCCAATTCATCCACTAGTAGCGGCTATGGTATTAGCTCTAAATAGAAATGATGAAAAAATCAAAAAGAGGTTGAGAGAAGATTATGGTATTAAGGCTTCTAATGAAAGTAATACTTATTCGAGACGGGATAGTTTCATGCGAGACCTACGGCTCAGGTTTTACTCAGTCCAAACGGTATCAGCTGTTAAGTACAATATGTACAGTCTGTACGAACCTGGCATTGTTATTGTATCTGAGCAACAATCACCGAACGAACAGCATGCATAACTCTAACTAGTGTATCAATCAAGCTAATCAGAGAATTAGTTGGATAGTAGGCAGATGTAATACCAGTATACCGCTTGTCATTCGTCATATCTCGCATAATGTCTAATATAAAAGATATATTCTTAATGTTTTTTATTGATTTGAATGCTGTCTTAAGATTTATTACTCTGTTATTTTTCATTGTATTTTGCAGGTAGCTGAATGCTCTTGTAAATTTGTCTCTTTGATATTCTCTATTTAGCCTATGTTTGCCGCCGACGGATACGACTGCGACGCGAGACATAAGTTTAGCCGCACGTTCGTTTAAGAAGATTTTTCGTTCTATATCTACTTCTTTTTCGGCTATCTGGCGTAGTGTGGCAGCTCGTAACTCCGCCTTATGACGCATACTCTCCTCAGGAACAATACTACAAAAGCCATCTTTTATAAGCACACCATCACATCGGCCCAAGCATCTTGCCAAGTCCCAAGTGCCATAGGGATAAATAACCTCAGCACCCGTAATATAAGCTATATCGTGCATGACTTCTAACATCCTATCCCCATCTATCCCCATCCGAACTGGATAGACTTTACAAATGTTATTAGATACTAAGTACGCAAGCATCTGATGGAATTGTGCTCCAAAGGAAGAGGCGATAAGAAGAATAGGGATACCCGTATTGCGATAGAAACGGCAGAGCTTGTCTAAAGCCACTAAATCCCCATGCTCACCAGCATATAGCATTACATACGGCGTCTCTAAAACAGTCTGCCTAGCAAACGGATCCTCTATAAACTCCTTAGCAACATTAGGAGAATAAAAAGAATACCCGTTGATGGGCGTAATAACAACCTCCTCGTTGTCAATCAAAGAATACTCTAACGCATAAAAACCATCTGCTCCAATAGTATTATATAACCTAACTAAACCATCTATAAGCACATTATTAAGCTGAAAAAGTTCAGTAACATGCTTCAAAACACTATCAAAATCATTGAAAGACATTGAACTTTTTATTATTCTTTCACTAATCTCTTTCTTTATATTGTCTAAATCTTTATCTTCTATATAACAATGTTCGTTATTTTCTATTGCTTCTTCTCTCTTTATTTTGTATGCTAATGAGGCCGCCATATAGTTATAAAGAGGAAGAATTTCGCGATGATAGTAAGAAAAATATAATTCGTTTTCTGTTATTGCTGAAACAATGTATCTTGCATCTTTAGTAGTGAATATTTTTTCGTATCCCATTAGAGTACCAGTTGAGAAAACAGCGACATGGCCGTCCAAGCAGTACAACATTTGCCCTTCATTGAGAAGGACAGCCTCAGACAATGAAACAAGCTCTCTAACCTCGTCTATCGGATTTTTCATGTTAACTATACGCGATCGAAAGTATCTTTACTAAGATATGCAAAACTTTGACCTTCTAGACTTTTTAAGTCGTAACTACATCAGTCTGGGCACTTTAGCTAATCAAAACATGTGGCGCTCGTACTGCTACGGCGACCCCAACATCTGGTGGTGGCACCTCAGAGAAGAAACAGAAATGCCATTTGGAAACATAACTTATTACTTTACAGCAAATAACAGATATCGCGTTTCTTTAACACTAGTATTTAAAGGCGGAAGTCCTATAGGTATAACATACTACCTTTACATAGAGGATCTAAATTTATCAAAAGTACATGTGTATGTTTCGGCATTTACTATTTTTCAAAACACATCTACATGGTTTAGTAATATTTCTGCAAACAATAATACAGATAATATTAATAATAATACTAATAATAATATGTCTCAAAACCATAATATACCCAATAATATGTTTCAAAACCTTAATATAGAAATTCTTGATGATAATGGTGATTCACTTCATTCTTATACATGGGACGCTGACATGGTAATACTGAGAGGTAAGCAGCTATTTTTGCCATTTATCGCCTATGATACACCTGTAGCAAATACTCTTTTGATATTTGACAAAAACGCTGCCTTATTATATTTATACGACTCAAGCAAGACAAGAGAAGTAATATTATACTTTTTAGCTTTTTCTGAACAGTCTAACAGTATAGTAGGCATGGAGTACAACATAAGTGAAGTTACTAACATAACCAACGCGGCTAATCCACCATCTATTAACCTCGCTAATGGACTTAATAATACACACACTTACATATATAATATGATAGGCAGTATGAATAATGTTAGAATATATATAAATAATAATAATATAACGTATCGTAATTTTTATGCATCCGATAGCAATTTAGTGAGGCCTTTGGGTACTGATTTATCATGGACCATCCTTTTCTTCTTCAGGCCGACGCCTGTCTCGTGCTCGGATCCTACAAATTGTAGTCTGCTTTTGCCTGTTAATAAACACTTCACAGGGCGACATGTTCCAGTTACAATATGGAAGTTAATAGATGGTCTCTACTTATCGGTAAATTGCGAAGATGAAAAAACTTACCTATTTATTCTATTCGCACAGATTGCATCTTCCAATAACCAATTCTTTCTAGAATTATACGGTGATTCCACAAGATTGATAGTTGGCTCAAGTTATAACTTAACATACCCCTTAGGAAGAATAGATTTATACAATAATGCTGTTGTGTATGAGAAATATTATAATGCCACAACAATGACTCGAAATTCCTGTGGCATCCAATTCAATTCACTATTCCATTATCATGGCAACAATACTGAGCCCATTATATGGCTATTCCATTACGATAGCTCAGGTAACAGCGCTAAATCTTATACAATTTACACTGAAAATATGCATGATTATAATGATTTTATAACGGATGATTACATTATATCAAATTGGTGGATGTTTGGCATATATGATCAAATGGTCGTTGCTTCGCAGACAACATTTAGTTTAGCATCTTATCTACCAACTAGTGATTATCACACTCATCTAGCTCAATTTTTCATTTTCAACACTCTTGCTCACACAGCGCCGCAGGTTGTCAATGGCAGTTGGAACTACATGCATTACTTGCGATTTGTTTTAGACGATTACACTTCCTCAAATCTACGTATACCCCTTGCGATTGTAGAAGGTGATATAAGAAGAAGCAACATCAAACATCGTGAAATAAGCATTGATAGGATGTCGACAAGTCAGAGGTATCCTATTGTTCAACTACGTTCACTATCCAAAGCACACATGCCCGATGTCGTCTTAGACGGTTACATAGCGTCCCTAAACGCCGACGCAGGCAAAAATGAGGACTCCACCTTCGGTACCCTAATACCTTACTACGACCTAAAAGAGGCCAAAATACAAGAACCACATCCAGAATGGTACTTCCGCATCCACATCCACGCTGGAACATGGTATTATATCTTCAACAACATAATGTCCGTCAACAACAATCAAATGAGAACCTACAGAATACAGCACAATGATGGTAGTCTGCGTATAGTGTTAGATGTTGGGGTATACTTTGAGATTATAACTGCACGTGATAACAACAAAAAATACACAATTGTATACGCTGACATATTTCCTTCTGTATATTGGTGTCATGGAAACAATTCTTACGAGTTTCTAAATGTAAATGTGGAATGGATACAATGTAGGTATAGTATGCCTGGTAGTAATATGATCAGAGTAAGACCTAATAATAATACAGTAATAATAGAACAGCCAGTCGCGATATAACGAGAGCGGACTGCTCAACCTTTTGCAGTCGATCTTGATGATTGAGTGCATGATAACTTTTTAGGTAGCTGTGAGTATCACTTATTTCGATAAATTAGTATATTTACGTAGCATGCGACGCAAACCGACGCTAAAAGCGTACAAATATCGTATTTACCCTACTGAGGCGCAGGCAGTGTTCTTTGCTAAGACTTTTGGATGCTGTCGGTTTGTCTGGAACAGGATGCTGGACGAGAAACTTCTCGCTTACAAGAAGAAGGAACGCATTCCACGCGTCATACCCGCCAAGTACAAAGAGGAATTCCCGTTTCTCAAAGAAGCAGATGGTCTTGCTCTTTGCAATGTACAACTACAACTTGAGAAAGCGTTCCGAGACCATTTCAAAAACCGAAAACACTTCAAGCTACCGAAGTTCAAAAAGAAAAGAGACAAACAATCGTACACTACAAACAACACGTATGACTCAATAAGAGTAGATTTTGAGAAAAGGCTGTTGTACTTACCAAAAGTAAGAGAAGGGATAAAGATTGAACTACACAGAAAATTTGATGGTAAGATCAAGTCTATTACTGTAAGCAAAACGAATGATGGCAAGTACTACGCTTCTATTTTGGTAGAAACTCAGAATCCGAAGAACAAAGTTGTAGAGCCCAAAAGCAAAGCTTGCGGGATAGATTTAGGACTGGAACACTTTGTTACTGTTACCAATGACTTCGGAAGTCACAAAGTTGAACATCCGAAGTACCTACTGAAGGCTGAGGAACGATTGACAAGACTGCAAAGGTCTCTCTCACGAAAACAGAAAGGCTCAAAGAATAGTGAAAAGGCAAGATTGAGACTTGCGAGGCAGCACGCGTACATCGCCAGCGCTCGCAATGACTTTTTGCACAAGTTGTCCAAAGCCATCATTGACGAAAACCAAGTCGTGGTGGTAGAGGACATCAACGTGAAAGGCCTGCTGAAATCAAGACTTGCCAAGTCCATTTCTGACAGCGGATGGTCAAAGTTTGTGTCTTACCTCAAGTACAAAGCAGAATGGTATGGGAGGACTTTCGTTCAGGTAGACCGCTTCTTCCCATCCTCAAAACTTTGCCACCGCTGCGGGTATAAAAAAGAAGACTTGGCACTACACGAAAGGATTTGGACTTGTCCCGCGTGCTGCGAAACGCATGATAGAGACGTAAATGCGTCTATAAACCTTTACCTCGTAGGGTTAGGACGACCCGAAGTTAAGCCTGTGGAGCATGCTCTGGTGGATGACCGTAGCCCCAACGGGTTACCTAAAAAGCCATCATGCGCAGAAACAGGAAACTCAACTGAAAAATGTTGAGCAGTCCGCTGCCAGTTTTTATTAATGGTTTAGTCATTCCTGATGGTTTTAGGGCAGTTGCATTTAAGCGTTCTACTGAAGACAGGTGGTATGTAGAAGAGGAGATTTTACAGATTCGTTATAGGGAACCTAACGCTGGGTATATATTTAATAATGTACTGAATGCGACTCCTTCTTTAGCTGGTGCTGGTGTGTATGATGATGATTATCCAACCGAAGAGGGTTACTTTTGGGTTAGAGAAAGAACGGCTACGATAAATGGCATTACATTCGTATCTAACTCGCTAAAAGATAGATTTGGTATAGTATCCATTAGACTATCTTCTAAGTATGCTTTTAATTCAAGTTATTCTGGGCCTAGGGCAGTAGCTTTTGCCAACGAGGATTATATTGTAGTTATTATGTTACACGATGCTAATACTAATGATTTTCTTAACGCGTTGAGTAATCCGTACATTGCCCCGACTTATTTTACTGGGCATACGCCTACGCCTCTTATCGTACCCGTCTATACTATCACCGCTAATAGTACAGCATCGGCGTTTACTACGCAGTTATATATTCCTGACTGGCGTGGTGAGTCCGTCAATCTGACCGATCACATCTTCTTAGAAACACGAGATTATTATCATTACTATATTGACTTCGCTGACTATATGAAGACATTGAAGAACCGTATGGAGCAACACCTTCGAATACCTGTTGTGCCTAAGTCTCAATACTTCAATAGCGAGTTTGCTGATAAGAGTAAAAGAGGCCTAAAATCTAATGAACTAGCATTCATTGTATATACTATAGATTACCAAGATAAGCATGAGATAGCGCTTTATCGTCATAGAGGGCCATGGGAAACACATCACTGGGTCTCAGCAAGAGTTAACTTTGAATTCCACAGTTCAGATTTTCTTATATATCGTGGGTTTGTGATTGACTTTAACTGGTTTGTTAAGGTGACGAACACCATCCCGTCGGTACAAGTTTTTGGCCCAGGAACTGATGCCTCAAATGCCGAGGGCTATTATGCCTCAATCAAGTGGAGCGTAGCCGAAGCCGACTGGAACTTACAAGAAGACATTGACGAAGTCAACTCTTCAAAAGGCTACTATAACTACCAATACGACTTTGCCGCTGAGATATACTACTTCTGGATACGCCCTAAGATGGCTAACGCACAGATAGAACAAATACTAGCTGTATTTACAGAACCAGCACCAATGGATTGTGAAAGTATAAGAAACGTGGTTACTAGAATCAACTGGCTTACATCAGGCAATAACCAAGTACCAGAACCTACTCAGCTAAACCCTTATAATCATTTTTACTTGTAGCCATAAACTCTTCAAATACACTTTGTATGAATTCCTTCATACGACTATCTTTTTTATAATCATTTCTATTCTTTCCGTCTAATCGGCTTTTAACCTTTATGTATGCATTAGGATTTTTCATATACTTCCTGCATACAGTAGCCACAACAACTCTTATATTAGCCCAGTTAGACCTATATTGTGTGCGACCATAGGAATTGTTTTCGGATAGCGTTTGCTTTATTACATTGAATGCCATTTGACGTGCATTGTCCTCGGTATCTTCAATGCTTAAGTACGCTGTCAGACTTTTATAATAAAGGTACTTAATCTTACGAGCAACCGCATCAGATAATTCTCTAATAACCTTAGGCCATAAATCACGATCTATATACTCCGCTCTATTCATGAAAAAGAAATGAACATGCACACAGACATAAACCAACGAATCAATATCTATATATCCATCCCTATGAAGTTCAAAAAAAGGATAGAACAGTTCCAGATACTGTTGTTTGTTGTAAGATATTTCTTTTTCTATACTTATCTCTTTATCATTATGTTCTTGACTATCCTGTTCTTCGTATTCTTCTTCATTGCATAGGTTAACCTTTTGTAATAGACTAAGTACTTCTTCTGGTGTATAGTCATTGTCTGAGAACGCTTGTATAAAAGTAGATATACTGACTTCGCGTAAGTTTGCATATTGCTGCTGCGAGTTTTTTTTGATTGTTTCTAATATAGCTGTCTTAGGCTCGCTACCCTTGATGACTTTCAAAATAAGGTTTATAGCATGCCCTAAGCGTTTCTTATCCTCATATTTCTGTATCTCTTCCTGTATAGGCCTACCCTCTCTTAAAGTCTCGCTAATTTCAAAAATAGTAGTAATAACGTCGCCGAATGAATCTCCTAATACCTCATCATTATAGATGCTATTAACAAATCGCTCATTTCTGCTGTTGGATATAAAATTAATTATTTCTTCAACAGCCTTACTAAACATACTATTCATCGTGCTCATAATCGTATATGTTTTTGATTTGATTCACATGATTCATTACTGGATCAAAATATATTTTAGGAAGGTTTGTATAAACTGTATAACCTGCACTCAAATTATCTAACACCCTTAATATTATTTCTCGCCTAAAGTCAACATCTTCAGTGAACTGTACTATGTCAAATAATAGAACATCGTCGTTATTATCAGCAGCTTTTTGTAATATCTTATCTATATGAGGTCTTAGAACCCGCATCAGCTTATTCTCGTTGGATAGTATTGGGAGCAGAACTATTTTTTTCATTGATAGCTCGTATAATCTTCTCCTCGACCGACTTAGGTGTAGTATATATAACTTCCATGCCAGCGGCCTTAAAAATGTCTATGATAGCTTCGGGTTTGAGCTGTAGGCGCATCTCACTAATCAGTCTCGACATGATAGACTTGTCTTTGGAAGCCAAGTTCAGAAATTGCTGTAAGTGAGCCAATGTTATTTGCGAAGTGTTGTCTAATACAATAGCCGGATAGAAACCATTACGCATATAGTTCTTATCGTATATAATAATCGATGCTACTTCGTCATCAATCTTTTTATCGTTAAGTATCTCTAATAGTAATAATGTATGAGTAGGATAGTTACTAAGACGGAGTGACAGGTGATGCTCGTAAGAGAGGTCTTTATCGACCTCCCTTACGAGCGCCACTGACCTGAGGGGATTACTAAGCACGACGATGAATGTACTCACCTTATTGGTCTGTTTGGGTTGTTTTCACTATCTCCTGATACGCTTTATAAAGTGTCTCAATGTTATCTTGATCGCTCAGGTATTCTATAATAGCGTTCTGAGTTTCAGTTGGGATGGTAGGGTCTGTCAGTTTAGCTTGCGATATATTTAAAGTTTCCCTTAGGCGGTTACCCAGAAACTTCATAAAGTCGTTGTCGTTATTCTGTTGCACGTGTATTTTTGTAAGTAGTTCTCTAATTTTGCTCGCGTTGTCTTGTATCTCATTGTTCTCATGTTTAGGTGGATTGGCAACTGGTTTAGGTTTATCGGCCACAAATTTAGTGACTCGGTCTGGCTCGCTGGCACTGCGATTATCGTTAAGATACTCATCTTCGCCGACAAAGTTATCTACACTTATAGCCATCTTGATAGCTACAGAGGGGAAATATAATGCCAACCCTTGACGAAGCGCTTGCTTACAAAGCATTACCGTAAGATTAGGATAGCTGCTAACGGATTGCTTATCCTTCATACGCTCTAAAAGAGCCAAATCACTTACGAAAACTGTAAAGTCCAACGAGCCATCTACTCCCTCAACATAAAACTTAACTGTAGCGCTTTTAAGATTACCGTTTTCAGTATCAACTTGAAAACGATAATACTTTATGTTTGCATGTTTCATGAATATATCGGCTAGCAGGAGATAGTGTGGGTATACGACGAGTGTGCCGACCGAAGCATTAGGTATGATGTATATTTTATCAACAGCGTCTTTCGCTTCTGGAAAGTTCTTAATGAAGATCGCTACACGGTATAGAGCATAAACTAAATCCGATTCACTAATAATAAAGCTCTGATTGGGTTTAGCCTGCCATTTACGAATTTGGGCTTCGTTAAGTTTTAGTATCGTGTAAAGGCGATCAAACATATCATTCAAATCTCTTCGGTGCTCAGGCACTACTCGTTCCTGAACTTTGCCATCGGGGGATTCAGTGGTTACGAGGTATCCCTGTGCACGGGCATACTTCCATACAGCTTTTTTGACGATCAATTTCCAGTTGTCACGGCCAACGCCTGTGCCTTTATCTTGACTTTGATACTTGTTCGGAGCACGAAACGGATGCGTGCTCGACCTCATGTTGTTTTGTTGGGCGTTCATACCGACCATGCCGTCGAAACCGCAAGGGAAAATCTATCTTGCCAGGTCACTTAAACTATACAAAACTGTACACATTTTGTACAGTCGTCCCTTGACCTGGGAGAGGGACTAGCCCGTTTCGCCGCTCCTACTCAATCCCCTGTGAGGAGCACCCTCTTCAAGGGAGAGAAGTCTCTGAAACTCTCAAGGCAGGAGAAGGCGAGGGCTACGAAGAGAACTTGCCAGCTTTTTTGTTCCACCTGAGTGGAACCCCTCACCCGTTCCATCTTGCGGTTGACGGTTTGTTGGGTAGCTGACTCGCTCTCCCCGCTTCCCCGAAAGTATCTGAACGAGGCTATGTTATAAATATACAAATTAGTACAGTAATTAGCAACTTTTGCTAACCACCGCTTTGTCCGCCGTAAAAATTCGGCCGCTCAATACTCTATGTTCATTATTCAGGACTTCTAACATGTGTGGAAGCACAGTATCTAAACCAACAATACTCTGCGTATTATAAACAACAGAAAGCTCTACATGAATAACAACAGACTCCCACATCGCCTTCAAAACTAAATCGTAAGTCTGATTAGCTATTTTGAAACCATAAGATGTCATACCTCTTGCTAATCCAACATTATCCTTTTCCAGAAACATGGCAGGCGCAATAATAGCACCATACAACTCGGGAGATTGCTCAACAGTAGTACTAAAAACATAACTGGCATTAATAAATGCGTTATTAGGCACTTGAGCGTCAATTCTATTGTTCCTAATGAAATCAATAAGGGGTCTGATTGAATCATTACTTATTCTATCAGTAAAGTAGTGATACCGGAGAATTCCAGCCTCATTATAGTATATTTCGTATACTTCTGGATTGTTAGTCCATCGCCAGGTCTTTAGGTTACCTCCCATGTCTGGGATGTTTCTTTCGTCAACAAAAGTTGGTAGTCTCTTAAGTTCATCTACCTTCAGGTTCGGTACGGCCGCAACAACAGCCACAAAACGACGATTAGCCATGAGCTAAAATGTATCGAAACACAAAAAGTAACGCACAAAATAGATATAATGAGATGTGAAAAAAATAAATATATTAGTATATTTAGTCATGCAAAAGGGAAATCCTAAGAACAAAATTGAAGTCAGATCATTTAGTGGACATACATTAAAGAATAGGTATAGAAAAGAACATAGAGGGGATATACTTGTTAATGCACTAGTAGATCAGTCTCACTCGATAACTCGTGGTTACAGATGGTTTAGTGTTGTGCCCAAAGATGGCAACTTAATATTTCGCTTAGCTCAACAACTTGGGCCTAGGCTTGGTAATTCTATAAGTGGAATGCTGACTGCGATGAGTAGACCTTTTAGTATTCTTCTTAGACTTTTGTTTCAAAAAACGACGAAGACAATATGGGTTGGTAGCCCTAATCCTTTCTGGAAAGCCACAATATCTGTAGTTGGATTAGTTTATAAACAAGCTTATCTTACTTTGACGAAAAAATCAGGATTTACACCCGAACAAGCTGATCAGTTGGCTCAAACTGCTGCACGAATATTCTGTAACTTTATGATTACAACTAGAATTGGGTATGAATTATCTCTTTATCAGTATGGCATGATACAATCTGAAGAACCCGAAGAAAGTCAATCTAGTGAAGAAGCTCCTAACCGTGAAACCTTAGTACGAGTGCTTCAGGAATTAGACCCAGAGGTAGCTCGTGAACTCAGCAATGAAGACATGTCTACTATTATGAGTGTTAAAGAGGTTTCAAACCAAATAATAAGATCATTCAGAAGACTAAGAATTAATCAGATACTTGATGAGTTACCATCGGCATTCTATCAAAGAATAGCTTATGCTTTTATGGTTAACAGTCAAGGTTTTAAGTCTATCAACTGGACATTATATGCTAAGGGTACGCATGCATATACTAGTATTATATCTGCTCTTACTGACATTATAGTAAGTCAGGTTAAGAGTATTAGTGGTATAGGATTACCTGTGGCGGGCGAAGTAGCTGTGGCTGCTAGCAGAAAACTCCGTTCCCGCTCTTTCAGTGATGAAATGGACTACGAAGAGGATATGGAAGATTATATAGAAAAAGAAGAATATCTTGGCAGAAAGCATAGAAAGAAGGATGAAGATGAAATGGAAGAACTCTACAGAGACTATGATTACATGTACGATGAAACTTATCAAGATGAATATGTTGATGAAGAAGAATACACTGATGACGAAGCCGAAGAAGTTGAATTGGGTGGTGAATATGATGATTACGGAGAAGAGTACGAAGATTATGGCGATGAATACGATGATGAATATGATGAAAATGAGTATGAATACGAAGAAGCAGATGAAGGAATAGAAGATCTGATAGTAACAGATTTAGAACCAGAAACTAGTGATTATGAATTGCCAGAATACAGTGAAAGCACTCAGATGGAGCCTGTATACGACGAGGATGAAGGGGATGAACAACTCGTAGAAACACTAAAAAGTATAGAGCCTTCTCTAAGTGCTTTTAGATTGGCCGATAAATTCTTAAGAACGCGCAGCTTTTCTGATAGTTTGTCCCTCAAGCGTAAGTTTTATGACTTTTTGGTGAGCGAGTTTGTTAATACTCGTGCTTTTAACAAGAAAGAGGAAAAAGAGATGGCAGAAGCAGCAGCAGAAATAGTAGGTAAGTTAGATGCAGTAGCGGAGGATGTGAAGGATATTCGTACTATGCTGGCGAAGGCTATTGAGGCTATGGATGTAGCTACGGCTGATGAAGGAAGTGAAGAGACTGAAGAAAGTGATGATAGTGGGAGCTCGTGGGATGATTTTTGGCGCAGCGATAGTTCCGATGAAGAAGAAGGGGAAGGCGGGGAAGAAGATGAAGGGGAAACAGATGAAGCGTCTGATGAGGCGGAAAGTGATGAAGAGAGTGAAGATGAGAAGGGATATAGAAGTTATTATGCTAGGCTGCGCAAGTATAAGAAGCGCAAGATGCGCATGCCTAAAAACGCAGCAAAACCAACTAAGAAACCAAAAGCTAAAGGGATATGACGAGAAAACTACAACTAAACCTCCAAGAACTTAGGGAGGCAGAAGAAGAAAAGCTGAGAGCGGAAGAAAGCTTGCGTAAATCCACGCAAGCTGAAGCCTTGCGCAGAAAGGAAGTAGAAGACGAAGAAGAAGTTGAGGAACTTCTGCGCTTTGATGATGAAGAAGAGGATAAATTCTACAGTTCTAGTGACGATTTAGACAGGTTAGTAGCGCAGAGTGTCGCTCGCTTCTTCTCCAGAGCACAAAATCTCAAAACTCGGTAAGCTATGAGAGCTAAACTACTGATAGAAAAGGCACTTAAACAGAAGGCCTTCGTAGGTGCCTTGATGCAAAGCTCGCTAGGGAATCGCGAGTACGCATCTTACCGACTTTCGGAATACGTGAAGGCCTACAGCAATCAGGATTCGTACGAGAAAGCTTCGTTGGAAAGGATGTTTTCGGCATTGCCTGGCTCAGCCACCACGCGCGGATTCCCCAACTACGGCGTCGTCTTGCAGCTTGCATCGCTTCTGGCTAATGTGTCGTCTTTCAGTGGTTTCTTGACCATTGAGAAGACAATTGAACAACCTAACTTTGTGCTTCATTTCTTAGACTTGATTGGGACCAATGTGAGAGATAATGGACAAACTTCGCCAGTCTTCCCAACGGTTGGACCCACGAGATATGATAATAGCGCATATGGCTTACAGACTCACGTTTTGACTAGTAATACGGCTAGTATAAGCATTGATAATGATACATTTCGTGCCGCTGCTGGCATAGACGTTAATATTGCTATACCACCTGTTATGCCTTATACTATTAGGATTGTCGTTAAAGCTTACAATGGCACAAATCTGGTAGCTAGTGAAGTCTTTACAGATAACGGGAACCGAGTTCTTGTTAATCTAGGTTTATCTGGTGGCACGATTAACATAACTGCGCCTGCTAGCCCGCCGCATATTGATAGATATGGTAATCCAGCGCTACCACCGACTTCGATTGGTCAATGGGATTTTGCATTGCGGCCGATTACGATAACGGCAGCTGCAACCTTGGGCGCTACTAGCATGGAAGTTCAGTTATCGTTTGCTTTCAACTATACGGAACCTATCTACTATCCTGGTCAAGAGCAAGATGAGCGGTTTACGTTGAGTCTGACTCGCGTTGTTGCCGTCAATACCAAACCCGCAAAGCTTACTATTGAACTCAATAAGCAAGAACTAGCGGCTATCTCTAAGAGCATGGCGCAAGACTTGCAACCTGTTATTGTTCAACGTGTGGGCGAGATATATAATAAGATGGTAAATCGTTATATTGTCCGTAAATACATACAAAGATTTATAGACTCTATTAATTTCAGTAATGTCGTAACCATTGATCTTGGGTCGCCTCTGGGAGGGCCTGCTGGTGCTACTTTGCCGCCTGATTCGTCCTTTAATCAATATATTCCAGTTTTAGATCGTATGCGTGGTGGATTTGAAAAAGTACGGCAAGAGCTGCATAGAAAGAGTTACATTGCGAATAAGCCAACGGCTCTCTTGGTTAGCCCTAAGCTTGCCTATTTCTTGGCTAAGTCCATAATGGTAGAGCAATCTCTCTGGGTGGAAGAGAAAGTTACTTATATCAACGACTTGTTCGGTTATTACATTGGCATTCCAGTTCTGGTACATACCGAACTAGAAACGCTTGATGCAGCTTTTGAGCAATGGGCTAGAACATCGGGTCAGACCCCGCCTCGTCCTATGGATGGTGTGAGCAATTATGTGACGGCTGCTGTTGGTTTTGCTGTGGCTGTCTTGCCAGATAATAATCTCGCTCCTATGGTGCGTGCCACTTTCTTGCCTCCGACGAACACACCTACGGTCGCTAACTTCAATAACCCGCTGCAAGAAGCATTTAGTATGTTTTATCAAGAAGAGGTGGATGTGGTAGCACCAGAACTGGTTGTGCCATTCGCAGTAACGAACATGCCAGTAGCTTAATTCTAGTTCTACAATATAAAAATCATCAGGGGGGCTAAAGCCCCCCTGAGTTTTTTTAATAAGAATAGCGTCTAAAACTTTATTTTACTATATCAATCATCTTCTTCTGTCCATTCTTCATCATCCCAATCCACCTCTTCATCTTCCCATTCTTCATCATCCCACTCGTCGTCTTCCCATCCGTCGTCATCATCCCACTCGTCGTCTTCTTCTATTTCTTCTACTTCTTCTTCCTCTTCTTCTTGTATTGCTACATCTGGTGCTGAGCTAAATGGGTATTTATCGCTTAGCTGAAAAACTGTGAAATTGGTTTTAGTAAGTTCGTCGTTTTCAGTAATCTCTACTGCCGACCTAAGTACTTCCTGTGTCATAACTGAAACGATTATTTATCGAAATTTAGCAAATTTGGTCGTGAAAGTAGTTTTAAGAGCGTCAGAAGTGAGCAAAATAGTATTCAAGCAAAAACCGCCTTTTGGACATACAGGTTATTCAAGTATAGACTTAATGAGTGCAGGTAAATTTATAGAGAGTTATTTAGTAAATCAAGTTGGTGGCGTTGTAGGATTAAATATCAAGTTAATAATGAATAAGGAAAATGTAATAAAAAAAATATTGGAAGTAGGCGATATAGATGTTTATATTAAAGGTAGAGCTGATGGTAGGGCCTACGCGACCCACTTGATGAATAATAAGCTAATAAGATACGATTACGTTATAGAAGTGAAGCATCTTATTACGCAGACGATAACCAATAAAGAGAATATAATACAATATTATAAGCCACAAGTACTTTCATATAACATACTTTACAATCTTCCTGTAATATTTTATGCTATTTTAAGAGATGGTCTTATATTTGAGGTATTTTATTATAATGAAAAAGAGATAAATAGTTTTAAGAAGGCTATAGCGGATTATGTGATAAGTAAATCATCTACATTGAGACAATAAATGTAATAGGCTTCAAAGGTAGCCGTGTGAAGCAGTCCATAGTAGATGACCGTATTACCTGCGGGCTACCTAAAAAGGTATCGTGTAGCGAACAGGAAGTCTAACAGTAGACTGTTAGACACTCTGCACTTCTGTAGCTGTCATTGCCCTAACCAGCGATAAGTCCGATTTAATAAATAACAACGCTAAATTCTCTGCATCATTACCGTAGGCTATCAAGTATGTAACAGCTATCAAATCTTTAAAACTATCAACTGATAATAGCCCTAGTACTGTATATCGTTTTGTCGTAATATCTATACTATTCCTGTTATGTCTAATACTAATAAGACGTTTAGTGGTTTCATTATACGCCATATCTAAGTCCCCTACTCGATCCACATTAAGTCTATAAAGTAAAGTTTTAGACATGCTAAGTCGTCGGAGATTCCTACTTTCTAGCACATTAGATAATATAATGATTTCACTAGGATGTGTTTCAATATGGTGCAGTACCTCAAAATTAAAATTATTATGTAACATTCTAAGCGAAAATACTCCTATATATCTTGTTGTATAAATCACATAAGTAGCGAATATGTATAATGTGTCTGACTCAATATCAAAATAATGGTTTATCAAGTTAAATTCATCTTCATTGACGTCAACTTCGTAGCCTTTGACACGAGTAATGGCTTCTGCCAACGACTCAGCTATATTAACGCAGTAACGCACATCACATAACTTGTCTTTATTACTACTACTATCTCCGAAATTTCCTATGCAGTCTGAGTGTTTGTTACTTTTGAAAATAAAGTGTATTTTCTTGAGGTCTATGACTAATATGGTTGCCGTTTCCAAAGACAAAAATATTAGCTTGTCTTGCTTTTTAGAGTAATATTGTATATATTCTGTTGAACGCAAAATATTACAATATTCACATTCCCAAAACCCTATTTTATTTTTCTCTGTGTCTATAATAACTAAATTTTGGGGTTTATCAAGAAAGAATATAATAAGATAATTATTATAACGGTATAGCGCTGTTTTAGAGTAGGATAATCTTAGATAATCACTTTCAGGTACTTTTATAATACCGATACCATCATGTCTATTATATATATAGTAACACTGGTCTTTATATAAACATGTTGATAGGTAAATATCGTTGATATTGTCTGAAATAGGATATTTATATATTATGGGCTCTAATTGGAAATTATTTAAAATGTGTCTCTCATAGTTTTCATCGATTAAGTGCAGTTCGGCTTTACTTAGATCTAAGTAGCAATTTAAGTCTTTATTATCTAATTCTACGCAAAGAAGTAGATACCGTAATTCACATGTATCATGGCGCTGATAGCTTCCTCTATTTTTGAGTTTAAAATTAAGGCTAAGTTCAAGATTAATTCCACGAGTATATATAATTTTTTCGTTAGATAATCCATATAGGTAGCTAATTCCCCATGTATATACACTTTCTATGTAGTCTACCTCACAGTTTAATGGATTGTCTCTTAAAGTCTCAGAGTTCTTTGCGTTATCCATTATTAACTTTACTAAGCGATCTATATCTTTTAAATTAGTTGTTATAATGGTGTAGATATTCTCATTATCCATATCAAATAACTTAACATATACGTTCCAACGCGTAATGTGTATAATGGGTAATATTCTATTAGCTACAGGATATAGAATGTCTACGTATAAATTACCTTCACCTACTATTTGTTCTTTGTATAAGCATACGCCATTTAGTCCATCTATTATTACTACATATTCTAATCCCGATAAAGAGTCATAGTATATTGTCATGATATACCACTTGCCTTTTTCTGTCTTAATTAGTATAGAGTTTTCGTCTTCTACGGGAATCCCCAATTTTGGAAACCGAATAGGTTTATAAGTTCCGCTTTTAACATCTAATGTAAATAGTCCTACGCCATAAGACTGCCTTGTGTAGTAATTTATTACATTCTTGCTGCTATAAAAATATACTTTAAGTGAGCCCCTATCAATGCAATACATCATGTTATTTATTTCATGATAAGATTTATAACTAATTTTATGGTATTTTCTATTGTCTCTGATGTAAGGAAGCTTAGCATAAGGTGCTACTTTGATATTTAACACATGGGGATTTTGTAAACCAAAAAACACACTAAATATACTAATCACATTATTATTTTCAAGAATTGCTCAAACTTTTGCGTTTGAGTGCTTTGCTTAGCCGCACCATGTTTTCAATTGAAGAACACTTGAAATATACTAATTGTAAAATCATGTTTCTGATTGTTCAACTATGGGCTACCTAAGAAGCCGTCCCGCGCTGAAGCTGAAAGCTCAACTGAGAAACATGGAACAGGCTACAATCTACATAGACGGTATGAACATGATAGGCAGGTTAAGTTTTGATACGATCGGTGTTACTTTGAGTGACATCTACATAGATGGTATGAACAAGATAGGTAGATTCAGCTTTGATACGACCGGCTTTACTTTAAACGTGGTTCCGCCTGCGTTGATAAGGTCTTGCACTGTCATTTTCATTGTGCTTTCATCTGTTTCAGCATAAAAATTTACAATGGTTTTTCCTATTACGATGATTGGATACATACTAACTTTATTACCATTTTGATCTACACCATTGGGATATAGGTTTGTATATGTTTTCTGTATTCTATCAAATTCTGGACTATGTGTGATTGCGTTGGCTAGAACATCTGTAAATTCACCGGATAGCGTCCAGAAATAGTTATTTAATGGATGGTTTGCTTTAGTACCTCGAACTCCTATCTTGTCTAAAAAATCTGCTATACTATCTACACTTACCAACTCACTGACTAAAAATTCAAAATCATCCTTATTAACCTGTTGAGTCAAGAGCTTTACAGCTTTTCTACTTATATCAGATATTACGACCTTAGATTCGAAGTTAGCTATAAGTGTTGTTCTAAGAACATTTTTGGATCGGTTTTGAAGTAGATCCACAAAATGGATGGCTGTGGAGTTCTTGGGAACAAAAATCTTGCAATTCGAAATTAGTTTGCCAGTAGATGCATCCCTGAACAGGCTAAGTCTTACGATGCTTTTGTCTATATTAAAAAAGAAAGTGTTGTCTTCATTTTGTAGTTGTGCTAAGTCTTTTAAGGTCATTTTTATGCTATCTAGTTGTTTTTCATCCTTTATAGGGGCGTATGCAATGCGTTTATTAGGCGGTACAATCCTCTGATAAGGATGTTCTGCTTCCAGTGTGGCTCCTTTTATCGCCTTATCTAGTTGGCTTATAAGAGTGTGAATGCCTTCTATACTTGTTTTGGGTGTTGTAATCCTAACTTGATTATGTGATAAAACAACATTCAATATAGGAAGTTTTTGCAGGGCAGGGGCCATTTGAATCATTGGTGCTAGTACTTTTTGCACTAGACTATGCGAAATATCGCTAATAACAATCTCATACGTATTGTCATTATCGGCTATAAGAATAACGGGCTTAAATGTTATTCTTGATAGGTCCGCTGCTACACTAGTTGAAACATCCATCTTTACTACCTCCTGATTTATTACATAAACTCCTATATTACCATCCGTTAATAATGCCTTATTAGAAGAAGATGGATTAGTGAGATAATCCTTCAATGTTTGAGCATCGTAATTTAAATATGAGTTAGAAACATATTTACTTTTTATGTACTTGGCATATTCACGCCTTATCATGTATAATAACTTCAATATGGCGTATACTACTCTTGCAAAAGATATATTAGTACTATCTATCGGTGTTACAGAAGAAGTATTACGGTCACGCTTCTTATTAGCATGTGTGGGTATAGCCGTAGTAGTGTTAAATAGAAAAACTTTAGGAGAAGGGTTTTGAATTATAGAACGTATAATAGGTATGATGGCTGTGTAGTGGTTTTGCAGGTGCGATTTATCTAAATTTTTAGAACGATAGTATATATCGCCTTCTATCAGACTAATATAGTAAGTAATCTCTGGGTCTATGGTAGTTGTATCTTGTCCTGTATTCGGGTCTCTACGAGTTTGCATAACGATGCTTTTGAGTCTAGCACTGTTAGCCGAAACATAAGCCACAAAGGCATCTATTAAGTCCTTTGCAACTACATGTTTTATTTCAGTATTATCCATGTTGACTAAAATAGATAAAGACAAGTTATACCATTCAGAAGATAATCGTATAGGCATAGCTAAAACAGGAAGTATCTTGTATATAATCTTTTCGGGCGTGATACTACCTATGTTGATACGCAGTGCTAACCCTAAATCTATAAGCCATCTGAGCGGTGAATATATATTACCCGAACCAAAATTCTCATAATAGTTTTGCATTACCCGAATCGCATCATCAACAATTATTTTGCTTTCTATATCCTTTGGAACACCATCAGAAAGAACTGAAAAACAACATATTACTTTAAGTTCATTAGGTATATTTTGATTTACATGATTCCAAATATTATATAAAACTCTATACACTAATAATCCGATAGGAATATAGGTTTTGTAATACCTTAGTAAGTCTGTATAAGCTGAAATAACTCTGAGGTTAGGATGAGCAACAACACTGGGGTCAGTATGCGTTTGATCTATCACATATATCTTGGCGATTGGAATCGTATTTAAGAATTTAGGTGAAAATCCAACAAGTATTATTAGATTTTTGTCTATATTATCTTCATTTATTTTTTGTATTATGTCGGCGCCCTTAGTTATTATTTTTATTTTAGCCCTAAAACCTGTGATATATTTTATTGTCTGCCTTATTACAAATCCAGCATATACAGCACCTTGTTGAGAAGGCGTGTAGATAATGATATTTTCATATTGTTTGTGTTGTATTATATCATCATATAACTCTTTTATTATTTCGTTCCAATAATCATTTTTTATAAGTTTCCAAAAGTTTTCATAAGAAGTCTTGTCATTTTGGTTTATCAAGTCTAATAATTTTTGTACGAGTTCTTTCGCTTCTTGATTACCTAAGTTAATAGCATGTTCTAACTCAGGCGTTTTATAACTATCTAAAACTTGTCTTATGGCGTTCTCCCTAAATTCAGCCTCTAGGCTTTTAACGTCCGAACTTTTGAACTGGATAGTCTTCCAGCTGTCATAAACGATGCCAGGTAATATTCTAGTATAATGGGGTTTTTGGCTATATTCTGCTACTTGCATAACAAAATATACTAAATAATATAAGATATTATAATGAAGCATACTACGGTAAGGAAGTGCAGTAATTAAGTCAACTTTTGTCAGTTTCGATAGTATTTTCTCGCAGGCGAAAACCAAGCCTTGTAGGGTTAGGACGGCCCGAAGTTACGCCTGTGGAGCATGCTCTGGCGAAATCGTAGCCATCATGCGCTGAAGCAGGAAGCTCAACCAGAGCTGTTGAGCAGTCCGCAGTGCTGGTGAGTCGCAAAAGGTAGCTCCCATTGTGCAGAAGCTCCGTAACGAGGCGCTCCGTGAGTCGCTCGGCGCTTTTGGACTGGATGTGCCTGCGAAGTACGCTGGTGCGTCAAAGCGCACGG